>ERZ794949.619-NODE-619-length-10796-cov-3.168048_pt1 | contig 10796 bp, 3 predicted proteins | sample MGYA00511363_ERZ794949 | MGnify/ENA primary metagenome ERZ794949 (study PRJEB30137, sample SAMN04331402) | food metagenome | isolation source: T1 must sample point D1 replicate B | place: Australia: South Australia ... | reverse complement strand
CCAGTCTCTTATGGTTAAAACACAAGAAACATTGTCACACAAGTCTTTAACTTTTTTGTTACTTACATTTTGGTGGAAGAACGATAATCCTGATGATCTTTCAATGGCTTCAATAGGTGTTTTGAAATATGTCAAGGGTATGTCATTTGGGATTTTATCATTTGGTAAGACAAAACCAGCAACGTAGATGTTTTCACCTTTATTTTTCATGTTGTCATTGGAAAATTTCTCACCTACAACAATCTTGTAGAAATGGGTTGGAACACTCACGCTGGGTGGATTACCAATCACTTCATAGGATATCTCATATTTTCTGGTTTTCTCATTAAACTTAGGTAGAAATAGTGGTCCTGTTATAATTCTCACACTTTCAAAGTCTTTTACACAAAGATCCCTTACGAAGCACTCAAAATGAGACCAGTAATCTCTGTTGAATCCTTCACCCACTTGTGGTGCCATGTTTGTCAACAAAAATGTCTGGTCCATTGCCACTTGATCAAATTTACTATCGGCTGCAGGTGCCATGTGTCCTCTATCATATCCACTTCTAAAGTAATCCTTCAACAATGATCTGTATGTGCTTGGGATTCTCTGGTCTTCTTTGAAGTTACTCTTCTTTCTGTCACCTTTCTTCACGTTTAGTGATTCACGTGTGATGTGCTCGATGACCCACTTGGGAATCTTTCTTTCTCTGTCGTAACAACTAATGAACTGTTTTCCCTGTGACAAATCAAAAATAGGACCTGGAAATCCGCCAACTTTAAAATATTCACTTGGATTGATATCAGTCTCGTTGAAGGTCATACCATTAGATCCTCCTGGAAATGATACACCATTGTTGGCTCCGTTAGGATAAGGATTGTTTGTGTTTCCGCTCGATGCACCTTTTGATGGAACCCCCAGGAAATATGAGATTATACCTGTTCCAGCAACACCAGCTGAGACAGTTTTAATATTAAAAAAAGACATGTCTTGAAATTGAATCAATTAAATTTTGGATATGCTTATGATCTGTTGACATTGTGAATTACACCTCTAATACTTAGCAACAAAATCTGAAAAATTTATAACTTTAAAATTGTGCAAAAAAATAAAAATTAAAAAGAAACGTTATTTACGAAAAAAATTGAAAATCTAAACGTCTGTAAACGCGTAAACAGGAATCAGTTTCCAATTGGTTACACGGTTAAAATATATACATTAAAGCAAAAACGAATAATCCATATCTTCATTTGAATATGAAGACACAATATCATTCAATTTGTCCTCATCTTTTTCAAACAATCTCAGCAAGTAATCCTTTACTACAGACTTAGCAGCAGAGTCATCCTCCACTTGTATCATAACTTTTGAATAAAACATCAGTATCAGTTTGTGACTTCCTGGGTTTGATATCTTCTCCATCAAATAGTTGAATTTCAACAATATTATTGTATCTTTTTTCTTGTAACTATCAATCATTTTCAACAATTCCTTGCATCCCATTTTGTACACCACATCCAGAGTAGTATTGCTACCTTCATGTTTGTTGAGACTTCCAAAAACAACTTTAACCAACTCTTCATTATTGCATTTTTTAAACAGTCTGTCAACAAACTTCTCTACATTAAAGCTTAAATTTGGTACAGAGCTTATGAAAACACTCATGATCTTCAAGTAGTTACCTTCCAGTAATACATCTTCAACATCCACTTTATCTCTAACAATCCTCCAAAACTGTTCACTGATTTTAGGATCCATGGCCAGTAACAATGATAAGGCATCGATGATACTAGCAAAATAATAATTCAAATTCTCAACTCCATTGATTACTTTTGCTAAATAATTAAGTACACTCAGAGATAAATCTTGCTTCATGCTTTCATTCTGTAACTTCTCAATGAACATCACTAAAAAGGTCAAAATATTTTGAATTAACTCATAATCCTTTGATGTGAAGCTTTGATAAAGATCTCTTTTCCCTGAACTTATTAAAGGTATGTATTTCTGTAAAACTAAAGTGATCACACCTAAATAATCATAAACCATATCCAAGAAACTTGCATCATTGATCAAGATTAAGCTGACATTCTGAAGCATATCAAATATTGACTTATCATAATCATCACCGCGCTTTAAGATTGTATTAAATAAAGATATCAGTTCCTCATGAACATGGGTACCCTCATCAACAAAGATGTTCCAGTTATTTTTGAAGCTCAGTATTAGCTCCAGAATTCTCAAAGCCTCAGAGACTTTGTATTTGTTGTCAATGTTCTTGTTGATGTATATCAAGCAGCCAACATAACAACAATAAATCATTTTCTGGAACTCAGCAAATTCAAATGTGGTGTCATTCACTTGTTTTAATTGTATGTTCACGTCGCCTTTGCTCTTGACTATGTCAACAATCTCAGGTTTGTTATACAAAATATTAACAAAACATGATATAACTTCAATGAAATCGTCATCATTGTCATTTAAATATTCAATGGAGGAACTATCTGTTTGACGCTTCACTTGGTGAATGACTTTCTCCTTTATGTACACTACAGATAGTAACAACACCTTGGATGCATTCACACACAAAGACTCGTCCATCACTCCATCTAGGTTATGCTTTATAAACACATTCCATGCTATTAACACTTGATGGGCTAGGTTTTTGAAGTCACCATTGTTAAAAATTTTGATATTTTTGAATGGGAGTTGAGTTAAGGTACCATTGCTTTTTTCAAAGGCATTGTATGAGTTCAGATTCTGACTGCTTTGATGATCTAAAATGTACTCCAGTGTCTCTTGAGATTGATTGGTACAAGTTTCCAAAGACTCATTCAGTATTTTCTTCATATCATCATTAACTTTGGAAACTCTTATCAAAACTGCTCTGATAAACTCAAATAGTTTGCACATTTGACTAACATTGGAGAACTTGTTTTCATAAAACAACACTGAAATGGCTATCAGTTGTGAGCTTTGTTTGTTATTAAACAGTTCTTTCCTATCAAGAAGTGCTAAGGTGTGAATCAATATCTCCAAGGCTAAAACACTTAAAGTGCTGTCTTTTAAGTAATTCAAACAAATAGTATATGACATATCAATGATGCTGTCAATTGTATTTTGATCAAGTGATTGTTTGCTTGTAGACTTTATCTGAAGTAGAATGGTTTCCATTATAGTTAACTTGAACGACGACAGCACAGAGCTATTATCAGACTCAAACGATTTATTGATATTTGCTTCTAATCCTAATCGGGAGAAGTAGTACATTGTCTTTTTGCTTATAACTCCATAAAAATAGTCAACATTCTTATGAAATATTTGTAACAGAAGAGTCAACTTATCCTTTTTAGAAAAATATTCCCTGAAATACTCTGCAATAGTACTATCAGAGATATTAAAGTAGTGTAATGCAATCAAATAAGTATCAAAGACATTATCATTTTGAACTCTTTTTACACAATAATCCAACACCCTGTAAATAAATTCATTATTGCAGGATGTTAACTCAAACATATCGTTTATTTTGAAAATCGGCGTGTCATTGGTGTTGCTAATCACATTAATCATGTTGGAGTACATGTACTTCAAACACAGGTTCAAAAGCATATCAACGTTGTATGTATTGACATGAATGTCTTCAATTTCTAACGCAGTTATTAAACTTTCACAGTTCCATTGGTTAACAATAACAGAGTTAATCATTTTGATCATGTTTGCATTTTCATCTTGTGGTTCAATGGCATTAACAAACTTTTTCCATAGTTTTGTACATAATGTTAATATTTCTTGATTGAAAACGTTAATTAAAACATTCAAAATCATGTTTGATATTCCTTCAACAATTTCTGACTCAAATTTCATAGCAACATTGCCAACAACATTGGAAATGGAAATCAACACCCACTTCAATACATCCAAATTGTTCACATCAAAGCCTATGTCTAAAATCAACTTAATTATATCTTTAAGTTCATCAATGTTTTTATCATGAAGAATGTTCAATTGAATTGTACAACCTAATTCCACTAAACTTAACTTTCTTAGATCTTGGTCTTCAGAAATAAGCTTTTGAACTATATCATCTATGTTTCGTTTGAAATGATCCTTTGCACCTTCGTTGGAATTCAGGTATTTATTGAAGTTCAGCATTGCTGTGGATTCACCTATCAACACTATTGAATAGTTTTCAATAGGTCCAATGTTTTCTATATCACATAAGATTCTTAAAAGTAAATTATGCACCTCATCCTCAAACTTTGAAAGATAAGATTTGCAAAGAATACTGTGTATCATCACTAATACATTTATGTGTGCCGCATGTAACCTTTCCTTAATGATATTTTTAGAAGTTACATTTGTGTGTAAATTCTGCAACAAGGACAATTGAATCGTTGGATTTAATTTTGAGAAGGAATCAATTAATAATAGCAGTGAATTGTCAATAATTTCAGTGGTTATCTTTTTACCTTTTAAGGACATATGAGAAGATAAAATTCTCAAATGATCGTTGTAATAGCTTTCCACAAATGGCGAGAGTATCATGTGTTTGTAAAAACTGTTAAAATTATGTTCATTGTTGTCGTAATAGAAAAAGGATGTACTTGCCTCTTCAGAATTTATGCTGACGCCTTTATATGTAACCAAACTGGTTAGACCAAATGCATATGAATCATTCATTTTCAAAAGTGTCTCTAAGCTGTCATGCTCATTACCTTCAGTCACAGTATTTTTACTCTCTTTCAAAAAGTCCTTCAAAATGTTTTTGTTTTTATCTTCGAAAACATCAACACTTGATATGTTTTTTGTCAAAACCAAAAGAAGAGAATTATTGTTGAAGTCATAGTTATACTGCTTCAAAAGAGTTCTGTAGATCATGAAAACCTTCAGTTCAATTTGTAAAAGCAAGTTGTCTACTATCTTACCACCTATGTTGTACTTGAAGTTGCAAATTTTAACTAGAATCTTGTTTATTTGTCTTAGCTCGGTGTCTGTCAAATGATAATTTTTAACAAAGTTTAGCATAGCTGTTAACGAGTGATATTGGACCTCTAAGAATTTGTAAAGTTCATCTTCATTATCTATACTCATACCAAAACTTGAACTCAAGAACAAATTATTCCACAGTAAAATCAATTGGTTCCTTTGTAAAGAAAGTATCTCTATTGTGACTCGATCCAAATTGTTCAAAAGACCAATAATCACCAGCCAAGAAATCAAAATCTTGTAATAACTAATTTTTCCATTGATAATCAAATTGTTTGACGTATTTTTCAAAAAGTTAACCAAAGTTACCAATATTTTTAGAATTGAACTTTGTTCACCTATAACAATGCTACTCAAATTAGAAACAATTAATGCATTACCATGTATTTTTGAGAAATTGAATTGATTTATATCAATCATGAGCAAAGACTTGTTGATAACGTTGAAAGATTCATTGATGATAGGTGATATCTTTGAGTTTGTTTCATTTCCTACATTTTTGAATAGATCCCTCAAAATTATGTTACTGTTAACACGGATTTGAAATATAGTGGATTCTTTAGAAAGATTTAACAACTTCTTTTCTATTTTGTCTATTAAGGATTCATCAACTATATCATTTTTTAAAATCTTAATACATTTATGAGAAAAATTCAGATAAAAAAGAGTAAAATTCAATGACTCTAACCGATCTACAATATAATGATTACTCATTAAATTGTTCAGTATTTGTAAAAGCTGATTTTTGGACAAATACTTTGAGATGATGTTATCAAAAATTGATTTTTTAAAAAGTTCTAAAAACAAAGAAAAACTAACAACAGAATTGATTTCAATGTAAGGCAAAGACATGTCAATAAACTTTTTTATTATGTCAAACAATCTGTCTCTAATATTAACCTCAGTAACTTTACCCTCTGCAAGAATCATATATTCAAAATAAATTTGCATGGATTCAAATGTAGTAATTAATCCAAGTCTTGATTCCAAGTTATCAGTAATCAATCTGCTGTAGATTTCTAAAACATTGTCTACAATCAATTGGTTGTTCTTCTTGACATTGTAGTATATCAATGTGTTTGCAATGGCATTGGCTAAATTACTACTGTGTCTAAAGTCAAACTTTAGTAAGGCAAGTTTTTTCAATATATCCTCAACTAATTTTACTTCATTCATTTGCTTATGATCTATCAGAACCATAAAATAGTTGTCAAATATCAAACCTTGTATGATTTCATCATCACAGTTGTTTTCAAATAGATATTTGTTAAAGTATTTTTGAAACTTGTTGCAATAATCTCTAGATATATCGTATCTATTATTAATGTTTCTCAAAAACATCAACAAATTAGTTAAAAATGAAGAGTCTAATAACTCATGATTTTTCAAATGTTTAAAGATATTTTGTAGGATTGTTGGAAATAAGGTTTGGTATTTTTTATCTTCATCAGCAAATTTTATGATAATTTGATTCATTAAGTCAATACAAGCTAATTTCAGCTTTGAGCTTTCATACTTTTTACTGTTTACTTTGAATTTTTGTTGATTGACATTTGGAATCTTATCTTCATTGAAGATATTACATAATATCATAAAAATGTCAAATGTCTTGATCGGTATGAATCTATACAGTTCTTGAAGTATCAACAAAAACGTTTTAGAATAAATATTTATACTTCTATCGGATATGATCAACCTTACATGGCTTTCAGGCAAATCTTTATCCTTAGAGTGCTGATTCTCTATAAAAAACTTGAGGAGTTCATACATATCATTGTAAAGTTGTATTAAAGATTCTTCAATATCCCATGTGTTATCTAAATCAACATTTTTATTAAATACGAAGTTATTAATGACATTGTTTTGAACTTGTATAAGGTAATCTGTCAATATAATATTTTTCTGTAGATTGTTATTATTTGATTTTATAGAATCAATTATAGATCTAAGATCATAATGTCCTAAATCATCATAATTATTTTGAGACATGTAATGGTGTGTTATCGCAATTATTTATTATACATGGTTGTTACATTTACTAATGTTTTCTGTTGTATTATTAGTCCGTATTATTTTATCGTGTGTGTTTTCTTCGTTAATATTTTGGTGTGTTAAACATGTGAACTTTTTTTTTGTGTCGCTACCAATTACCACTGCTGTCACATGTTGATGGGGGGAAAAAAGATCAAACGATAAATTTCACATGTTATTTTCCCCACATTTGTGCTAATTTTTTTAAACGTATCATCCAAAAACACATAAAACAGGGGATGTGTGGGGAAAAGTTATCGTTTTGAGTACTTGTCTTATCTTTACGTTTTTCCCATGAATGATTAACTAACTCATTCAAACTATATATATTCACACTCTGATGCTTTTTTTATTTAAAAATTTTACTTAAACAATTAAGCAACAAATACTCAGAAACCATACATTAAAACTATTCACATCTTATATCAAACATTCAAATGAAATCTATATTCAAAAAATTTAACAAATCCTCTAAAACATACAATGGTGATACAAATGATCTAAATAGTATTTCCTCTTCCCTGACCTTATATTCAATTGATTCATTACCCAATTCAGAAAACATTCTTCAAAAAGTGTCATCAAGACAAAAGTTTAAAAACATGATATCAAAAATTATGTCAATCAATGACAATAAGTCTTCTGAATATCAAAATGCTTCTTCGGATAGTATTCTTTTAAACATAAATCAATATGAGTACTTAGGTTATATCTATTAGAATCGAATTTATTTGAACTATTCACCCATACACGATTAGTCACGTGTGTTTTTAGCTTTTACACAATTATATATATTACCTATTCAGGAAGGTAAATTTAAACAACGTCGCTTTTGTATTTTAATGACATTTTATTTGCCCAGATTGTTTTTGTTTTTTTTTTTCATATTAATTTTGTAAGAAAAATATATAAACAATAATCAAACCTATGAAACCAATCTTTAAAAGTAATTGGTAAAATAAAAGGCAAACTACAAGAATCATCAATAATATTGTTCTTACTATTTTTGATATTCTTTTTCAACTAAATAATTATTGATGATAAGTCCATTTAATAAGACATAATGTATAATTCAGCTATTCCCAAAAGTAAATCAAAATTATCTGTCAAAAGTATATCAACAACTGATGATATCGACAGTTATATGACAGCCAACTCTCACATCATTGATGATTACGATACGTCTCAAGATGTATCGCATGCACAGGACATCGATATCAATAGTGTTCAAAATAATCAATCAAATGACATTATACAAACAACAAACATGCAGGTTAAAGAGAGAAAGGTTAAGAAGCCTAGGGCTACTAGCTCCTATTATGAGCCACATGAAGGTTTTGACTTTAATGAAGAGGCTGATACAAATCCAATTCCTGATATTGATTACAGAAAGTCGTATGCTTTAACTAATGAATACAAAAATGTGAAAAATCAATCAAATCATCTTTCTTCTTCTGGTGATCAAGTTGAAATATCTAACAATCAAAACAACTCAATGAATGACGCGTCCGTACAGGATAATAACAAAGATGAAAAAGTAATCCATTCTGATGTTGAATCAGAAGATGAACAATGTAACAATACATATGACTCGATCTTGCCAGATAACGTCAACGAAGCAAAAGAAAAGTTAAGGAAAACCATGATGATGTCTGAATCTTTGTTTGAAAACCAAAATGCAATCTTAGAAAAAGAACATAAAAAAAGAACAACGATTCTTAATCCAAACTTTTCAAACTCCTCTATTCTTGAATCCAAATCTAATGTTTCTAAAATGAAATCAAACAAAGTTGCTGATCCCCCTTTGAGTGATGAAGAAGATGATACCTCTGTATACAAGAACACAGAATTTGACTTGAAAAGAGAGGACTTTAACCATTTGTTTATTATATCCACCAGAAACTTTGATAAAGAATCATTAGAAGAAGAGGAAGATAAAGAAGTTTGTTTATCCTTTGATATCGAAGAATTAGCCTTTGTTCATGCCGTTGAAGAAAGTGGATGGGGTGAGGTAACCTTAATTAAGTCTTTGAAAAGAGGATGGGTACCTCTAAATTACTTTACTGATTGTATAAAGCCATTGAATGTATTTCTACCCAAAGGTGAAAAAGAATTTGACAACATTGTGGAGCTAAGAGCTATTATATTAAGTAGACAATATTTGGCTCCTCTATTCCAGAGTGTTGGAAGATTTTTGGTTAATCCAGTAAAGATTAATAGTGATTTAGAGCAGCCTCAATTAGATATCAAAGCTATAAATCAAATTCAAAAGTCAATAAAAAAACTATTGGTATCAACAGGGTGTATTTCAAGAGAAAATGAAATTGTAGCTAAAAAGGTATTAGTCAAGAAAACTAGAAAGAGACTCTTGGCTGATTGGTACTCTGTATCTTTGAAGGCAGACAAGTACAAAGGAACTTCAAACCCTGAAAAAATTATTGTATTAAAGAAAATGATATTCCAGTTACTAAGAAGAGCTTATCTGTTTTACAACATATGGTCAATAGAAGTTCAAACTTTTGAAAATGAAAAGAGATTGTTTAATCTTAAAAAACAAAATTTAAATGAAAACACATTGAAGGGTCCATCTTCAGACGCTGTTAAAATACCTACCAATATATCATACTTGAAAAACGCTCCAATGGCACAATCAAGATTGAATGAAGTCAACAACTATTTGTTTCAATACGCTGGCTTAATATTAGGAAGAATGGATTTGATTGAAAATAATTCCGCTGGCTTTGAAGTTTTGGAGTACATAATTAGACAGATTGTGTTGTTGTTAAGGGAACTACTGTATATCAGCAAAGCATGTTCTGTTATGATTAATGAGAAATATAACAATCAATATCAAAATACACTGGATTCAAGTTTAGACCCGTTATTAAAGCTAGTTACACAATTGGTAAGTGCTATCAAAGAGTTTATTAACATCATGCTTGAAAAATTAAACAATGAAGACAGCTTATTATTACAAGATTCACAAGTTGTTATCACCAGTCAAGATGAATACATGCCTACACCAGCTGCTAGCAAAATTATTTTCATCGTTTCAAAAATGACTGGATACATTACAAATTGTATAGTAGGTTGTAATAATTATTTAAGAATGCTAGGAGATTTTGAGTTGGGTGATGACAGACAATATCCAAACTTTGCCGCTAACTCTATAAGTTCAGAAGACTTTATAAAGATTTGCTCAAAGTCATTATTAGAGGAAATAAAACAGATGGAATGGAAGATTGTGCAAGACAAGTTGAATATCAACAAAAGCTTAGCCAGATATTCTGTAGTTCAAAATGGTATTTTGAATCACAAAAGCATGATTTTAAACAATGGTGGTATGGATTTCATTAGTGAGATGCTTGAAAATGATGATAATGAAGAAAATTCACTCTTGAAAGATAAGTTACTTCAGAAGTTCACCATTCAAGAAGGTGATCAAGGAAGAAATGACATGGAAACGTTGAAAATGGAAAACGATAAGATTAATGATAGAAACTCTATGTTCACCGAATTGGAGTTTGATAAGGAAACCTATCAACTACACACCGGTACTTTGCGTGGAATCATATGCTACCTAACAGATGAAATAACTTACCAAAATCACCATGTAGAATTGAAAGACAGCCACTTTGATGAGGATGATCAAATCTTATTGAAGACCTTTTTTATGAGTTACAAGATGTTTACCGACAGTAAAACCTTGATTGCTTTATTGATAACTAGATTTGATGATGCAAATATCTCAAAAAAATATGAAAACAGAGATTACCAACCTAACTACTTTAACAACTGGG
>ERZ794949.618-NODE-618-length-10801-cov-2.528476_pt1 | contig 10801 bp, 10 predicted proteins | sample MGYA00511363_ERZ794949 | MGnify/ENA primary metagenome ERZ794949 (study PRJEB30137, sample SAMN04331402) | food metagenome | isolation source: T1 must sample point D1 replicate B | place: Australia: South Australia ... | reverse complement strand
TAATCATACCGGTCGTGACAGTGGTCTGACGGATCTGAGTCTGAAGAATTCATGGGGTGTAGCAGGGCAGGTCGGTATGGATTATCAGCTTAACCAGCACTGGATGCTGAATGCCTCACTGTGGTACATGAATATCGATACTAAAGTCCGGTTCAAAGCGGCTGGTGAGCAACAAAGCATTAATACTAACATCAATCCGTGGGTATTCTTCCTGGGTGCAGGTTACACCTTCTGATAACTCCCTGTGGAACCCGGAAAATAAAAAAGGCCGTCAGACGGCCTTTTTTGATGGCAGCGGGTTCCGCTACTTAATCTGCATATTATTCACAACGGAGACTACGCCCGGTATTCTGCGTGCAACATCGACTGCACGGCTGGCTACCTGAGGCGAGGACACAAAACCGCTCAGTTGTACGCGGCCTTTGAATGTTTCAACATTAATCTCAGTTGATTTCAGCTCCTTAGTATCCAGCAGCTGAGCTTTAACTTTCGTAGTTATTACCGTGTCATCAATGTAGCCACCGGTACCTTCTTTCGTTGGTGTTGGCGCACAGGCTGCAAGTGATAATGCAACCACGGATGCCATAACAGCGCTGGCTAAAACCTTAACAAACTTCATTTAATGCCTCCCTGTATCATGGTTATGATCAACCGGAAATCTTCCGGCATAAGTAAGTTTAACCGCATTCCCGGGAACTACCAATTTTAAACGTAAAAGGCACCGGAGTGCCTTTTACGCTCTCAGGAGACGTTCTGTCGGGTGGCCGCTTTCAGTGACGCAGCAAACCCGGTCAGCTTATCCAGCATGACCGACGGCTCGTGCTGGTGGGTTTCGATGATTTTTACCACCGCCGACCCCGAAATAGCCCCGACAGCCCCGGCCTGCAAGACCTCACGGACCTGTCCGGCTTTGGAAATACCGAATCCCTGGATAGGCGGAGCCGCATGATATTCCTTCAGTTTCACGATCAGATGCTCTAAAGGCGCTGATCTGCTGTTCTCGGCGCCAGTCACCCCGGCGCGTGAAAGCAGATAGGTATAGCCGCGCCCGTGGGAAGCAATCTCGCGGAGTAAATCATCACTGGCATTTGGCGGGCAGATAAAAATAGGCGCGATCTCATGGCGCATTGCTGCCTGACGGAAGGGCTGAGATTCTTCAACCGGCACATCGGCAACCAGAACAGAATCCACCCCGGCGTCCCGGCAACGGGAATAGAAGGCATCGATACCCGGGCGGAAGATCAGGTTTGCATAAATCAGTAAACCGATAGGCAGGTCAGGATACTTGCTGCGAACCCGGGTGATGATATCGAAACATTTTTCGGTATTCATCCCCGCATTCAGGGCGCGCAGGTTAGCGGCCTGGATGGTCGGACCGTCCGCCAGCGGATCAGAAAACGGAAAGCCCAGCTCCAGAGCATCCGCACCTCCCGCCACCAGGGCGTCAATAATGTCCAGAGAAGACTCAAAGGAAGGGTCACCCAGGGTGACAAAAGGGACAAAAGCACCTTCACCTTTCGCGGAAAGTTGCTTAAAAAGTTCAGAATAACGTTCCATCAGAATTCTCCACGCTGCTTCAGGATGTCATGCACGGTAAAAATATCTTTGTCGCCACGTCCTGAGAGGTTAACGACCAGCAATTGCTCTTTTTCCGGATTATCTCTGGCCATTTTCAGAGCATGAGCAAGGGCGTGTGAAGATTCCAGGGCCGGAATAATCCCTTCATGGCGGGATAACTCTTTAAATGCGTCAATGGCTTCATCATCGGTGACAGACACGTAATCCGCACGGCCAATACTGTTCAGCCAGGCGTGTTGCGGACCGACTGACGGGAAGTCCAGCCCGGCGGAGATGGAGTAAGATTCCTCAATCTGGCCATCTTCGGTCTGCATCATCGGGGCTTTCATCCCGAAGTAAATCCCGGTTTTACCGTATTTCAGGGGGGCACCGTGCTGGCCTGACTCTATTCCGAGACCGGCGGGTTCAACACCAATCAGACCGACGGACGTTTCATCAATAAAATCGGCAAACATCCCAATCGCGTTAGAACCGCCACCGACACAGGCAATCACCGCATCCGGCAGACGTCCTTCCTGCTCCAGGATCTGCTGCCGGGTTTCTTCTCCAATCATCCGCTGAAATTCGCGCACGATCGTCGGGTAAGGATGCGGGCCGGCGGCCGTCCCCAGCATATAGTGAGCCGTCTCGTAACTGCCTGACCAGTCACGTAAGGCTTCATTACAGGCGTCTTTTAGGGTGGCTGACCCGCTATGCACCGGGATCACTTCTGCACCCATCAAACGCATACGGAAAACGTTAGGTGACTGACGTTCAACGTCTTTAGCGCCCATATAAATACGGCATTTCATGCCCAGCAGGGCACAGGCCAGTGCTGAGGCGACACCATGCTGTCCCGCGCCGGTTTCAGCGATAATTTCGTTCTTCCCCATCCGTTTTGCCAGCAGTGCCTGACCGAGTACCTGGTTAGTTTTATGAGCTCCGCCGTGCAAGAGATCTTCGCGTTTCAGGTAAAGGCGGGTACGTGTGCCCCGGGTCAGATTACGGCACAGCGTAAGTGCGGTCGGACGGCCGGCATAATTCTTCAGTAATCCGGTGAATTCGGCCTTAAACTCAGGGTCGCGCTGGGCACTGACAAACGCTTCTTCAAGCTGGCTGAGCGCCGGCATCAGGATCTGCGGAACATACATTCCGCCAAATTCGCCAAAATAAGGGTTCAGTAACGTCATAACTCAATTTCCTGTGTCGTCAGAATGACGAATCTTAATTTAGTAAGCCCGTAATTGTTGGAATACGTCTGCCAGTTTGTCTGCATCTTTGATGCCCGGGGCCTGTTCAACGCCTGAATTAATATCCAGGCCGGCACAGCCGGTATCCGCGGCCGCAGCACAGTTCTCAGGGGTGATCCCCCCGGCCAGCATGACATTGTGCAGCTCCTGGCCTTTCAGTAATGACCAGTCGAAGCACTGACCGCTGCCGCCTTTGCCATGATCAAACAGATAACGGTCCACATAGGGCAGGTCGCGTGCCGGTAAATGATCACTGATGCTGAATGCTTTCCAGATGGCGACGTTGTCCGGCAGCAACCGGCGCAGGCGGGCTATCATGTCGGCATCTTCCTCTCCGTGCAGTTGCACCGCACTCAGGGACAGACGGCGGGCGATACCGGCGATGTGTTCCGGTGTATCATTACGGAAAACACCCACGAATTTCAGCGGCGCAGCCCGGGTCAGTGCTGCGGCCTGTTGTTCGGTAACCTGGCGCGGTGAACCGGCGGCAAAAATGAATCCGCCGTAAACGGCACCGTGCGTATAGGCTGCTTTGACATCTTCAGGCCGTGTCAGGCCACAGACCTTATTATCGCCGGTCAGGACGCGACGCACCGCCATGCCCAGATCATCTTCAGACATCAGGGATGATCCGATCAAAAAGCCCCCCGCATAATGCTGTAATTCACGGATTTGAGCATAGTCGTAGATACCGGACTCACTGATGACGATAGCGTCTTCAGGTAACTGCGGGGCGAGCTGACGGGTTTTTTCCAGGTCAATTGACAGGTCGCGCAGGTCACGGTTATTGATCCCGGCCACACGGGGTTTCAGTACCCGTGCGCGTTCGAGTTCTTCCTGATTACTGACTTCGGTCAGGACCCCCATATTCAGGGAGTGAGCGACCTCAGCCAGCTCACGGTATTGCTGGTCATCCAGTACCGATAGCATCAGTAATATGGCATCTGCCTGATAATGGCGAGCCAGGTAGATCTGGTAGGGATCAATAATAAAATCTTTGCACAATACCGGCTGGGTGATCGCCTGACTCACGATAGGCAGGAAATCAAAGCTGCCCTGGAAATATTTTTCATCAGTCAGCACCGATACCGCGGACGCATATTCGCGGTAGACCCCGGCGATAGTGGCCGGGTCAAAATCCTCACGGATCAACCCTTTTGATGGCGATGCTTTTTTACATTCCAGAATAAAGGCGCTTTTTTCACGCTGCAGAGCCTGATAAAAATTGCGGGAAGAAGGTGCCAGAGCATCCCTGAACGTTTCCAGGGGCTGTTTTTGCTTACGTTCGGCAACCCAGATGGCTTTATCGGCAACAATTTTCTCTAAAACGGTACCCTTCATGGTTATCCTCTTGCAGCCAGTGCGGTGACACAGTCATAAGCCCGTCCGCTACGGAGGGTTGCAATGGCCTGTTCAGCATTGTGGCGTAAATCTTCATGACCAAACAGTTTCATCAGCATGGCGACATTGATAGCAATGGCATGTTCATGCGCTGTCTGCCCTTTACCCTGCAGCAGTTGACGCAAAATGTCACGGTTTTCTCCGGGCGTTCCGCCGGCCAGGGAATCCTGCGAATGGAAATCCAGACCAAAATCCGGCGGACTGACCTCATAGCGGGTGATTTCCCCGTCGCGCAATTCGGCCACCAGAGTGCTGCTGTGGACTGCAATTTCATCCATTCCTCCGCCATGAACCACGGCAGCGCGGTGATACCCTAACATCCGCAGGGTTTCAGCCACCGGTTGCAGTAACTGCGGGCTGTAAACGCCGATCAGTGCCAGCGGAGGGCGGGCCGGGTTAATTAACGGCCCGAGCACATTAAACAATGTGCGTGTCTGCAGTTGTTTACGCACAGGCATCGCATACCGGAAGCCGCTGTGGTACTGCGGGGCAAACAGGAAGCAGAGGTTATCTTCATCCAGCGCCTGACGGGCGGTTTCCGGGGGCATGTCCAGGTTGATGCCAAAGGCCGCCAGTAAATCGGAAGAGCCAGACTTACTGGAGACACTGCGGTTTCCATGTTTGGCAACTTTCAGGCCACAGGCCGCAGCAACAAACGCACTGGCGGTGGAAATATTAATACTGTTGCTGCCGTCGCCGCCGGTACCCACAATGTCAGCGAAGGGGTAATCAGGGCGCGGAAAGTTCCGCGCGTTGGCCAGCAGGGCGGTTGCGGCCCCGGCAATCTCCGGGGGAGTTTCCCCGCGGACTTTCATGGCTATCAGAGCGGCCCCCAGTGAGACCGGGTCCATTTCTCCGGTGACGATAGCAGAGAATAGCTGTTCACTCTCTGCCTGGCTGATGATTTTGCCCTGATAGAGTTGTTCCAGAATTTGTTGCATATCCTTGTCCTTAATCGCTAAGCGCCCATACCAGGGTTTGTTCCAGAAGCTTTGCTCCCTGCGTGGTCAGAATTGACTCAGGGTGGAACTGGAAGCCGCAGACTTTGTCCTTATCATGACGAACGGCCATGACCATTCCGTTAAAGGTCGCGTTAACCGTGACGTCTGCCGGGATGCTACTGCCGACCAGCGAGTGGTAACGGGCAACCGGTAAAGGATTCGGTAAGCCACTGAACATATGTTGTCCGTCATGGCTGATGGCAGAGGCTTTACCATGCAGGATCTCCCCGGCCTGACCCACCACGCCGCCGTAACTTTCGACGATCGCCTGATGGCCAAGACAGATACCGATAATCGGAACCTTGCCGCGCATGGCTTTCAGCAGGGCGGGCATGCTGCCGGCATCCGCAGGGGTGCCAGGCCCCGGGGATAACATCAGCACCGGGCTTTCCATAGTGCGCAGGCGTTCTGTCAGCGTTTCCACCGGCAGGTTATTACGGTAAACCATGACCCGGTGGCCGAACGTGCGCAACTGGTCGACCAGGTTGTAGGTAAAGGAATCAAAGTTATCCAGCAGTAAAATATCAGCCATCAGAAAATCTCCTTACATTGATGGGCTGTTGCGATGGCTCGTAGCACCGCACGCGCTTTATTACGACTTTCGTCTGCTTCTGCCTGAGGTATGGAATCCAGCACGACACCGCCCCCGGCCTGGACGGTTGCAATACCGTCTTCCACATAAGCAGAACGGATCACAATGCAGGTATCAAAATCTCCGGTTCCGGTGAAGTAACCTACAGCCCCGCCGTAGGAACCCCGGCGTGTGCCTTCTGACTCAGCAATAAGCTGCATCGCACGGACTTTCGGAGCTCCGCTCAGGGTACCCATGTTCATCACCGCGCGGTATGCATGCAGTACATCAAGATCTTCACGGAGCTTGCCGATGACGCGGGAGACCAGATGCATCACAAATGTATAGCGGTCGACTTTGGTCAGATCGGCGACATGCCGGCTGCCCGGCACGCAGATGCGCGCAAGATCATTACGCGCCAGGTCAACCAGCATCAGATGCTCTGCCAGTTCTTTATGATCGGTACGCATTTCCAGTTCAATACGGCTGTCCAGGTCACGGTCCAGTTCACCGGCCGCATTACGTCCGCGCGGACGGGTACCGGCGATCGGGTAAATCTCTATCTGCCGCGTGGTGGCGGAATATTTCAGTGAACTTTCCGGGGATGCGCCAAACAGCGTGAAATCATGATCCTGCATAAAAAACATATAAGGACTTGGGTTGCTGTTTTTCAGGGTCTCATACGCGGCCAGGGGGGACGGGCAGGGCAAAGAAAAACGGCGGGAAGGTACGACCTGGAAGATTTCGCCGATACGGATGGCATGCTGCAGTTTAGTGACAACGTCACAATAAACCTCATCGCTCTGATTACAGCTCAGGGACATTTGCTCCACTTTCTGAGCTACCGGCGTGGCCGAAGGATGTAACATTTGCTGATGCAACTGGTGGACGCGTTGTTGCAGACGTTCAAATTCGCTCACCGACGGGGTAAAGACACTGGCCTGCACCCGCGAGGTGCGTGACTGGTGATCAATGACCAGTAAGGTTTCGGCCAGGTAAAAACAATAGTCCGGGCAACGCTGTTCATTGGTCAGTTCCGGCAGAGTTTCAAACCCGGCGACCAGGTCATAAGCAAATAACCCGCCCAGCATTACCGCTTCGCGTTGTTTCGGGTCACTGTGGATCAGTGTCGGGATCAGCCGCAGAGCATCCATTACGGATACTGATTTCAGGCGGGAGTCTTCGTCCTGTAACGGGTCAATCGGCGGAAAGATCAGTTCCCGGCCATCGGGCCTGACGCAGATTTCCACGTCCTGAGGCAGAGCAGCATCCAGCAGGGGAAGCAGGCTGGCCCCGTTTTCAGACAAGGCCTGTACGGTCACGGTACGACCGAATGCAGTGATCCGTAAAGCACTGTCAGTGATCAGCAAGCTTTGCAGATTATTTTTACTGTCGACATCGGCAGATTCCAGCAACAGAGTTGCCGGACGTGCACCGCAGAGCTGGTTGAAAAGTGCTGCCGGGTCATCACGGTACGGGGCATCACCGGTAATCAGTTTTAAATCGGGTTTTGCTGTAGCCATTGTTGTTTCTCTGAATTCTATCCAATAAAAAGCCCGCGATGAGCGGGCCCTGAAATCTGCACTGTGTTGACTGCCGGGTGCACGAAAACATCGCCCTGTTATGGGAGAGTCATACGCCACCAGCGGAGAGAGTGAATTGCCGTCATACACATGAGAAGTATCCTTATCTGAACTTGCGTACTAGTTAACTAGTTCACTGTCGTATTGTCAATACATCTTTTGCAGTTATTGCTAAAATCACGGGTATCCGCCCGGACAACCGATAGCATGGAGTAAATTTGACAGACAGAACGGCGTTTAATTTGTATGACCTGCATAGCCACACAACAGCTTCCGATGGCCTGTTAACCCCGGAGGCGCTGGTGCTGCGTGCCCATGAGCGGGGCGTTAATATTCTGGCGATCACGGACCATGACACCACTGAGGGGATTGCACCGGCGAAAGAGGCCATCGCCCGTCATGGGTTGCCTCTGGCGCTGATCTCCGGGGTTGAGATCTCGACCCGCTGGCAGAACCATGAAATTCATATCGTTGGCCTGGGGATGGATATTGACCATCCGGCTATCTGTGCGTTGCTGGACAGTCAGCGACAAAAACGTCAACAGCGTGCACAGGAAATAGCCGAACGGCTGGAGAAGGCCGGTATTCCCGGAGCGCTGGAGGGCGCACGCAGACTTGCCGGCGAGGGTGAAATCACCCGTGGTCATTTTGCCCGCTTTCTGGTGGAGTGCAATAAAGCCGATACCATTGCCAAAGTTTTTAAAAGTTATCTGGCGCGCGGTAAAACCGGATACGTCCCTGCACAATGGTGTACAATTGAACAGGCTATTGAAGCCATTCAGCTTTCCGGTGGCAGGGCGGTGGTGGCCCACCCCGGACGTTACCAGTTATCCACGAAATGGCTGAAACGTTTGCTGCAATTTTTTGCTGAGGCTGGCGGTGATGCGATGGAGGTGGCGCAATGTCAGCAGCCCCCGAACGAACGCCAGCAACTCGCCCTGTATGCACAGGAATACGGACTCGCCGCCTCCCAGGGCTCTGATTTTCATCAGCCCTGTGCGTGGATAGAACTGGGCAGAAACCTCTGGTTACCTGCCGGTGTTGAAGCCCTTTGGCTGCGTTTTCCGCACATTCAAAATAACGCACCGGTTAAATCCGGTGCCGGGAGTGAAGTATGAGTCAGTTTTTTTATATCCATCCGGAAAACCCGCAACCCCGGCTGATAAGCCAGGCGGTGGACTATCTGAATAAGGGCGGCGTGATCGTCTACCCGACGGATTCCGGTTATGCACTGGGATGTCGCCTGGAAGATAAATCCGCGATGGAGCGTATTTGCCGGTTACGTCAGCTGGATGGGAACCATCATTTCACACTGATGTGCCGTGACTTGTCTGAGTTATCGGTTTACGCCCAGGTCGATAACAGTGCATTCCGTCTGATCAAAAATAATACCCCCGGGTGCTATACCTTTTTACTGAAAGCTACCAAAGAAGTGCCGCGCCGCTTAATGAACGAAAAGCGGAAGACCATCGGTCTGCGGGTGACAGCCCATCCGGTGGCTCAGGCTCTGCTTGAAGCGCTGAATGAACCGCTGATGTCGACCACACTGATGTTACCTGGCAATGAGTTTGCAGAGTCGGACCCGGAAGACATTCAGGACAGTATCGGTAAGCAGGTCGATCTCATCCTGAACGGAGGCACTATTGGTCAGCAACCCACCACCGTAGTCGATCTCACCGGTCCTGCGCCGGAAGTGATCCGTGTCGGCAGCGGTGATCCGGCCCCGTTCAGTTAAGAGCCGTGCGGGGGCAACCCATGCCCGCGCCACAGGTACGGCCCGATAAATAACGTTACATTAGGGCCGCCATCCTGTATAATGGCAGTGATTTTTTACGTAAGTATTTGATTTTTAAATTAAATACACCCTAACCCTGAGGCCTGGGAAGGCGACAGTGAGGCTGCTCAATGAGCGAAAAGTTACAAAAAGTTTTAGCACGTGCCGGGCACGGTTCCCGACGTGAAATCGAATCTGTTATCTCCGCAGGTCGGGTCAGTGTTGATGGTAAAGTTGCCACACTGGGTGACCGCGTTGATACGAATACCGCGCTTAAAATTCGTATTGACGGGCACCTTGTCCGGGTGGCTGAAAGCGCGTCTCAGGTATGCCGTGTTCTGGCGTACTACAAACCGGAAGGTGAGCTCTGTACCCGCAATGATCCTGAAGGTCGCCCGACGGTGTTTGATCGTCTGCCACGACTGAACGGTGCCCGCTGGATAGCGGTCGGTCGTCTTGATGTGAATACCTGCGGTCTGTTGCTGTTCACCACTGACGGTGAACTGGCGAACCGGCTGATGCACCCGAGCCGTGAAGTTGAACGCGAATACGCCGTGCGTGTTTTTGGCCAGATTGATGATGATAAAATCCGTCAGTTAAGCTTAGGCGTACAACTTGAAGATGGTCCTGCGGCCTTTAAAACCCTGAAGTTCGGGGGCGGTGAAGGGCTTAACCAGTGGTATAACGTTACCCTGACAGAAGGTCGTAACCGTGAAGTCCGCCGGTTATGGGAAGCCGTGGGTGTCCAGGTTAGTCGCCTGATCCGTGTCCGTTATGGCGATATTCCTCTGCCGAAAGGATTACCCCGCGGTGGTTACACAGAGATGGACCTGACCTCAGTGAACTATCTTCGCCAGCTGGTGGGAATGCCTGATGAGACTGAAACGAAGCTTGCGGTGGAGAAGGATCGTCGTCGTACCAAAGCGAACCAAATCCGTCGAGCCGTGAAACGACATACTCAGGTCAGTAGTAATGGCAATGGGCGTCGTTCCACCCAGGGACGTCCGGGTTCGGGCCGTCCGGGGTCAGCAAAGCCGGTTTCTAAACGTAATAAAGGACAGGGCTGATTTTTCAGCGTTAGTCAGACTAAGACCCCGCGACTGCGGGGTTTTTTTATCTATTCCGCCGGGCCGGCTTTTCTGCCGGGCTGAGCATCAAAACTGATACCTGTTTTCCCCAGGCTTTCATCACTCATCAGATACAGGTAGACCGGCATAATATCGGCCGGGGTTTTCAGGCGCGCAGCATCCTCTTCAGGAAAAGCGCTGGCACGCATCGAGGTACGTGTCCCCCCCGGGTTGATACAGTTGACCCGCAACGCAGTCTCCTTATATTCGGCTGCCAGTACCTGCATCATCCCTTCGGTGGCAAATTTGGAAACGGCATAGGTTCCCCATCCGGCCCGTCCTTCACGGCCGACACTCGATGTGGTAAAGACCAGCGACGGTGCGGGTGCCGTAAGCAATTGAGGCAGCAGGGCCTGGGTCAGGAAAAACGTCGTATCCAGGTTCACTTTCATGACCTGTGACCACTCTGCCGGCGGAATGTCCGCCATCGGCTGAAGGGTGCCGAGGATGCTGGCATTATGCAGAACACCGTCTAATTGCGGGGTGAGTGCGGCAACTTCCGCGGCAAATTGCCGGCAGTCTTCCGGGGTTGCGGTC
>ERZ794949.617-NODE-617-length-10838-cov-2.547158_pt1 | contig 10838 bp, 14 predicted proteins | sample MGYA00511363_ERZ794949 | MGnify/ENA primary metagenome ERZ794949 (study PRJEB30137, sample SAMN04331402) | food metagenome | isolation source: T1 must sample point D1 replicate B | place: Australia: South Australia ... | reverse complement strand
CTTTGACGACGCGCCCGTCTTTCGCAGTGCGTCCTCGTCCCTCCCTCTCACGAGCCCGCCCTCGCGTCGAGAGCTGCGCACTGACCCCCTCTTCTCCCACCGCGCACAGTCCCCGGCCGCCGCTACCCGGTCGACATCCTCTACACGCCGCAGCCCGAGGCCAACTACCTGCACGCAGCCGTGACGACCGTGTTCCAGATCCACACGACGCAGCCCAAGGGCGACATCCTCGTGTTCCTCACGGGCCAGGACGAGATCGAGGCGGCGCAGGAGAGCCTCGAGGAGACGGCGCGCGCGCTCGGCAACAAGGTCGCAGAGCTCGTCATTGCGCCCATCTACGCCAACTTGCCGACCGAGATGCAGAGCAAGATCTTTGAGCCGACGCCTGAGGGCGCGCGCAAGGTGCGTCCCTCCTCCTCCTTCCCCTCCCTCTCCTCCTTCCCCCTCCTTCCTCTTCCTCCCCTCGCTCGGACCCGCTCGGCCTTACTCGTCGGCGCTCGAACCTGCTCACTGACGCGCGCACGCTCCTCCCTGTCTGCAGGTCGTCCTCGCGACCAACATCGCCGAGACGAGCATCACGATCGACGGCGTCGTCTACGTGATCGACCCGGGCTTCGTCAAGCAGAACGCGTACAACCCGCGCAACGGCATGGAGTCGCTCGTCGTCACGCCCTGCTCGCGCGCCGCCGCCGGGCAGCGCGCCGGGCGCGCCGGGCGGGTCGGGCCGGGCAAGTGCTTCCGGCTGTACACCAAGCACGCGTTCTTGCACGAGCTCGAGCAGGACACGGTGCCCGAGATCCAGCGCACCAACCTCGGCACGGTCGTCCTCATGCTCAAGAGCCTCGGCATCAACGACCTCCTCGGGTTCGACTTTCTCGACCCGCCCCCGGGCGACACGCTCGTGCGCGCGCTCGACCTCCTGTACGCGCTCGGCGCGTTCAACGACCGCGGCGAGCTGACCAAGATGGGCAGGAGGATGGCAGAGTTCCCGATGGACCCCGCGTTGAGCAAGAGCATCCTCGCGAGCGAGAAGTACAACTGCACCGAGGAGGTCCGTCCCCCCTCCCTCTTCCCTCTCTTTGACGCTCGTGCGTCGACATTGACCCTGACGTCCTCGATGCGCGCACGCAGATCCTCACGATCGTGTCGATGCTGAGCGAGTCGGGCTCGCTCTTCTACCGGCCCAAGCAGAAGAAGCTCGAGGGTGCGTCGCCTCTCCCTCTCCCTCTCCCTCTCCTCCTCGCCGACGAGCTCCACACTGACGCTCCGACCTCTCTCGCTCGCAGCCGACACGGCGCGCCAGAACTTTGTCAAGCCCGGCGGCGACCACTTCATGCTGCTCAATGTCTGGGAGCAGTGGCACGACTCGGGCTACTCGACGTCGTGGACGTACGAGCACTTTGTCCAGGTCAAGGTGCGTCCCCTCTCGTCCTCTCTCTCTCTCTGTGCGTCCTGAGGCCGACGAGCTGACGAGCGCGACCTGTGCCTGCAGAGCTTGACGCGCGTGCGCGACATCCGGGACCAGCTCCTGCAGCTGTGCGAGCGCGTCGAGATCTTTGTCGAGCCCAACCCGAACGCGAGCGACATCGTGCCGATCCAGAAGGCCCTCTCTGCTGGGTACGTCGAGCCCCTCCCCCTCTTGCTGGAGGTCGAAGGGGGCCGAGCGTCGCTGACCCTCGTCCTCGCCGCGCTCGCAGGTACTTCCTGAACACGGGCCGGCTCAACCGCAGCGGCGACGCCTACCGCACGCTCAAGTGCGTCCCCTCTCCCTCTCTTCTCCCCGGCGGAGCACTCGCTGACGCTCTCTCGCCCGCCCGCAGGACGAACCAGACGGTCCACATCCACCCCTCGTCGTCGCTCTTCCAGCACCAGCCGCCGCCCAAGCTCGTCCTCTGGTTCGAGCTCGTCATGACGTCGAGGGAGTACGCGAGGCAGGTCATGGAGATCAAGCCCGAGTGGCTGCTCGAAGGTGCGTCGCGCACGGTCCCCTCCTCCCTCTCTCCTCCTCTCCCTCTCCCCCTCCTTCCTCCTCGCTCCTCCCTCTCTGCGTCGTCCATCCTCTCTCGAGCCTCTCTCGCTGACGCCCTCGCCACTCGCCCGCAGTCGCGCCGCACTACTTCAAGCCGGCCGACCTCGAGTCGATCGGGACCAAGAAGGGACAGATCAACGCCAAGGCGCAGGGCGCGGCACAGCTCCCGAGGCAGTCGCAGGCGTGAGAGGTGCGGGCGGTGTGTGTAGTGCGCGAGAGGGAGCTTGTTGTACGAGTTTGAGATCAGCGAGTCGTTGCGCTCGAGCGCGCTCGTCGAGAGGAGGTCGAGCATCTCTTGCAGCGCAGCTCTCTGTAAGCTGCTTCGAGAGCAAACCGGGCTGCAGAGCGAGAGAGCTCTTCCTCTGAGGGACGCTGCCGGGAAAACTTGAGAGCTACAAAGGGCGACGAGGCCGGCGACGACGAGAGGCTCGAGCGCTTTCGAGAACTCGCTTCCGAGCGCAAGCACGTCGGCTCGGAACGACATTGAAGGTCTCCAAGCTCTACGCAGCTGCAGATGCGCCTGCCCAACCTCGCAACGAGCGCGCACGTCGACGAGGCGGAAGAGGCGACCCGCATCAACGCCGACCACTCCCACCTCGGCGGCGCGACCACTCGTCGAACGACGCGTCGTCCCACTCGACGCAGCGCATCGCAACGTAGTGCATGACACGGTCCTCCTCGCAGTCGCCCTCAAGCTGCTCCATGACTCCATCGCTGCTCGTCACCCCGCCCGAGAAGCCCCAGTCGGCGAGCATGTCCTTTGCGCGACCGTGCTTGGCGTTCGTCGGGTCGCAGTGACCCTCGAGGATGTCGCGCAGGACCGACTCGAGGCGCGCTCGGGCGCCCGGGCCGCGAGGGAGGAGGACGCTCGCGGCGCGCACGGCGACGTACCAGCCCTTGTAGCACCACTTGTGGCACTCGCCCTCGCGCAGGAGCACGTTGATGCCCTCGCGGTCCTTGTCGCCGTGGTGGCGCGACGCCGCCTCGACGAGCTCGAGGCACTTGGAGCGCGACGTGACGAGCACGAGCGGCTGGCCGGGCGCGAGCGCGCGCGAGCCCGACAGGCCGCACAGGTTCATCTCCTGCTTGAGCGTGAGCGTGTTGCGCGAGCGCGCGTACTCGCCGTTGCGGATGCCCTTGTTGATGAGCTCGATCTGCTTGTTGTCGAGGTGCGGCCGCGCAAAGATGAGCTCGTCGTCGAGGCCGGGCGGCAGGCCGATGGGCGGGCCGAGCGCGCTCGTGTCGGTGTCGATGAGGGGAGTTGAGGTGACTGGGTCGATGAGGAGTAGGTGCGGGAGCGAGAGGAACGCCGAGACGAGGGGGAGGGTGATTGCTGAGCCGGTTTGGCGAGCGGCGGCGGGCTGCGCAGGCGGGAGCGTGGGCGGTTCGTCAGCTGGGCCCAGGCGTGACGTCGATGGCTGAAGGAGGGACGTGCGCACCTGAGCGACCGCAGGACGACCAGCCCTCCCTACCTCGACAAGTCCGACCTGCTCCTCCTCAGCTCTGTCCCGCTTGAACTCTCGCGGCGTAGGCGAGCGGCCTTCGCTCCGCCGAGCCCGCTTCCTCGGGGACGACGCCGTGACACCGTCGACCGAGTCGCTGCCGCCGAGGACGTCGCTCGCTCGCCGCGCTTGACGCGTCCGGCTCGACGAGGCCGTCGGCGTCGCCATCGGCGAGCGAGCGGGCGGGACAGGCACGATGCGGGTACTCGAGCGCCTCGGCCTGCTCGTTGATCCCGCAGGTTGCTGCAACGAAGCGACCTGGGCGGCCGACAGGCCCGAGGGCCCGGCCGCCGCGTTGCGCTGCTCGGGAGGCGCGTCGACGGACGGCTCGCGGGTTGAGGGCGCAGCTGCGAGCCTCGCGAGGTGCCGGTCGACGGGATGATCCATCTCTTGCCGACGTTCGGGTTGAGGGCGGTCGGCGAGGAGGGCGGCCGCCTTGGCGGAGCTGCAGGACGAAAGCGCTCGTCAGCGCGAGCACCTCTGGCCGGAAAGAGAAAGTGGGACGCACTGTATCGACTCGGTAGCAGTAGTGACGGCCGTCGAGAGGCTGTAGATGGCCTGGCGGACGCTGTTGCGGTCGGCCTCCCAGTCGACCATGCCCTCGAGGACGAAGAGGACGGCGGCCATGCCCGACGGTCCGGGCTCGACGGCTTGCAGATTTGGCTGGGCGATCGACGAGAAGGTCGACACGAGTGCCACCTTGACTTGAGGCCAGGTCGGCGAGGTGCGCGTGACGAGGAAGGGGGCGAAGTGCGGTCGAGTGCGAGGTGCGTCGGCGGGCGGGTTGTCGGCGACGAGGCTGTCGAGCTCGTTGACGTCGGCGGCGAGGTCCTTGAGCGCGTTGGAGAGGAAAGCCCCGTGCCGCGCCTGCTTGGCCGCTGTTTCGAGGTCTGGGATCAGCTCGCGGCCGGTGACGAAGTGGGGAGGATGAGCGAGGAGGAGAGGGGCGCACCTGCTTGTGCCTCGTCGGCTACAGCAGGAGCTCCGCCGCTCATCTTGACCGAGCACGAGCGAGTCGCGAGTCTAGCCGAGCGCGTTGGACGGAGAGAGGAACCTCATCAGCTCGTCGTCCTCGCCTTCCTCCTCGACCGTCGCCCACCATGCCGCCCAAGCCGACAAAGGCCGACAAGGGCAAGGGCAAGGCGCAGGACCCGCCCGAGGGCAAGCTCAAGCCCATCAACCCGCGCAAGCACGCCCTCGACGCCTCGTCCCTCCTCCCCTTCCAGACCAACATCCTCCGCCAGCTCGTCCCGCCAGAGAACGCTGCGCCCAGCACCGGCGACGCCCTCTTGATCATGGCTCGCGGCCTCGGTCTGCGCACCATCGTCACCACCTTTGTGCGCTCCCTCCTCCTCCTCGGCCCTGGTGGGGCAGCACTCGAGCTGACGCACGCCCTCCCGCTCGCAGCTCAAGATCTACGACATGCCCGACAAGCTCGTGCTCGTCGTCAATGCGACGCCCGAGGAGGAGCAGAGCTTCGGCGAGGAGGTCGGCATGCGCCTCAAGACGATCGGGTACGAGGTGTCGGACGAGAAGCGGTGCGTCCTCGCTCTCTCGCTCCCTTGCGTACTTGGGGACCGAAGCTGACGCTCGATCGTGCCCTCCTGCAGCGCGCGCATGTACAAGGACGGCGGCCTGTTCTCGGTCACGTCGCGCATCCTCACGGTCGACATGCTCAAGAAGAACATCCCGACGGCCCTCATCACGGGCATGGTCGTCCTGCACGCCGAGGAGTGCGTCCCGCCGCTCACTCCACCCTCTCCCTCGTTCCCAGCTCACTCGCACTCTCGCTCGCAGGGTCAAGGCGACGTCGGCCGAGGCCTTCATCGTCCGCCAGTACCGCGAGGAGAACAAGGTGCGCGCCCCTCCCTGCACTCGCCCTGCTCTCTCGGTCCCTCGCTCACGCCAACTCTTTGCGCAGATCGGCTTCCTCAAGGCGTTCTCGGATCGCCCCGAGACGTTCTCGGTCGGCTTCGCGCCGTTGCAGACGACGCTCGTCCAGCTCAAGCTGCGCGAGGTCCTCATCCTTCCTCGGTGCGTCCCCTCCGCCGCACGTCCTCGTCTCACATGACCCAAGCTCACCTGCATCCCGTCGTGTCGCGCAGCTTCCACGACGACGTCGACCGCGACCTCAAGAAGCGGCAGGCCGACGTCGTCGAGATCTACCAGCCGCTCACGGACACCATGCTCGACATCCAGACGGCCATCCTCGAGTGCATGGAGCTCACCCTGTCCGAGATCAAGCGCAGCAACCACTACGTGCGTCCTCTCTCTCTTCCCCTTCTCCTCGACCTCGCCGGCGCCGGCTGACCCGACTCCTGCTCGGTCTCGCGCGCGCAGCTCGACATCGAGGACCTGACGGTCGAGAACGCCCTCTTTTCGTCATTCGACCACCTCGTCCGCGTCAAGCTCGACCCGGTCTGGCACAAGGTCGGCGCCAAGATGCGCAGCCTCGTGTTCGACTTGACCGCGCTGCGCAAGCTGCAAGAGTGCGTCCTGCTTGCCTCGCATCGAGTCGGCCTCCTCATTCACCCCAGCTAACGCCTCTCTTTCCGCAGCCTGCTCCTCACGTCCAACTGCGTTGACTTCAACCAGTACCTCGAGGCGTTCCTGGCGTCCTTCTCGACGGCCGTCTCGGGCTCGCTCGACCGCCGCGACCGCCCCGCCTGGCTCGGCACGCCCGCCGCCGACACCATCTTCACCGTCGCGCGCAACCGGGTCTACAAGCAGAACCGCGTCGAGGCCGCACCGGACCGCGCGCGCGAGACGACCGTCGACGGGCTCGAGCTGCCCGACGACCTCGCCGAGGCCGACTGGCTCGAGGCGCTCGCGGCGGCCGAGGGCGCGCCGACCGACGAGGAGGAGCAGATGATGCGCGAGCTCGAGGAGACGGCCATGCGCGAGCGCGGCGAGATGCCCCCTCCGCCGGCGCCGGGCCCCTCGGGCGAGCCCGAGAAGAAGAAGAAGCGCATCCGGTGGATGCCGCCCGGCGTCGAGCCCGTCCTCGAGGAGCAGCCCAAGTGGCTCGTCCTGCGCGAGGTGCTTGACGAGATCGAGCGCCACATGATCCAGGCCGACGTCCACCCCTGTGCGTCCGCCTCCCTCCCTCCCTCCCTCCCTCCCTCCTGCCTCGCTCCCTGCGCCCTCCCACCTGCTGACGCGTTGTGCGCTCGCCCGCAGACGGCTCGAACGACACGATCCTCGTCATGTGCAACTCGTCGGCCACGTGCTCGACGCTCGGCCGTTACCTCTCGATGGCCGACTCGGACGCCGGCACGGGCCACAACCTGCTCGAGAGCAAGCTCCAGGGCTACTTTTACTGGAAGGCGCACGTCGGCAAGATGCACAAGTCGCTCAAGCGCACGCCCGACTTTTCAAAGGGCGCCCGCAGGTCGAACTCGGCGGCGTCAAAGCCGGCGGCGGCCTCGACGTCGGCCGGCGCCGGCGCCGGCGCGAGCGGCTCGTCGTTCGGCGCGCAGAAGGGCGGCAAGCGGCCGGTCGAGGACTCGGGCGAGATGAGCGCCGCGCTGCGCAGGAAGGACCAGTACCGCGGGCAGGGGCCGCCGGACAAGCGGCGCCGGGTGCGGGGCGGCGGCGCGGCGGGGAGCAATGGTTCGGCGGCGCGTGCAGGAGCGGCGCAGGGCGGCAGGGCACCGATGTTTGCGGCGGCGACGGGCGCGAACCCCGAGGCGTTCGAGGAGGACGTCGACAAGATCGCCGACATGTGTGTCCTTCGCCCTCTCGCCCTCCTCGTCCTCCCCGCACGGACGTCGCAGCTGACTCTCTTTCGTGCGTCTCGCAGGATCGACTCGTCGGGCGCACCGTCGAGCGTCGACGCCGAGGAGCTCGTCGACGTCGAGACGTTCAACGAGGCCGACTTTGCCGAGTACTTTGGCATCATCGAGAACGACGACCTCGTCATCATCCGGCCGTACCTCGGCGACGAGGACGACCGCGTCCTCGACGAGCTGCGCCCCAAGTACGTCATCATGTACGACCCGACGCCGGCGTTCGTGCGGCGCATCGAGGTGCGCTCCCTCTCTCTCTCACGTTCCTCCTCTGCGAGCGCTCCGACTGACGTGCCTTTCACCCTCGCTGCAGACGTACCGCGCCGCGCACCCAGGTCTCGCCATCCGCGTCTACTTCCTCGCCTACAAGGACTCGGTCGAGGAGCAGAAGTACCTGAGCGAGATCCGCCGCGAGAAGGACGCGTTCGTGCGGCTCATCGAGGAGAAGGGCGTGCGTCCATGCTCTCTCTCTCCCTGTGTGTGTGTCGTGAGCGGGAGCACGCGCTGACTCGGAGCTTGCCCTGCAGACGATGGCGATCCCGCACGAGGCCGAGTACCGGCCCGAGGAGCACGAGGAGGGCCTCCTGCGCACGGTGTCCTCCTCGCGCGTCGGCGGCGGCAAGTCGGCGACGATCGAGCCTCAACAGGTGCGTCCTGTCCTCCGCTTTTCGCCCCGGCTCCGACTCGAGCACTCGCTGACGCGCACGTTCGCCCGCCCGCCCGCAGGTCATCGTCGACATGCGCGAGTTCCGCTCGACGCTCCCCTCGCTCCTGCACGGCGCCCGCTTCCTCGTCAAGCCCAAGACGCTCGGCATCGGCGACTACATCATCACGCCCGACATGGCCGTCGAGCGCAAGAGCATCCCCGATTTGATCCAGAGCTTCACCTCGGGCCGACTGTGCGTCCTCTCCCTCTCCTCTCTCGTCGTCCAGGCGCTCTCGCTGACTCGCTACCATACGCAACAGGTTCCAGCAGTGCGAGCTCATGACGGCACACTACAAGGAGCCGATCCTACTCATCGAATTTGACGAGAAGAAGTCGTTCAACCTCGAGGTGAGTCCCTCTCCTCCACTCTTCCAACGACGCGAGTCGAGTGGGCACACAGCTGACGCCTTGCTGCCCTTGCTCGCAGACGTACGTCGAGACGCGCTCGCGCACCGAGAACTCGCAGGACGCCGACCTGCGCTCCAAGCTCGTCCTCCTCACGCTCGCCTTCCCCAAGCTGCGCCTCATCTGGTCCTCGTCGCCGTACCAGACGGTCGAGATCTTCCGCGACCTCAAGGAGGGCCGCCCGGAGCCGGACGAGGACCAGGCCGCGCTCGTCGGCGCCGAGGACGGCGACGCCGGCCTGCTCGGCGATGGCAGCACGGCGGGCAACCCGACGCCGATGGAGGTCCTGCGCCAGCTGCCCGGCGTGTCGAGCAAGAACTACCGGTACCTCGCCGGCCAGGTCGACAACCTCGAGGCGCTCGTCGGCCTCGGCCTGAACGAGCTCCAGGCGCTGATCGGCAACGAGCCGGCGAAGCAGCTGCACGGGTTCATGACGACCGACTTGCACTACTCGTGAGAGCGGCACGACGCCGAGGAGGAGGAGGCGCGAGGCCGTAGCTTGTTGTTGTTGTCACACGCTTTGATCTCGATGCGCGAGGTCGTGAGAGCGTGAGGACGAAGTGCGACGGCGGGCGAGCCTCGAGATAAGCGCTCTCTCGCAACGGCGCTGCGACGATGCAGCCATGTTCATTACGCACGAGAGTGGTACAGCAGCCGTCCTCGGAAGCTCACGAACGCGCTCGACCCCTCCCGCACGAGCCTCTCCTCCCTCGCCCTCCTCCTCATGCCGCGCCGTAGGTCGTCTGGCCCTGCGAGTGGACCGAGCCGTAGTGCCCGTGCGCCGGCGTATGGCCACCGTACGGCTGCTGCGGCGCCGGGACGTACTGGCCCTCGACGGGAGCTGCGGGGCGGCGAGAAGGCGGGGCGGGTCAGTCGAGGGCGCGAGGGAGGGGAGGAGGCACGAGAGAGAGAGAGGGTGGGGGGGGGGACACACCGTACTCGGCGTTGCCGAGGTACTCGTAGTTGCCCGGGCCGAAGCGCTCGTCGGCCTGCATCTTGCGGTAGATGAGCCAGAAGGCGTGGATGTGGCCCTGCGCGGCGCGGGCAAGGTCGGCGTCAGCTGCGGCCGCTCGGATGCCGAGCGAAGGGAGAGGACGCACAGGGATGTAGCCGAGGATCGTCAGGAGGACGGAGATCCAGAAGTCGGCTGAGCAGACGCCGCCCTGTTGCGAGGGAGGAGGAGCGAGGGAGGGTACGAGGAGGGCGAGGGGAACAGGGTCAGCTTGAGCCCAGGGACGAGACGGCACTCCCGTGAGCGTGTACGCACGACGATGGCGGCAGCCGCAGGCGGAAAGATGATTGCGACGAGGATGAGGAGGACTGCGAGTGGCGAGGAGGGTCAGCCAAGGAGGAGGTCGAAGAGGACAGGGGAGGGGACGCACTGTCGGACGTGCGGACCATGTCGCAGCTGCAAGGGTGAGATACAGTCAGTCTCTGTCGTGCAGATGGAGCTCTGGCTGCTATGCGCTGGACGGCGGGCAGGGAGGACGGCAGCACCGCCCCCCTCCTCAACAAGGTCCCGGAGGCGCCGCACATTGCGGCCCGGCTGTCTCGTCCCATCTGCGGTAGCGCTCGACGAGCGAGCTGCCCGGCCGAGTGGCTGTCGTGCGCGAGGCGGCGTGGCTTGGCCCGACTCGATCACGGCAGCGCCAGGACGGCGATGCAGGGGAGGGGCGAGCTGTTGGGGCGCTGAGGGGAAGCACAAGGCTGATGCGCACCTGTGTGTATGGCTTAGCGAGAGCTAGGTGGTGAGGTGCGGGTGCGAGAGGTCGGGAGCTGCGGCGAGCAGATGACGACGGCGAGCGGCAGAAGGCGACCGCTTGCTCTCCGGGCCAGCGACTGCGAAGAAGCTGCTCGAGGCTTGTTGCTACATAGCTCACAAGCTTAGGTAGAGCTGTGCAGAGCTCACCGGAAAGAGAGCGAATTCGCTGCACGTGCGGCGGCGAACGGAGGCCGCATCGCCGTCGACCTTGCGGAGGTCGGGCGGACCCTTGGCTCCTCTCACCTCGCTCTCCGGCCACCTGCTGCTGCAGAACTCGTTGCGCTTTGCACCAGCGCATCGAGACCATGGCTGACCGCGCGCAAGACGGCCACGCCAAGCGCCGACCGTCCTCGTCGTCCTCGACTCGGCCGCACCACTCGCACGACGCCCCAGCCGACAGCCAGCCACAGCAGGGCGCAGCGCACGACAAGCACCAGAGCAACTGGCGCTCCAAGCTGCCAGGCCTGTTCTCGGGACCCATCAACGGTGCGCCGGCCGTCCTCTCCTCCTCCTCGGCCTCCTCCGCCTCCCCTCTCTCTCCCTGCGACAGCGTCGGCTGACACTCTTTCCGCGACAGCCCTCTTCCCCGCCTTCTCTCCAAATTCGCTCTACGACACGGCGCCGCCCTTTGTCGCGGCCGCGCACC
>ERZ794949.616-NODE-616-length-10844-cov-2.339327_pt1 | contig 10844 bp, 6 predicted proteins | sample MGYA00511363_ERZ794949 | MGnify/ENA primary metagenome ERZ794949 (study PRJEB30137, sample SAMN04331402) | food metagenome | isolation source: T1 must sample point D1 replicate B | place: Australia: South Australia ... | reverse complement strand
GCTCGAGAGCGCGAGCGCCGTCGTTGACGCCCGCTCGTTCCTCCGACAGGATACCGCGAGCCGAGGTCGAGAGCATTGCTCGCTTCGTGCAGCTACAAGTCGATCGCATAGAGCGAGGCTCGCACATGGTGATCTGCGGAGGGTGCGTCGAGCGCTCCTCCTCCCCTCTCGAAGCCCGCTCGGGCCTCGAGGCCTGAACGCCGTTGCGACGCTCGCAGATACCGCCGCGGCAAGACGATGTCGAACGACGTAGACCTCCTTATCACGTTGTACGTAGCTCTCTCCCTGATGCGCAGCCTCGTGCGAAGCAGGCTGACAAGGGGTCCGTGCGCGCGCAGCCCGCACCAGGACGGCAAGGAGCGAGGACTCCTGCGCCGACTCTGCCACCGCCTCGAGGTCAAAGGTGCGTCTCTCACACCTCGTGCATCTGCATGGCCTCTCGAAGCGGCTGTCACCGAGCTGACGCTGCCCGCTCTCTCCTCGCGCGCAGGTTTTATCCCGCCTGACGGCATCCTCTCCTTCTCCGAGCCGGCGACGCTGCGCTCGACGCGCGAGAACAAGCGCGCAGGGTCGTTCGACGCGCTCGACAAGGCGCTCGTCGTGTTCAAGCACGTCGCGAACGGCACGACGAGGCCGAAGGACCACTACAGGCGGGTCGACCTTATCGTGACGAGGTGGCCGAGCTGGGGTGCAGCCATCGTCGGGGTGAGTACTCTCAAGCCCGCCTCGTACTTGCGAACGAAGGCCCGTTCGCTGACTCAAGTCGCTGCGCAGTGGAGCGGGTCGACGCAGTTCGAGCGCGATTTGAGAAGGGCGGCCGAGAAGCTGTGCGTGTTCTCCTCTCTCTCCTCCCTGAGAGCCGCACGCCGTCGAGCAAGAGCTGACAAGCCGTCTCATTGCCTCGCGCAGCGGGTACAAGTTCGACTCGGGCGGGCTGCGCGTGCGAGGGACGAACGAGGTCGTCCCGACGGCGCACGAGCGCGACGTCTTTCGAGCTCTGAGCTTGCCCTGGATCCGTGCGTCGACTCTCCTCCTTCTCACTGAGCCGACGGCGACGAGCGGAAGCGCTGACGGCGCGCCCTCCTGCAGCACCTCACTTGCGCAACGCAGATCCGTAGCGCACGGACCCGGCCCAGGACGGTCGTAGAGCTGGCTCTCGGCGGGACGCGCAATGTAAAGATACGTGCGAGTTGCTGCGATACATGCGATGAGAGAGAGCTACCGTCCATCAGCTCTCCGCGTCGACTTGATCCTGCGAGCGAAAGAGGAGCAAGTCAGGGACGGCCGACGAGGAGAGCTAGGCGCAGAGAGAAGAGAGCGCACCTTGTTGGCCCCGTCTACTTCTTTCCGTCCGTCTCTATCCCCTGCGCATCGAGCGCCCTCGCTCCCGCGTACTGCTGATCCCAGTAGAGCAACGCCGTCTCGCCCTCGTCCATCTCGGCCTCGCCGAGCCTGACGCCCTCGACGCGCGCGATGAACAGCTCCGACCGCGGCTGGTCCTCGTCGACGTCGGCGAGAGCGTCCTCGTCGCCGCTCAGCCCCGCCGAGCCCGCGCCGAGAGGGGAGAGCGGCACGCGCTGCACGACTCGGCAGTCGAGCGAGCCGAGCCCGGTGCGCTCGAGCTCGGCGAAGAGCGCTGGGTCGAAGTGCGCGAGTACAGGTGCTGCTGCTGCCGATGGCGGTGCGCCTGGTGCCGAGGGTGCGGGCGTCGTCGAGGAGGGAGGGGGAGAGGGTTGCGCCTTTGCGGGGAGGGGAGCTTGCCGTGCGAAGGCCCGCGCGAGGGGCTCTTGGCGGGTCGAGAGGAGGTGGACGCGGAAGGTGGGCTCGGCTGGATGTGCGCCTGCTGCTGCTGGGGCTGTCGGGGTCGAGAGGAAGGCGGCGAGGCGAGAGGGGAGGCGGAGGGAGAACGAGACGAGCGGCGGCGACAGCGAGATGCTCGCCAGCGACGACAGCGTTGCGCCGTGGTTGTGCTGAGGCTCGTCGCTCGCCGTCCTTGCGCCCTGTGTCGAGCTGGGCGAGCCCGCCGAGGGGATGTGGGCGGTGATGACGGCGACCGGCTGGGCGACGCGACGAAACAGCTCGCGCTGCAGCGGCGAGGGCAGTGCGGCCCTAGAGGTGGTCGACTGGGTGCGCGCGAGCCATGGCTGGATCGGGAGGCGCAATCGCCGCGACATGGCGCAGGAGCGAGAGGAGCGAGAGCTCACGTGCAAGTCGCGCTCACATACTCTCTCTCTCGGGCTGCCGGGCAAGGTGTGTGCTGAAGAGATGATGCTGAAGTTGCACAGGAGCACGGGCACGCATTACGGCACCGGCGAACGAGGGAGAGAAGGAGCTAGAGGAGGGGGAAGTAGGAACAGCGACGGCGAGGGTCCGAGTAGTAGTGATGGCAGGGAGGGGGTGCAAGAGTGGTACAGACGCCTTCATTGAGCGTGAGGGGGGAGGGTGGAGAGGGGAGAGGAAGAGCTCAGAGCTCGCGAGGCGCCTCCTTGACCGGCGGGAGCGTCGTCGCGTTGCTCGGCGAGCGCGAGTGCCCGCCCCGCGGGTTGCTCGGCCCGAGCTGCGCTGCGCCCTTGTCGACGAGCTGCTGCGTCGAGACGCTCGGGTCGTGCGCTGCCGGGTCGGCGAGCGAGCCCTCGGGGCGCCACTGCCCGCCGACCGACGCAAAGACGAGCGACGGCGCGATGGCCATGAGCATCGTCGGCTGCATGTCCATGTCGCGCAGCTGCTTGTGCGCGCTCTTGGTGCGGCGGAACCGGATGATGTTGCTCGCGCGCGCACGGCCGCCGCGCACGGTCGAGTAGATGCGCAGGCCGTCGATGGCGCGCTGGATCCCCTCGGCCCACTTGCGCTCCTCGGCCGCCTTGTCGACGTTGGGCAGCTCGTCGGCCTTGGACATGTCCGGGTACAGGTGGAGCTTGACCATGAGGCGCTCGAGCGGGCCGGGCGGGAGCGTGCGCAGGAACGCCGCCCAGGGGATCGAGCACAGGCCGATGATGACCGAGATGGCCCAGTACTTGCCGTCGATGCGGTGCACCTGGAACGCCGCGCCGCCGAAGTTGACGATGAGGGCCTGCCCGCCGACCACTGCGCGAGGAGGAGAAAGGGCGAGCGTCAGTCGGGTCGCTCGAGTCGGTCGAGTCGAGAAGAGCGAGGGGCGACGCACTGATGAAGAAGATGACGATGAAGTAGGGGTTCTTGTGCACGCGCGAGAAGATGTTGTAGTGGCGGTCGAGGCGGCGGCAGTTGAACATGTTGACTGCGAGCGAGAGGGGCAGAGTCAGTGTCGGCTTCTCGTCGGCGAGGAGGACAAGGACGACGACGGCGACGCACAGATTTGCGAGAAGACAAAGGCGTTGAAGATGAGCGTCTTGAGGTCGTTCTCCTCGTTGATGCGCTCGGCCTCGTCGGTCGCGTTGAGGCCGAGAATCTGGTGCCCGGCAAAGTTGAGGACGAGCGCCGGGACCGTCTTGAACAGAGCCTGGCCGAGGATCATGACCCACATGTTGATGCTGATGAGGGGCGCCGTCTTGCGGTCCGGCTGGCGGTCGAGCGACTCGGGGTCGGCCGGGTCGGTTGCGAGCGCGAGGGCGGCGAACGTGTCCATGATGAGGTTGACCCAGAGGAGCTGGACGGCCGTGAGGACCGACTCCTCCTCGTCCGACGCGACGGCAGAGACGAACGTGATGACGACGGCGCAGATGTTGACCGAGAGCTGGAACTGCGGGCGGAGGAGAGCGAGAGAGAGAGAGAGAGGGGTCAGCAAAGGGCTCGACCGCAACGACGACGGCCGCCGCCGCCGCTCGACGGCCGACGACGACGACGACCAAGAGGAGAGAGAGACGCACCTGGAGGAACTTGCGGACCGAGTCGTTGACGCAGCGACCCCACATGATGGCCGAGACGATCGAGGCGAAGTTGTCGTCCATGAGGATGATGTCGCTCGCCTCCTTGGCGACCTCGGTGCCGGCGATGCCCATCGAGAAGCCGACGTTGGCCGTCTTGAGCGCAGGGCCGTCGTTGGTGCCGTCGCCCGTGACGCCGACGACCTCGCCCATCGACTTGAGCGTCTCGACGAGGACCTTCTTGTCCTCGGGCGACGAGCGCGCGAGGACCTGCAGGTTCGGGACGACCTCGAGGCGCTGCTGCGGCGTCAACTTGCGGAAGACGGGGCCCTCCATGATGATGCCGCCCTTGCTGAAGATGCCGCACTGGCTCGCGATCGAGCGCGCCGTGAGGACGTTGTCGCCCGTGCACATCTTGACCATGACGCCGGCGCGCTGGCACGTCGCGACAGCGGCGGCGACGCCCTCGCGCAGCGGGTCCTCGATGGCCGTGATGGCGATCAGGGTCAGGTCGCGCGCCATGTCGTCGTACTCGACCTCGCCCTCGGCGTTGACCTGGGCGCCGGCCGGCGGCCAGCTCGGGAAGTCGCGCGAGCACAGGGCGATCGTGCGCAGCGACTGGCACGCGTAGAAGATGATGGTGCGGCTGATGTTGGCGCGCGTCTCGTCGTCGAACGCCTCGGTGTCGACCTCGGCGTTGGCGTCGCCGTTCTCGGCGCCGCGCTCCTGGACGACGACGTGACGAGTGGCGAGCTTGGCGAGGACCTCGGACGCGCCCTTGAGGAAGAGGCGGTAGCCCTGCTTGCCCGGTAGGCGGACGACGACGCCCATGCACTTGCGCTCGGACGAGAAGGGGACCATCTGGACGACGTCGGCGCCCTCGCGCACCTGCTTCCAGTGCTCCCACCCTTGGGCCTGGGCCCACGACATGAGCGCCGTCTCGGTCTTGGACCCGACAAAGCCGCCCTCGGCGCCGTGCTCGTCGGTGCCCTCGAACGCCGTCGAGTTGACGACGACCGACTCGTTGAGGAGCTTGCGGAGCGCGGCGGGGACGTGCTGGTTGATGTCGCCCATGTCCGAGGTAAAGTCGAGGCGGCCCTTGCGCTGCGGGACGACGTCGAGCTGCTGCTGCTGCTGGTCGCGCTCGAGGTCGGCCGCCTTCTCGTCGTCGTCGTCGTGGCCGCTCGCGCTCACCTTCTCAGGGTCGCGGTCGTCGTTGGCGTTGGTGCGGGCCGAGTTCTCGTCGAGGCGCGAGACGAACTTGAGGTGGACGCCGATCGAGCCGGCGACAACCGTCATCGAGTTGGTCGTGAGCGTGCACGTCTTGTCGGTGCAGACGCACGTCGCGTTGGCCATCGTCTCGCACGCGCCGAGGACGCGCACGAGGAGGTTCATCTTGGTCATGCGGCGCGTCGCAAACGCGAGCGCGAGCGTGACGGCGAGCGGCAGGCCCTCGGGGACGGCGACGACGACGACCGTGACCGAGATGATGAGGACCGAGATGAAGTTCTGCGCCTTGTCGTCGGCCGTGCGGTCCGGGTTGGTGCTCAGGCCGACGAAGAACCGGATCATGAGGGCGACGAAGAGGAGGAGACCGGCGGCCGAACCGAGCCAGGCGATGAGCTCGGCGAGCGCGTTGAGCTTGAGCTGGAGCGGCGTGTCCTCCGAGTCGCCTTGGAGAGCTGCGTGAGAGGGGAAGGAAAGCATCAGTGACTCGCTCGAGGAGGAGAGGGAGGAGGGAGGGAGAGTGTGGGACGCACACATCATGATCTTGCCGTGGAACGAGTTGCGGCCGACCGACGTGACGACGTAGCGGCCGACGCCCTCGACGACCTTGGAGCCCGAGATCATGAAGCAGTCGGTCTTGCCGTTGCCGCCCTCCTTGTCGATGTCGTCGAAGCTCGCCTTGCGCACGGCGTCCGACTCGCCCGTCGCGCCCGACTCGTCGCAGCGCACGTTGTGGCCCGAGAGGAAGACGCCGTCGACGGGCACGATCTCACCCGGCTCGAGGAAGAGGATGTCGCCGACGACGACGTCGTAGACCGACATGAGGCGCTCCTGGCCGTTGCGGAGCGCCTTGACGTTGCGCTCCTCCTTCTGCGCGTTGAGCTTCTGAAACTGCTTCTCCTTCTGCCAGTCGTTGACCGAGCCGACCATGACGACGATGAGGATGGCGACGACGATGGCGACGCCCTCGACCCAGTCGACCGAGGGGAGCGTGCAGATGTTCGTCGGCGGGCACGACGTCGACGGGTACGTCTCGGGCGGCGTGCCGAGGTCCTGGTACAGGCCGAGCGCGAGCGAGACGACGGCGGCGACCGAGAGGATGATGAGGACCTTGTCCTGCGGGCGAGCGAGGAGAGAGCGTCAGTGAAACGTCCTCGAGGAGGAGGAGCGGGAGGAGCGAGACAAGGCGAGAGGAGGACGCACGGTGTAGGCGGCCCAGCACAGGGCGAGGAACGACTTGGGGACCTTGCCCGGGACGCGGTTCTCGCCGTAGACGCGCAGGCGGTCGTCGTGGCCGGCGGGCTTGCCGCCCTCGGCGTCTGCGAGGCCGACGCGCGGGTCGGTCTGGAGGCCCTCGAGGATGCCCGACGTGCCGCCGAGCGAGCGCAGGTGGTCGAACGACTTGGGGTCGACGAGGTTGTACAGGGCCGAGGGCGTCAGGTTGCGCGAGAAGGGCGCCATCTGGTCGGGCGAGGGGTCGACGATCTGGTACGTCTCGGCGGGCTTCTGGGCGCGGCGAGGGAAGATGCCACACACCCGTCCGGGCTTCTCGACGGCCGTGTCCTCGAGACCCGGGTGGGACGCGTCCTGGATGTGGCCGTCGCTCGCGAGCTGGAGGGGCTTGCCCGACTCGTCGAGGCCGGCCTCGAGGTCGCGCGGCGCCCTTGCGGCGCTCGTGCCCTTGGCGAAGTGCGTGTGGCTCGAGTCGGACGAGCCGGCGTCGGGGATGGTCGAGGCGAACGAGGGGGCGTGCGAGGGGCGGCGGTGGGAAGGGTCGCGGTTGCCGGCGTTGGCGGCCTCGACGGCTCGGCGTTTGCCATCAGGCTGCGCGCACGAGGGGGAGGGAGGGTCAGTACAGGGTGCTCGAACAGGCTAGGCGAGGTGCTGGTAGCTCAGGCGAGCGCGTCAGGCGGACGATCACGCCTTGAGCGGCCGCCAAGACCCAGCGAGCGACCGCATGATGCTCAGGGCACGGCCTATCGCGGCCGCCGCGCAAGGGGGGCTCGCAGGGCCGCCGGCGAGGGAGTAGGCGAGGCGAGAGGGGCGCTGCACCTCTGTGGAGGACATGCTGCCGCCCTGGGAAGGGTGCGACAAGGGCGAGGGCGAGAGGAGGGCGGGAGAGAGGAGCGCGGGGGAGGAAGGGGACCACGAGGCGCGAGGGAGGGAGCGGGCATGTGCTCACATCGTCGTTGTCGCGCAGGCTCGTCGACGTGAGCTGGTGCGGTGCCGGGAACAGCGGTGCGCTCGACGGGGTCGGGCTCGGCGGCGCCGCGTCGGTGCCGACGGTCGAGGGCTGGCGGCGAGCTGCGTCGTCGGACGAGCTGGTGCTGGTCGAGGGCGACGGGGTCGAGTCGTCGCTCGGGTCGGCGAGCGAGACGGCGACGGTCGGGATGGGCGGGGCGAGGGCTGGTGGCTGCGCTGGGCCACGCGCGTCGAGGCGGGTGCGAGATGGCGCGGAGGAGGCAGTCGGAGGCGGAGGGGAGGAGGCCATCGGGAGGCAGCCGCTCGAGGTGGGGGTACAGCTGCTTGGTCGTTCGACGGTGTGCTGCTCCTTGCCGCGCTGGTCGTGGTGTGTGCGTCGACGGTGGCGGAGGTGTGTGGGAGGAGGGAGAGGAGGGGTGAGAGGGACGCACGAGGGCCGGCCTTCCCCCCGCGAAGGCGAAGGCTTGGCGTGAGCCTGCACCGCCTCGCTCCTCGCCGCCGCGCCCTCGCCTGCTCGCTGGCCAGATCGCCTTCGCCAGCTCGCACAAAGCGGTGCAATCCTCTCGTCATGGACTTTGCCGCCCTCAAGGCCAAAGCAGTGTGTCCCTCCTCTCTCGCCGCACACTCCCTCGTCCGCTCACGCCGCTCCCCCTCCTCGGCCAACAGGAAGCAGCCGCCTCGAGCGCGAGGGCCAGCATCCCCGCCGCCAACCCCGCCCAGCGCTACGAGCCCGTCCGTCCTGCGCTCGGCACGACCCGCCAGTTCCCCTCCCAGTACGAGCAGCGCCAGAGATCGGACGTCCTCCAGCACGCCGACTCGAAGCGCGTCCTACCGCCTCCGCCGAGACGGCTCACCCTCGACAGCGCGCCCGACCAGGGCAGTGCACCACCACCAACGTCCTACTCGGCCCCGACTGCGACCCCGACCAAGGCCCGCCCGCCGCCACCGCCTGCGAGGAAGCCGTCGTCGCTCGCGGCACCGCCTCCTCGAGCCGCCAAATCTCCTTCCCTCGCACGCGCACCTTCGTCCAGCTCGACCGTCTTCTCGGCACCTCCGGTCGCACCCTCGTCGAGCCGCCCCATCCCGGCGCCGCCCTACAGCCACGCCGTCGCGCACGACCTCCCCTCGGCGGCGGCTCCTCCTCCCTCGCTCCCGACACGCTCGCCTGCACCGTCACCGGCCCTCTCCCGACCCGCCGAGTTGACACCGACATGGAAGGCGTTCAGTGCCTACGACGAGCGCGACAAGGCCGACCTCTTCTCGGCCCTCGACTCGGTGCGTCCGTCCTCCTACCCCGCCTCTCTCGCTTCGAGCGGCGCTGACAGCCCTCCTTTTGCTTCGCAGTTCTTCGGCGCACGACTCGACGTCGTGACGACCGCCTACATGACCGAGATCGAGGGGGAGGACGACGAGGAGCTGCAGGCCGCTGAGCCGGCGCCTTACCTCCCTCCTCCTCGTTCCGCCGCCGCACCGCCCATCGCGAGCGCGAGCCGCCCTCGACTCGCACCGACCTCTTCGGCGACCTCGACCTCGCCAGTAGACCGCTTCGCTCCGACGCCCAAGCCGCCCGAGCTGCACGCCCCGTCGTACCCTTCCCGCGAGTCGCACTCGTCCGCCGCCCTCTCGCTCCTCCACTACCTCACCTCGCACCCTTTCACCTCGCCCTGGTTCGTCCACTCGACCTCGCCGGCGTCGTCCCCGCTCCCGCCGCCCCTCGTCGGCCGCACCGACCTGCGCTTCACCGCCTCGTGGTCGCAGCGCAACGCGCTCAAGCAGCACGTTGGCGTCGCCCTCTTCGCCGACGCCTCGGTCGCGTGGTGGCGCGTCTCGTGGACCGCCGACTCGGAGCGTGCCGGGCGCGCGCACGTCGACGCGCAGCGCGAGGCGCGGTACCGGCCCCGCCCGGACGTCGCGAGCTGGGACGCGCACGCGCTGTATGCGCACAGCGAGGCGCTCGGCGTGCACGTCGCGCGCTTTGCCGAGGAGGCGCTCGAGCAGGGCGAGCCGGTCGCGAGGGGCGAGTGCTGGGACCTCGCGAGCGAGGCGCTCGGGGCGGCGGGTGCGGCGAGCGGCGGCGGCGGCGGCAAGCCGTTCCCGAGCATTGGGAGGACGCACGGCGCGCTGCTCTTCCATGCGGTGGCGGGCAGGGACGGGACGTGGACTGGCGGCGACGCCTACGTGCGGGCGGGCGACGTCGTCGAGTGGAGGACCGTGCGGATCAGCGAGGTCGGTGCGCGGCGCGGCGAGTACATGATACTCGGTGATCCAGACGTGCGTCCTCCTCCTCCTCTCTCTCTCTCTCTCCGATTGAGCTCGCCGGCGGCGAACGCAAGCGGCTGACGTCTCGATGGCGAACAGCACACGGCCGTCATCCTCTCCGCCTCTCCTCCCTCCTCGCCTCCCTCCCTTCCTCCCTCGCCGCCCTACATCGACTCGTCCTACCCGCTCGCGTCCCTCTCGTCCATCACCGTCGCCGAGCAGTCGCTCGGCCAGGCGCCGTCCATCCGCACCTACGACCTCTCGACCATGACGGAGGGCGAGGTGTGGATCTACCGCCCGTGTACGCTGCGCGCGCTGTGCGGCATCGACGAGATCGAGGCTTTGTGGCCTGTGGAGCGCGGGATCGAGTGCTGGAGCGTCGGCGAGCTCGAGTGAGCGGGCGCGGCGAGGAGGAGCTTGTGCACGGACAGCAGCGGCGGCAGGATCTAGCTCTCGTCTTCCGGTCTTGAGGTTTGCTCTGCACTACCTACTCGTAGAGATTCCCTCAAGCAAGCCCATGCTGCAGTCTGAGAGCGAGAGCTGGACGTTGCGTCGGCCGAGCTGTGCGGCTCGTCCTCGGACAAGCTCTCGCTGTCGACACACTGCGCGCAGCGACCGGCTCGCACGTCCAGCAAGCTGCAACAGCTACCTACTACACCCTGCGCTCGCCGAGTCGACGCAGCCGACCATGCCCGCCAGTCACGGCTCCGCCCCGCACCACGGCCAGATCACCAAGAACACCGTGCTCAGCTCAGCTGCGTGCGTCCTGTCCTCACCACGGAGCTCCAGAATGCTGTCTAGAGACGCTGACCTGCCGCACACACGCGCTCGCAGGAGGAATCCCTGGTACGGTCGAGGTGCGTCGCTCTTCATCTCGAACAGCGGCATCCTCCTGGAACCCAGGCGTTGACGGTCTGAGACTGCGCAGATGGCAAGCCGAGGCCAGCATACATCATCGGCATCGGCGGCGGCAGCGCGAGCGGCAAGGTGCGGACCCTCTCCTCCTCGACCTCGTGCGCCTTGCTCCCTGCGCCCTCGAGCTGACCGGGATCCGCCCTGCTCGCAGACAAGGGTCGCGCAGGAGGTCCTCAAGCAGCTCGGCGTACCTTGGGTCCTCGTCATCTCGCAGGACAACTTCTACAAGCCGCTCACGCCTGAAGAGTCGGCTCAGGCTCGGGCCAACAACCACGGTGCGTCCCGCTCGCTCTCGCTCCTTCTGTTCGTGCCCAGTATGACCTCTTGTTACACAAGCTGACATGCCGGCGTTCCGCCGCGCAGACTTCGACTCGCCCGACTCGTTCGACTACCCGGCCC
>ERZ794949.615-NODE-615-length-10844-cov-2.704050_pt1 | contig 10844 bp, 14 predicted proteins | sample MGYA00511363_ERZ794949 | MGnify/ENA primary metagenome ERZ794949 (study PRJEB30137, sample SAMN04331402) | food metagenome | isolation source: T1 must sample point D1 replicate B | place: Australia: South Australia ... | reverse complement strand
GAGGACAAGGACGAAGCCGCTCCCCCGCCTCGTCCGCCGACGCGAGCCGGTCTTGCTCCGCGACCGACACGCTCGCCTCGCCATGGCTGCACCAGACCCAGAGCTCGTCGCACGGTGGACAGCGTGCGCTCCTGTCTCGCCTCGCCCGAGCGTGCGCGACGCTCGCTGAGCCCTTCTCCTCAGCCAGCAGCTCCGCCAAGCCGCTCTCGCTCGTTTCGAGGACGACGACGACCTGCCCTTCGCAGCCAGCGCGTCGACCGCCATGCTGCTACCTCCAGCACACCCGCTCGCGCTGACCGTCCACCGCGAGGACCTCGACGGGCTCGCTTTCGCCGGCCTCGACACGGTCGCCGGCGTCGACATCTCGTTCCGCGACCGCAACGGCGACGAGGGCGTCGCCGTGCTCGCCGTCCTCTCCTATCCCGAGCTCAAGGTGCGTCCCTCGCTCGAACTTGGAGTCGAGAAGCGCAGCCGCTGACCCTCGCGCCCTCCGCAGCTCGTCACCTCCCTCTCCCGCACCGTCTCGCTCGCCTCGACGCCCTACATCCACTCGTTCCTCTCGTTCCGCGAGGCGCACTTCTTCGTCGACCTCGTCGCCGAGCTGCGCCGGACTCGGCCTGACGTGCCGACGCCGCAGGTCCTCTTCGTCGACGGAAATGGGCGGTGGCACCCTCGGCAGGCGGGCAGTGCAGTCGCGGTAGGCGTCGAGACGGGCTTGCCGACGGTCGGAATAGGTGCGTGCTTCCTCTCACTTTCTAGTCTCCCGCACAGGCCGACTGCTGACGGTGCTGCGCAGCGAAAGAGTACCACCCTCTGCACGCTCCTCTCTTCGACTCGACTTCCTCGCCCGCCATACCGCCCGACGATCCACCACCCTTCCCGATCAACTTCCTCACCTCTCAGCGCGGCATGCGCGCGGCGTGCCAGGCCCTCCTCGAGCAGCGCGGCGACTGGATCGGCCTCGCGCCGCCCTCCTCAACCGAGCACTGGGGCGCCGTGCGTCACCTCTCCCGCCTCTCACCTCTTCATCTCGTCCACTTGCTGACACAGTGCACCGCCGCCCGCAGGCCTTCCTATCGTCCCCCTCGCGCAACGCCCAGAACCCGATCTTTGTCTCGCCCGGGCACCGCCTCTCGCTCGAGACGTGCGTCAGGCTCGCGCTCGCGTGCACGAGGGAGGGCAAGATCCCCGAGCCGGTGCGCGTCGCAGATCGACTAGGTGCGTTGCTCTTTCGCTCGCTCTACGCTCTTGGTCGCAGGCGTTGCGCGCAGAGGAAGCTGACTCGAGCACTCCTCGCCGCCCGCAGGACGCGAGTTGGCGCGCAAGCTGTGGCCCAGAGGTTGAGCCGCTACCTCTCCTCGAGCGTCAAAGCGTCGCCTGCCAGTCGGGTACCTCCCCTCGACAGCCGCGCGATCCGGACAGCGACCCTCGCCGCCCGACTCGACCAGGACGACCTCGCCTCGCCTCGCCGCCGACGCCGGCGTCGCCCTTGCCTGAGCGCGCAGGCTCGCGCGACGAATGCGTGAGGCTTTGCGCAGGCGGTAGTGCCTCGACCGGCGAGCATGGCGGGACGAGCTGGGCGCAGGACGGTCGAGGAGCGGAGCGAGCGACCTCTCGGGGGGCGAGCAGGGACGAGCGGCGCTTTCTGCGGTCGCAGCGCGTCACCGACGGGTTCGTAGCTCCCTCTCACGGCGCTGGAACGGCATGCGCTGCGGAAGCTGTCGAGCTGCAACGTCGAGAGCGGCAGACAGGGTCCGAGACCTGCGCGAGCTCGAGTTGCCGTCGCCCTGCGGGAGATCCAGACTGATCGCCCTGCACGAGCTTCATGTGCTGTCCCCGAGCAACATGAGAGCCAGTTGCGCAAGCGAAAGCACCGAGACGCCGACCTGGCGACGGGCTGCGGGGCCACCAGGCTCGACGACGTCGCCAGGACGAGAGGCTCGCACCTCGCTCGCTCCTCCACCCTCAACCGCTCGCCTGCACACGCTGGCTAGACTGCTACTCTACTCGCCCTTACTGCGCCTACCCCACCTGCGCCTCGCCTCGCCCGCCGCCGCCGCCGCCGCCCAGCTCGCCCTCCGTCGACCTCATCGGACCCAATCCTTCGACCCTCGCCCACTCATCCCCCGCCGCACTTACACCGTACACGCCACCACCATGCCCAGCAACGACGTCGCCAGCCAGAAGTGGAAGATCGCCCTCGTCGGTGCGTCCCCTCCCCTCCTCCCTCGCTTCACGCGCATGATGCCGGCCTTCTCCTCTGCCGGACCTCGTCGAGCTCACATACGGTCTTGCGCGCTCGCTTGCAGGGAGCGGCAACTGGGGCTCGGCCATCGCGCGCCTCGTCGGCAAGAACATCAAGGAGCGCTCCGACCAGTTCGACCCCGAGGTCAAGATGTGGTGCTACGAGGAGGACGTGCGTCCAGCTTCCTCTGCCTGCCTCGCCTCGAGCACACTCACTGACTCGAGGTCTCGTGATGTGCGCAGTTCGAGGGCCGCAAGCTGACCGAGGTCATCAACGAGAAGCACGAGAACGTCAAGTACCTCCCGGGCGTCGACCTGGGCGACAACGTCGTCGCCGAGCCCGACCTCGCCAAGGCCATCGAGGGCGCCAACGCCCTTATCTTCGTTATTCCTCACCAGGTGCGTCCCTACCCCCACCTCGTCGGCGGCGGCTAGGAGCGCGACAGGCCGGAAGCTGACCCTCACTTGCCTCCCGCCGCCCGCAGTTCATCGCTAAGACGTGCGAGCAGCTCGAGGGCAAGATCCCCAAGGGCACGCACGGCATCTCGCTCATCAAGGGCGTCGACGTCAAGAACGGCGAGATCCACATCTTCAGCGAGGTCATCAGCGAGAAGCTCTCGATCGAGTGCGCCGCCCTCTCGGGCGCCAACATTGCCAACGAGGTCGCCCAGGACTCGTTCTCCGAGACCACGATCGGGTGCCGCGACATCGACGTCGCCAAGAAGTGGAAGGCCCTGTTCGAGACGGAGAAGTTCCGCGTCGCCGTCAGCGAGGACGTCGTCGGCGTGTCGCTCGGCGGCGCGCTCAAGAACGTCGTTGCGGTTGCGGCCGGACTGATCGATGGCATGAAGTGGGGCAACAACGCCAAGGTGCGCCCTCGCACTCTCTCTTCTTCGCTCTCCCACGGCCCGCCCGACTCGTCGCTGACCCCGGCGTCCCGCCCGCCCGCAGGCCGCCGTCATGCGAATCGGGCTTCTCGAGATGAAGCGCTTCGCGCTCGAGTTCTTCCCCGGGACCCAGCCAGACACGTTCGTCCAGGAGTCGGCCGGCATCGCCGACCTCATCACGTCGTGCCTCGGCGGCCGCAACCACAAGGTCGCCGCGGCGTTCGTCACCAAGGGCAAGGTGCGTCGCCTTCCTCTTCTTCCTGAGTACCCCGTGCGCGCAGAGCTGATCGTGCGACGCCGTGCCCGCAGTCGTTCGAGGACCTCGAGGAGGAGATGCTCAACGGCCAGAAGCTGCAGGGTGCGTCTCGAGCCTCGCCTTCTCCGATCTTCGCTCTTTGAGTTAAGATCGTTGATCCATCGTCGCGGCCTTGTGCGCAGGCGTCCAGACGGCCAAGGAGCTGTACCAGTTCCTCAAGAACCGCGGCCGCGAGGAGGCGTACCCGCTCTTCACCTTTGTCGTGCGTCCCTCTCCCTCCCGCTCTTACCTCGCCTCGCCTGTCGCTGACGCTCTACACGCTTACAGTACCGCGTCGCCTACGAGGGCGTCAAGCCCGACACGATCACGGCGCACATCTGAGCGGCCGCTCGTCGTCCTCGCCGCTCGCGCCTCTCCCTCTCGCACCCCGCCTCGTCCCCCGGTTCTTCGGCCTCTCTCGTCCTCGCGTACCATAGATCTCTCTCCTCTCGCTCTCCCTCTCTTCCAGGATCCGTCGTTCGCCCGCAGCCTCGCAGCAGAGACCCCCCAAGTTGGAAAAAGACCGCAGTACCAGTGCCCCTCTTCCGTCCGCTCAGCGAGACGAGCATCGTAGAGAGCTTCGAGCGAGGCTTTCTTACGCGGTGCAGGAGCGCCAGTCGACGACGAGCAAGCGTTTCACATGCGCGGCGGCGGACGCGCTCAACGTTGAGCCGAGCGTCCTCCTCGTCGCGACGGAGCCCCTCTGCGGAGCAGAGCGGTGCTGGCAGCTCTTCTGAAAGCTCTCTGCCTTCCTGTGCGTGACAGCTCGCCAGCGTGGACGAGCCCGCCAGACGAGAAAAGCTTGCGCCCGCCCACGAGCAGAGAGTCAATCGAGCCGTCGCTGTGAGGCCGAGCCGACAGGGGCGCAAGCTCCTTCGCTCCACCCTCATCAGCAGCACAGCAGAACATGGTCGGCTCTGGCACTCGCACCCCGGTTCACGGCGCAAAGACCGCGCTGTGCGTCCCTCACGCTCATCTCGCTCATCTCCTCCTCCTCGCTCCATCTCCCCCACTCCACCTCGACGACGACGACATCCTCCACCTCGCCCGGCTCGCCAGAGCCATGGTCGCCTTCATGGTGCGCGTGCTGACCCACCTCATGCGCGCACACAGCAATGAGCTCGACGACAGGCGCATCCGCGCCATCCGCCCTCTCATCCCGCCTCAGGTCCGCTCTTCTCCTTCGCCTCGCCTCTCCCTGCGACGAGATCTCGCTCGGAGGGGCGTGCAGCACGGTGGTGAGGTGCTGACACTTCGTGACCGCCCGCAGATTCTCATGGAGGACTACCCGCTCAGCTTCCAAGGTGCGCCTCCTTCCTCGTCTCTCCTCACCTCGCAGCAGCGCCGGGTTGACTCTCCTTCCGCGCAACAGCTGCCGCAACTGTCCTCGACGGCCGCAAGAGCGGCGAGGCCATCCTCAAGGGCGAGGACGACCGCCTCCTCGTCGTGCGTCCCGCTCTCTTTCGCCTCGACCTCCTGACCCGCCGACGCGGAAGCTGACGTCGCCTCGTCACAGGTCGTCGGCCCCTGCTCGATCCACGACGTCCGCGCTGCGCTCGAGTACGCCAAGCTCCTCAAGGCGTACGCCGACGAGGCGTGCGACGACCTCCTCATCGTCATGCGCGTCTACTTCGAGAAGGTGCGTCTCCCTCTCGCTCTCGCGCTCTCTCGACCATGGCTGATCCAGGCCATTGCCTCGCCCGCAGCCGAGGACGACGGTCGGCTGGAAGGGCCTGATCAACGGTGCGTCTCGCTCGTCTTCCTCCCCGTCTCGACCTCGAAGACCGATCAGCTCACGCTCGCTCCCTCGCCCTCGCCCGCAGACCCGCAGCTCAACGGCACGTACCAGATCAACAAGGGCCTGCGCCTCGCGCGCGGTCTCCTCCTCGAGATCGCCAACATGGGCATCCCGACGGCGTGCGAGCTGCTCGACACGATCTCGCCGCAGTTCATCGCCGACTTGGTCTCGTGGGGCGCGATCGGCGCGAGGAGTGCGTCCCTTGTCTTCCAAGTGCTCGAGCGAGAGAGGAGCTCCCGGCTGACCTCTCGTTCTGTGCGCGCAGCGACCGAGTCGCAGGTCCACCGCGAGCTGGGTGCGTCGTCCTCCTTTCCCTCTCACGCCCGCCCGCGCCTCTTACTGACGTCTCTCCTCTCGTCCAGCTTCGGGCATGTCCATGCCGAGTGCGTCGTGCCCCCCTCTCTCGACGGGCACACTCGCTCGCCCAAGCTGACTCGCTCGCACCCCTCGCACAGTCGGCTTCAAGAACGGCACGGACGGCTCGCTCCAGATCGCCATCGACGCCATCGGCGCCGCAGCGTCGTCGCACTCGTTCCTCTCGGTGACGAAGCAAGGCATCTCGGCCAGTGCGTCCCCCTCCCTCCCTCTCCTCGCCCGCTGCCTCGAGCAGGTCGCCGAGCTGACTCTCGAGCCCTTCCCTCCTGCAGTCGTCGAGACGGACGGCAACCCGGCGTGCCACGTCATCCTCCGCGGCTCGAACAGCGGGCCCAACTTCTCGGCGGAGCACGTGCAGAAGGCGGCCGAGGGCCTGCGCAAGGCGGGCGTGTCGGACAAGGTCATGATCGACTGGTGCGCCTCTCTCTCCCTCTCTCTCTCCCTGCTTCTCTCCTTGCTCGCTCAGGGAGGCAGAGCTGACGATGGTCCCTTCGCCCCACAGCTCGCACGGCAACAGCAGCAAGCAGCACCAGCGCCAGGTCGTCGTCGCCGAGGACATTGCGCGGCAGCTCGGCACGACCGAGACGGGCCAGAACATCATGGGCGTTATGGTGCGTCGTCCTCCTCCCCCTCATCCCGCCCCTCGTGAGCGTCCCTGACCCGCTTCCTCGCCGCACCCGCCCGCAGATCGAGTCGCACCTCGTCGAGGGCAAGCAGTCGATCCCTGCCACGGGCCCGGCCAACCTCACGTACGGCCAGTCGGTGACGGACGCCTGCATCGACTGGAAGACGACCGTCTCGACGCTCGACACGCTGCGCCAGGGCGTCCAGCAGCGCCGCAAGCTCGCCGGCGAGCAGTCGACGCGCAAGGGCATCGAGAACCGCGCGCTCCCGACCGCGAGCGAGCGCGCCGCGAGCGCCGACAGGGGCGACTTCAACAGCGTCGAGACGTTCGCGCGTGCGTAGTCGTCGTCGGAGCAGGACGAGGAGGGAGGAGGGAGGAGGACCTGTATGTAGAGCTCGCCCGCCGTTTGTTTAGCATTCCCCCACCCCTCACGCTTGTTGCGCTTGCTGTGTAGAGTCAGGAGCTTCCCCTCTTGCGAAAAGAGCCCCGTTGCAGGCTCGACTTGGGTCGGCTCGAGAGCGAGAGGCTCGTCGCTCGCTCAGCTCGAGAAGGTCCGTGCCCAGCTCTCCTCGCTCTCAGTCCCTGTCTTGCTCTCCCTGTCGCTGTCGCTCTCAGGACGTCCAGCTGCGCGAGACCTACTCCTCGTTGCCGCTCGGACCCTCCCTGGGCCATCTACAGCTCCTCGTGCGACTCGCGCTTCTTCGCCTTGGCGCCGCCGCCCTCCTTCTTGCCCTGCGCCGCGAACGGCTCGAGGAACGCGCGCAGCTTGTCGTACTTGAGCGGGCCTGTCGGGTGCGGGAGGAGGAGGAGGGGAGGGTGAAGAGGGGAGCGTGAGTGCGCGGTCCTCCCTCGAGAGCGGCGCGCGCAGGGAGAGAGGAAGAGAGCGACGCACCGTCGTACTTGACGACCCCGTCCCCGCCGCTCAGCACCAGCAGCGCGGGCGTCTTGTCGACGCCGAACGCGCGCATCGCCTCGTGCCCGACCTTCTCGTCGCGCGCGGCGTAAAAGTCGAGCGCGCGGTAGAAGTCGGTCGAGAGGGCCTTGTACAGCGGCGTCACCTTGCCAGCCGAGGTGAAAAGGAGCGAGATGGGCTTGGTGGCGGCCTGGGTGGGCGAGAGGGCGGGTGGGTGGGGAGAGTCAGCGGGGCGAGGAGCAGGGGAGGAGGGAGGGCGAGAGGGACGCACCTTGGCTCGCAGCGCCTCGACCTCAGCGGCCGTCCCGGCGCGCTTGACGAACGTCGGCATGGCGCTCGTCGCGGCGGCGATGATGTCCTCGGCCGTGCGCGGGCCGTCGTAGCCTGTTTGGGCGGGCGTCAGTCCGGCTCTCGGCGCGGAGAGGGGGGAGAGAGGGGGAGGGGGACGCACTGCGGGAGGGGGCCGAGCCGCCAGGGAAGAGCTGCGCGCAGACGAGAGGGTCAGTCCTGCGCTCGACGAAGGCGAGACGAGCGGGTGACGCACCTTGATGGTAGGGAAACCTGCGAGAGCGAGAGGTCAGCTCGTCGTCCTGGTGCTGCGACGGGCCGAGAGAGTCGGCGCACCTTGGATCCCTTCTCGGCCGCACAGCGGCTTGTTCTCGTCGGCGTCGCAGTCGACGTTGACTGCGTGGAGCGGAGGGAGGCGTGAGCGTCGAGAGAATGTGGAAGGACGAGGAGGGAGCGGGGGACGCACCGACGTTGACGATTCCCTTCAGACCGTCTGCAACTTTGTCGTACTGAGGGGCCAGGCTGCGGCAATGACCGCACCACTGTGTGTTCAGGGACGTCCCGGGACGTCCAGAGAGGTCAGCGGGCGAGACGAGGCGGAAGAGGTGGGGCCGTGAGGAGGAGGAGAGGCGAGGACGAAGGGAGAGAGGCGAGACGCACGGGAGCGGTGAAGGCGACGACCGAGAGCTTGTCGCTGCGAGTGACGTGCTTGTGGAACGTCCCGCTGTTGAGCTGAAGGAGGTTCTTCGAGGTGCCGATGGCGGCATTGGCGGAGGGGACGAACGAGAGGACGAGGGCGAGGGCTGCGACGAGGACGAGGCGGGCGGTGAGAGCTGTACGAGCCATCTTAGCGGTTCCACTTGACGGAAGAAGCGAGCGAGGGTGAGAGCCGGGAGCCGACCTTGACGACGACGAGGAGGAGGAGAGCGACCCCGCCTCCGACCTGTCCACACCTCGCCGCGGCCAGAGCTGCCCGTCGAGCTCAGCACAAGAGCTCTACCAAGCTCCCGCACACCCGCACCACCCACCGGTCGCCCCTCAAGAGGCCAGCCGACGCTCGCCGCTCCACCGCCAGCGCACCCTCGCCGTCGACCTCGACCCGGCTCTCTGCCGACCTGCGCGTGCTGCACTGTACCGCCACATAGGTGCGTGACAGCAACCCTCTGTCCCTCAGCCACTCACGCTGCCCCGCAGGCGAGCCGCCTCGTCTCGGCTCCTCATCTTGCTGCGAGGCAGTGGGGGCAGTCCAGCCCCGCGAGCAGCTCGCAAGGCATCCACAGCGCACTCGACTGACACACAGTGCCCTCACACAGACTAGCACCACCGCTCGACGCTCCAACGAGCCCTCGTTCCTCGCCATGGCGCCCAGCTACGCCTACCCGCCCTTGCGCCTCGAGCCTCAGACGTCCGAGACGGCACGCTCGTTCCTCCGCACCGTCATCCTGTGCCTCATCGCCGGGGCTGCCGTTGCCTCGCGCGAGTTTGCCGTCGTCCGCTTCGAGTCGATCATCCACGAGTGCGCTCCCCTCTCCCTCCTCCTCCTCCCTGCTCGACGCTCTGAGGCTGACCCGCGCTTCCTTGCCTGCAGGTTCGACCCCTGGTTCAACTACCGAGCGACCAAGGTGCTTACCGAGGAGGGCTTCTACGTGCGTCCTCGCTCTCGCCGCACTCCCTCCTCTCCGTCTCCTCGCTGACCCTCCTCTCGACCCTCCGCAACAGGCCTTCTGGAACTGGTTCGACCCGACCGCCTGGTACCCCCTCGGTCGCGTCGTCGGCGGCACGTTGTACCCGGGCCTCATGGTGACAAGCGGCCTCATCTGGAAGGCGCTGCACCTCGTCTCGATCCCGGTCGACATCCGCGAGGTGTGCGTCCAGCTCGCGCCGGCCTTTTCGGGCCTCACGGCGCTCGCGACCTACTTCTTCGCCAAGGAGGTCGGCAAGGACGGCAGCCGCGAGGCGACGGGCCTCTGGGCCGCCCTCTTCATCGCCATCGCGCCGGGCTACATCTCGCGCAGCGTCGCCGGCAGCTACGACAACGAGGCGATCGCCATCTTCATCCTCATGAGCACCTTCTTCTTCTGGCTCAAGACGGTCAAGACTGGCTCGGTCCTCTGGGCGGGCGTGACCGCCCTGTTCTACTACTACATGGTCGCCGCGTGGGGTGCGTCCCTCTCCCTCTCTCTCCCTCACCCCTGCCTCGCGAGCGCGTTCACTGACTCGCTCTCTCTCTCGTGCACGCAGGCGGGTACGCGTTCATCACCAACATGCTGCCGTTGCACGTGTTCGTCCTCCTCCTCATGGGCCGGTACAGCGCGCGCCTCTACGTCGGGTACTCGTCGTTCTACGCCATCGGCACCCTCGCGTCCATGTCGGTCCCGTTCGTCGGGTTCCTCCCGCTCCTCACCTCGGAGCACATGGGCCCGCTCGGCGTCTTCGGCCTCCTCCAGCTCGTCGCGTTTGCGAGCCTCGTCCGGTCGCTCGTCCCCGCCAAGCAGTTCCAGGTCCTCCTGCGGTCGTTCCTCGCCCTCGGCCTCGGTCTCGCCGTCGGCGGCCTGTGGTTCATGACCAAGAGCGGCAAGATCGCGCCCTGGACCGGCCGGTTCTACTCGCTGTGGGACACGGGCTACGCGCGCGTCCACCTCCCCCTCGTGTCGTCCGTCTCGGAGCACCAGCCGACGGCGTGGCCGTCCTTCTTCTTCGACCTCCAGATGCTCATCTACCTGTTCCCCGCCGGCGTCTACATGTGCTTCCGCGAGCTGCGCGACGAGCACGTCTTCGTCATCATCTACGCCGTCCTCGCGTCGTACTTTGCCGGCGTCATGGTGCGCCTCATGCTCACCCTGACGCCCGTCGTGTGCGTCGCAGGCGCCGTCGCCATCTCGGCCATCTACGAGACGTTCTTCGACCCGCGCGAGCAGGACCGCGGCGTCGAGTCGGCACCGTCGGCGGCACCGGGTCCGGCGCAGGCCGTCAAGAGCGAGGTCGACGCCGTCGCGGCCGCCATCCAGGACGTCACCTCGTCGTCGTCGTCGTCGGGCACGGGCAAGAAGGGCGGCAAGAAGGCCTCGTCGTCGTCGCCGTCGGCAGGCGCCTCCTCGGTCGACCGCACCCCTCGGCGGTTCGGCGTCTTTGGCCTCGACGCGCGCCTGATCCCCATCATCGCCTTCACCTTCCTCTCGTTCCTGTTCGTGCTGCACTGCACCTGGGTCACGTCGTCGGCCTACTCGTCGCCCTCGGTCGTGCTCGCGAGCCGCGCGCCCGACGGCAGCCAGAACATCATCGACGACTTCCGCGAGGCGTACTACTGGCTCCGGCAAAACACGAAGGAGGACGCCAAGATCATGAGCTGGTGGGACTACGGGTACCAGATCGCCGGCTTCTCGAACCGCACGACGCTCGTCGACAACAACACGTGGAAC
>ERZ794949.614-NODE-614-length-10848-cov-2.694524_pt1 | contig 10848 bp, 14 predicted proteins | sample MGYA00511363_ERZ794949 | MGnify/ENA primary metagenome ERZ794949 (study PRJEB30137, sample SAMN04331402) | food metagenome | isolation source: T1 must sample point D1 replicate B | place: Australia: South Australia ... | reverse complement strand
CGAGCACCTCGACGACCTTGCTGCGCTCGACGCGGCGCGCGGCAGCCTCGGCGCGCAGGCGGCGCATCTCGCTCTGCAGGTCCTCGCCGCGGTCGCGAGATGGGCCGGCGGCGGGTGCCGGTGCGGCGGCAGCGCGCTTGGCCGCCTTGGCGCGCGCGACACGGGTCGAGTCGCGGTCGGGGTCGTCCGAGTCGGGCTCGAGGTCGGACTCGTGCGCCGAGACGACGGCCTTGATGTCGAGGTCGGACGAGTCGAGGAGGTCGAGGGCGAGCGGGGCGGGGTGCAGGGCGCGCGTTGCGGCGGCGGTCGAGCGGGCGAGCTGTGCGGCAGAGGTGGCGGCGGTCACTCGGCGGCTGAGCGAAGGAGGGAATGAGAGGGCGGCGAGGAGTCAGCGAGGGGAGGGGGAGAGCTGGACGACGAGGACGACGAGGACGCGGACGCACCGCTTGCGAGGGAGAGGGTCGTCGTCCGAGTCGAGGTCGATGTCGCTGCAGTACACGGCCAAGCAGCGTCAGCACCGGCAAGCGTGCGAGGCTCGCTCGACTGCACCGCCCCCTCGGCCACCCCCGCGAGCCGCAAGCACCTCGTCTCGCGCTCGAGGAATGTAGAGAGAGCAGAGACGCACCTGCTAGGCATCAGCTTGGCCCCCTGGGTCTCCGGGAACGCGCCCTCCCTGCTGACGCTCCCCTTGCCCGCTGCCGCGCGACGGACCCCCCACCCGCTCGAGGGGGCCTTGCCCTGCGCCGTGAAGGTCGGCTGCGGGCCCGACAGGCCGTGGCGCGAGCGGAACGGCTTGCGACCCATCGTTGGCGGGCGAGGAGTGTGGTGGACGAGGGAGAGGGCGGGGATGGACGAGGAGAGCGATGAAGACGTCGGCGAGAGAAGGCGAGGGCGGGGCTCGAGTGGTGCTCGGACGGGCTACAGAGCTCCTGAGAGTGTGATCCAGCAGCCTCGGGCGGCCGCAGTGCGGTCGTAGAGGTGAGGAGGGAGCCGAGCACGCGCAACCCCGACTCTACTCAGCTGAGAGCACGTTCGCGCTCTCAGCTCACGCTCACTCTCGCTGGCTGGATTCGAAATGACAACAGGCTCCTCGTACATTCGCAGCCCTGCGCGCGCAGCCCGCGCCCGCTCAGTACCCGCCGCCGCCCTCGCGCCCAAAGCCGGCCATCGTCCTGCGCTGGTTCTCCTCGAGCTTGGGGCAGTTGCGGATCGTGTGACCGAGACCTGCGCGCGCCGAGACCTCGAGTCAGCCGTGCACATGATTTGAGAGAGAGGGGGAGAGAGAGAGAGGACGCACCGCCGCAGTTGGTGCAGCCGACGGGCTTGCCGTCCGCGCCCAGGTTCGGGTCCTCGATCGAGGTGAGGAACGGCGGGACCCTGCGCACGCACACGAGGATACCGTCAGCGACGTGCTCGAGAGGGCCGCGAGTGGCCGAGGGGAGGGAGGAAGAGGGAGGAGGACGCACTTCTGCTTGGCCTCCATGAGGAGGTACTTGAGGTCGAGCAGCGTCTGCTCGGCCGTCTGCATGTTGACGAACGTCGTCGCGATACCCGTCTTGCCTGAACGACCCGTGCGACCGATCTGGTGGACGTAGTCCTGCGAGCGAGCACGAGCGAGAGAGGGAGAGCCCGAGTCAGCCTCGCTCGTCCTCCTCGACCCGCTCGAGAGGAGAGAGACGAGCAAACGCACCTCGATCTCCTTGGGCATCGAGAAGTTGATGACGTGCTGGATCTCGGAAAAGTCGAGTCCTTTGCTCGCGACGCCCGACGCGACCATGACATCCTTCTTGCCCGTCTTGAACGACTTGATGGCGTACTCGCGCTCCTCCTGGGCTGTTGCGAGGGCGTGCAGAGCGTCAGTGCTGCGTCAGCGAGGAGGGGGGGAGGAGAGAGGACGCACTCTTGCTGCCGTGAATGGCGACCGCCTCGACGCCCTTGAGGAGCAGGTACTCCTGGATGTCTGCGCGCGGGTCGGCGAGTCAGCGTCCTCGTCCGCTGCCGTAGGATCGCGCGCGCGAGAGAGAACAGGGAACGCACCGTCGACCTCGTTCTTGTTGTCGCTGAAGATGATGGTCGGCGGCGCCGTCTTCTGGAGGCACTCGAGGAGGTAGACCATCTTGGCCTCTTGCTTGACGTACTCGACCTCCTGGATGATGTTGAGCGACGCGGCACCGGCGCGACCGACGTTGACGAGGACGGGCTGAACGAGCGCCGACTGGGCAAAGTCCTGGATGCGCTTGGGCATCGTCGCCGAGAAGAGGAGCGTCTGGCGCTGGTGCTGCGCGCGCGGGAGGAAGGGCGTCAGGTTCGCTCGAGTCCTTGCACGACATGTCTCGACGCCGTTGAGGGCGCAGGCACGAGCCGAGAGAGGGAGAGAGAGCGCCGACGCACCTTGAAGAAGCTCATGATGTTGCGCACGTCCTCCTCGAAGCCCATGTCGATCATGCGGTCGGCCTCGTCCATGCACAGGTACTTGCACGAGTTGAGCGTGAACTTGCGCTTCTCGAGCATGTCCTGGAGGCGTCCGGGCGTCGCGACGACCATGTGGAAGCCCTGCGCGAGGACCTGCGACTGCTCCGACATGTTGATGCCGCCGATGCAGAGGAGGGCGCGGACCCTGCGAGCGGCGAATGCGCAGGATCAGCGAGCCGTTGAGAGGGTGACGAGGGCGAGAAGAGGGAAGGGGGACGCACTGAGGGTAGCCACCCTGCTCCATCAACTTTGCCATTTCCTGCAGGCCCTCGTACGTCTGCCGCGCGAGCTCGCGCGACGGGCACATGATGATGCCGACGGGGCCCTCGCCCTGGACAAACGGCATGCGCTTCTCCTCCTCGAGCGAGAACATGAGGAGCGGGACCGAGAAGGCGAGCGTCTTGCCCGAGCCCGTGAAGGCGATGCCGATCATGTCGCGGCCCGAGAAGCTGCACGCGGCGTACAGGTATGCGTCAGCGAGTGGGCGAGGCGCAGAAGGGGGAAGAGAGGGGACGCACACGACGGGCAGACCCTGAAGCTGGATGGGCGTTGGCGCCTCGATCTTCTTCTTCTTGAGGTAGTCGAGGAGCGGCCGAGGCAGCTTCATGTCCTGTAACGCGCCGCTCAGTCAGTAGGAGAGCAAGAGAAGGTGCAAGGAGCGGGAGGGGACGCACCCGGAAGTTGGGGATCGGCGGCGGAATGTCGTCGCCCGAGACGAGGATGTGGAACTTCTCGCGCACGGCGTCGTGCTCCTCCTGCGGCTTGGCCGTGATGTAGTGCGGCGCCTTCCACCTGCGAGTGAGAGCGGCGTCAGCACAGGCGCGTGGAGAAGTAGAGAGCGAGGGAGAGGTGGACGCACGAGGCCTGCATGCGCTCGGTGTAGACGATGCCCTTTGCGAGCTCTTCTGCGCCTGCAAGCTGCTTGCGCGACGCCTCCTGGGCGAGGAGGATCTGAGCCTCCTCCTCCTCGATCTTCTGCTTCTCGGTCTTGGCGGCGTCTGCGGGTGAGGAGTGCGGCGTTAGTTCGGGCGGGGAGAGGGAGGGTGAGCGCGGGCAGGAGAGAGGGGGACGGACCCTCGATAGCTTTGCGGCGCTTGACCTCCTGGGCCTCCATGAGCAAGGTCTGGGCCTCGCGTTTCCTGCGGGCGCGGTCGTCGTCGTCGCGCTGCTGCTGGAGGCGGGCGTCCTCCTCCTCCTCGTGGCGGCGCTTCTCGGCTGCGGCAGTTGCGCCGCCGCCCTTTGCTGCGAGTTTGGAGACGAGCTGGTTGCGGCGCTGCTTGACGGGGACGTAGAGCGGGGCTTGGTCGTCGTCGCCGTCGAGGGCGTAAGGGTCGGGAGGAGGAGGGGACGGGGTGCGGCGGCGCTTGGTGTAGGTGGCGGGCTGGTTGGAGTCTGCCATGGTGTGCACGGTGGCTGTGCTCTCGAGCTGGTCGAGGGGTGTGGCGGCGAGGGAGCTGGTCGTCGCCCTGATCAAGTCGACGACGACGACGACGACCACCGACCGCTCTCTCTCTCGCTCGCACCAGCCGAGTCGAGCCATGCTCCGCGCAGTCCTGACACTGCTCCCTAGGCGGACCCTCCCCTCGCCGCCCGCCTTTGCCCGCCTCGTCTCGACCTCCTCCTCCTCGTCGTCTCTCTCCTCCCCACCTCGACCCTCACCGCCGACTCGCCCGCCGCGCGTCAAGCAGCGCCCGTGGGAGCCCTACCTCGCCCGCCTCCGCCACGACTACCCGCACGCCGACCCGCCCTCGCTCGTCATCGCCTTCGTCGCCCTCCACGAGCTCACCGCCCTCGTCCCCCTCGTCGCCCTCTTTGCCCTCTTCCGCCACCTCGCACTCGGCACTGCCCTCGTCGCCTGGGTCCTCGCCCACTCGGACACCGACGGCGACGCACAGGACGGCGAGGGCGCGACCGCAGCGGCCTCAGGGTGGAGGTGCACCGCTCGCGACTGGCTTAAGGAGGCCGAGGACAAGGCCGAGCGCGTCGGCCGCCGCTACGGCTGGTTCGGCTGGACCAAGGAGTCGCGCAACGAGCGCGTCGAGCGCAAAGCCCGCCTCGCCGCGGCCGCGCAGGACGGCTGCACCGCCGTCGACGGCGCCGTCGAGCGCTCGTCGGCCGACCAGCTGCGCGTGTCGGGCGACGTCGCCAACGCTGCAGCCGCCTACCTCGTCGTCAAGGTGCGCTCCCTCTCTCTCTCTCTCTTCGCATCCCGGGTCCTGCCCTCGCACCTCGTTCTGACCCTCTCGCCCTCCCCCGCGCACAGGCCCTCATCCCGCTCCGCATCCTCGTCTCGCTCCGCCTCTCGCCCTCGCTCGCCAACGTCATCTCGCGCAACTTCTCCGGGCTGCGGCAGCGCGGCAAGCGGTACTTGGCCAAGGCGGCGCCGGTCGTGCGGGACGGACCCGCCGAGGTCGGCGGCAAGGTCAAGTGAGGTGGCGCTCAGCGCAGGGACGCTCTCTCCGGTGCGTGCGTCTCCTCGCGAGCTCCGTCGGCGCAGAAAGTCGTCACTCACGTCGCCTCTCGCTCGCAGGCCCGATCCGGTCCCCCTCGCCCGCTCGCCCGCTCCGACCTGATCTCCCTCCCGCACTCGGCACTCGCTCTCCCTTCCCCTCCCTCTCGCCCTTCACCTGCGCACCCGACCGCACCCGATGCAGACCCTCCGCCTCAAGCGCCTCCTCAACACGCACTACTCGCTCCTCGTCCCCTTCCCGCCGCCGCCGCCCTCGCCTCGCCCTCGTCCGGCGCCCGATTTCGCCTCGGAGCACGCCCTCGCGCCGCCGCCGCTCGCGCGCACGACGACCTTCGGCAGGCCCGGTGCGGGCTCGTGGCGCCGCATGTGCGGGCGCGGTGGAGGAGCCGCACAGGGCCGTGAGCGCGAGACGGGCACGGGCGGCGGCGGGACGAGGTCGAGCGCGCTCGACACGATCGAGGAGCTGTCGGACTTTGCGCCGGCCGAGGGAGACGAGGACGAATACGAGGAGAAGGACGGCGGCGGAGCAAGCTGGAGGGGTGGAGAGGGAGGGCCCTTGCGCCTCGTCGGCTTCTCGGACCCGGACCCGCTCAACCCGCAGGTGCGCCTCCTCTTCTCTCCCTCGTCCTCCCTCTCGTCATGGGCTCAATAGGCTGACCCTCTCTGTTGCGTGCGCGCAGTGCTGGTCCACCCCTCGCCGCATCCTCATCACGCTCCTCCTCGCCCTCCTCTGCACCTGGGTCGGCGCGTGCTCGTCCATGAACGCACCCCTCGCCGACAAGGTCGCCGCCGACCTCGGCGTCGACGGTAAGACGACGGCGCAGCTCGACACGGTCCTGTTCCTCGTGGGGTTCGGCGTCGCGGCGCCGCTGTGGGCGCCCTTGTCCGAGTTGGCCGGCCGGTGCGTCCCTCCTCCTCCTCGCCTTCCGATCTTCCAGTACGAGCATCTCCCTGACGCTGTACTTTGTCCGCAGCACGCCCATCTACCTCATCTCGCTCGCCCTCCTCGCCCTCTTCGAGCTCGGCGCCGCCCTCGCGCCCAACTTTGCCGCGCGCGCAACCCTGCGCTTCCTCGCCGGGTGCGCTGCGACGACGCCGCTGTCGAACGCTGGGGCGGCCGTCGGCGACCTGTGGGACGAGGACGAGAGGACGGTCGCGTTCGGCGTGTTTGGCGTCGGCGGCTTGTGCGTCCTGCTCCTCCCTCCTCCCTCCTCTTCCTCCCAGCTCGTGAGCGCTCGCGCTGACTCGTGCCTCTCTGTGCGCAGTCTCGGACCGTGCCTCGGTGCGTCGGAGCCGTTCTCAAGTGTCGAGCAAGGGAGCAAGGCTGACGTGGTGGCGATGCAGGACCCGTCGTCGGCGGCTGGATCGCGCAGAGCGGGTGGAGCTATCGTTGGGCCGACGGCGTGCAGGCGATCGGGTGCGTCTCTCTCTCTCCTCTATCTGTGGCTGTGGGAGTAAACTCTGATGCTCTTGACCCTTGACAGCGCTGCCGTCCTCCTCGTCGTCTCGTTCGCCCTCCTCCCCGAGACGTACCCGCCGACGCTCCTCGCCTTCAAAGCTGCTGGTGTGTCTTTCCCTTTCTCTCTCTCCTTCTTGAATGAGCGTGCCCTGACGTCCAATGTCTCGCAGCCATCCGCCGCCGCGCCCGCTCGTCGGCCTACCTCACCCCGCTCGAGCTCGCCCGGCGCAAGACTTCGTTCGCGCACGACTTTCGCCTGACGCTCGCACGGCCGTTCGTCATGCTCGCGAGGGAGCCCATCGTCGTGTGCTTCTGCGCGTACCTCACGCTCGTCGTGCGTCCCCCTCTCCATCTTCCTCGATCGGCGAGAGGCTCGAGCGCGCACGAGCTGACGGCCTCTCGCTCCTCTCGCAGTTCATCATCCTCTTCGGCAACCTCACCGGGTGCGCGCTGCTCTCCTCTCACCCTGCGCCCCTCCCACCACCCCGCCGCTGACGCCCTTTTCGCCGCGCGCGCAGCTACCCCTTCATCTTCTCGCCGCACACGCTCAGCCCGGGCGCGTCGGGCACCCTCTTCCTCTCGATCGCCGTCGGGCTCTTTCTCTGCGCGCTGTGCACGCCGCTCATGCGCTCGGACTGGCGTCGCCGGGTCGGGCGCGCGCGCGAGAGAGGCGAGGCGGTGAGGCCCGAGGAGAGGCTCAGGGTTGCAGTGCTCGGGACGTGGGCGGTGCCGGTGTCGCTGTACTGGGCGTGCGTCCTCCTCTCTCGCCTCTCTCTCTCGGCATCGAGCGATGAGCGCTGACTCTGGGCCTCATCCTGCTCGCAGCGCGTGGGTGTGCCGCCCCGGCGTCAGCATCTGGGCGTCGCTCGGCGCTCAGGCCCTCTTTGGCATCGGCATCTGGTCGAGCTTCTACTCGACGTTCCTCTACTGCATCGGTGCGTCGCGCGCTCCCTCTCTCTACCTACTCGACGAGGCGGACGATCGAGCTGAACAGCTTTCGCGCGCGCGCACAGACTCATACGGCCACAAGGCGGCGAGCGCGCTCGCAGCGCTCACCTTCCTGCGCTACCCAATCGCAGTGAGCTCTCTGCTCTCGCTTTCTGCCGCTCCGAGAGCTCGGTGCTGACGCTCGAGGTCGCAGGGAGCCGCCGTCCTTTTCACCCCTCCGCTCTATGAGTGCCTCGGTGCGTCTTCGCCCTCTCTTTCTTTTCCTTCCTTGCTCCTCTACTCGCTGCGACGGCGTCGAGCACCTACCGGAACGACGAGCTGACACCTCGTCCACCCGCAGGTCCTCACCTCGCCCTCACCCTCCTCGCCTCGCTCTCGCTTCTCGTCTCCCTCGTCCCGCTCGTCTTCTACAGATGGGGCGTGCGCATCAGGTCGTGGAGCAGGGATGCGGTGCACTGAGGCCGCGGCGCCGACGCCGACGGAGGAGCGTGGACGAGGGAAGGAGAGCGGGTCCGTGCGCGGAGAGTGCGAGGGCGGGACGAGGGAGCGGAGTAGCACGGCGACGAGCTTGCATGCGCTTGATCTTCTTCTCACTTTCTGCCAGCGGTGAGCTGCCGTTCGAGCCTGAGAGACCTTCGAGAGGGCGACGCTCTGGAGCATCATCGACAAGCGCTTCCCGGCTCGCTCTCCCTCGACGCTCTCGAGTCTCTCCTCGCCGAAGCGCACAGCTCGGTACGAAAGGTTGCTGTTGCGCCCCTCGCTCCACGCTCGCTCGCTCACGCCCGCCCTTCGGCCTGCCGGTTGTACGCACACAGCTCGTCGAACCGCACCTGCTCGCCGCCAAAGATGTCGAGCGCCGAGCCGTACGTGAGGTCGACCTTGCCGTTCGAGAGGCGCTCGACGAGGGCGAGGTCGTCGATACCTGCGCGGCGAGGGGAAGAAAGAGAGGGAGAGCGAGGGAGGAAGAGGAAGGAGGGAGGGGTGCGAGCGGGTTAGAGCTGCGAGTCAGGCGGACGCGAGGAGGGAAGGACGCACTGCGCGCGCCGCCGGCGTACGTCGTCGGGATCGAGACCCACTCGCCGAGCTCTGCGCGCGAGGAAGAGGTCGAGTCAGGAAGCTGTCGTCGAGAGGAGGAGCGACAGCACGAGGAGAGCGGGACGCACTCTCAACGAGCGCCTCGTCGATGCCTTGGCACAGGCCCTCGACGTCTGCGGCGTGGATGAGGAACTCGCTGCAGGGCGAAGAAGAAGGGTGTCAAGGAGGGCGAGACGAGAGGGGCGAGCGACGGAGCGCACCTGCAGTACTGCGTGAGGAGCGCGAGCGACTCTGCAGCGCAGGGTACGGGGAGTGAGCACAAGCTCATGAGGAAAACTAGAGCTGTAGACAGAGACCGAACGCACCGGCGTTGACCTCCATGTCGGTCATGACCTGCCACCGGTCCATCGCGACGATCCACTTGTCGCCTCGTCGCCGGCAGCTGCAGGGCCAAGAGTCAGCGCTCTTCTTCATCTTCGATGTCCGCATGAGAGAGATCAAGACGCACCTGACGTCGACCACGAGCCTGTCCTTGCCGACCTGCTCGGCGAGTCGTCGCAACCGGTCCTCGTCAAACTTGGCGCCCGGGAACAAGTACGAGGTGACGATGACCTGCGCGCGCACGTGTACCTGGTCAGTAGGGTTTTTTCAGCGAGCGAAAGGAGTGCAGGACGGGCGCACCTTCTCTGCTCCTGCATCGAGCCACTCCTGCGCGTTCGACTCGTTGATGCCGCCGCCGACCTGGAGGCCATCTGCGGGCGAGGGCGAGCGTCAGAGCCGGCGCTTGACGCTCAAACTCCGGGGAGGGAGACGTTGGGACGCACTAGGCCAAGCCTGAAGCGCCGAGCGAGCCGCGTCGTCGTTGCCCGGGCCCAGCTTGATGACGTGCCCGCCGCGCAGGGCGTTCTGGCGGTACAGGTCGGCGTAGAAGGCGCTCGGCTTTCTGCGTGCGCGTCGATACGTGTCAGCGGGGTCAAGAAGAAGCCATGAGAGCGAGAGAGAGGAGCGCACTCGGAGACGAAGTTGGTGCGGAGGGACGAGGTGTCGAGGGTGCCGCCGACGATCTGCTTGACGGCGCCGTTGTGCAGGTCGATGCACGGGCGGAAGACGGACGGCATGAGCTGTGCAGGGAGGCAGGGTCAGCGAGGCTCGAGGTGTGCGAGCCGGCAAGGACGAAGAGGAAGAGCGGGAGGAGGAGAGGACAGCTCACGGTCGGTGCGGTCGGGGAGAGGGACGCAGGCGGTAGCTAGAGAGACAAGAGCGTGCTTGATGCAGTCCAGGAGCAGAGCGAGCGCGAGAACGGTCGGGAAGACAGAGGCAAGGAGCGACGAGAGAGACGACCAGCTCCGTCGTCCTCGCCCAGTCGCTCCCGCCGCGCAGACCAGCTCTGACGCGAGCTAGATCTACCGAGCACCCTCTACCGCAGCTCGTCGAGCCAGCCCGCACCCGCCCAGGCCGCCGCCCACCTCTGTGCGACTTCATCTCCTCGACGCGTCCACTCCACCTCGCAACCTCGCAACCATGGCCACAGAGGCAGACGAGACGTCCACGGTGCGTCCTCCTTTCACCCTCTGCGCCCGAGCCACGCTGACTCTCGCACGCGCGTGCAGCTCTACAAGAGCATCAACGAAGTGCGCCTCCTCCCCTCCCAGCCTCGTCTCCCTCGCACCTGCACTGGCTCGCCGTTCGCTGACTCGAGCACCGACGCACGCAGGAGTACAAGATCTGGAAGAAGAACTCGCTCTTCCTGTACGACCTCGTCATCACCCACGCCCTCGACTGGCCCTCGCTCACCTGCCAGTGGCTCCCCGACGTCGAGACGTGCGTCCTGCTCTCCTCTCTGGCCTCCCCTTCTGCACCGAGAGCCCGTCCTGACTCCCCTCCCTCGCCCTGCAGGCCCGCCGACAAGGACTACACGGTCCACCGCCTCCTGCTCGCGACACACACCTCGGGCGAGGACAACAACTACCTCCAGATCGCCGAGGTCCACCTCCCCAAGCCCCAGGCCGGCCTCAGCCTCGACAAGTACGATGACGAGCGCGGCGGTGCGTCCCCACCTCCCCCTCGACCCTCGCTCTCCCACCCTGCTCGTCGAGCTGACCCTCTCCCCCTTCCTTTCTTCCCTCTTGCAGAGATCGGCGCGCACACGGCGACCGAGCCCCGGGTCCAGATCACCCAGTCGATCAACCACACGGGCGAGGTGAACCGCGCGCGCTACATGCCGCAGAACCCGGACCTGATCGCGACCAAGACCGTCATGGGCGAGGTCTACGTGTTCGACCGCACCAAGCACCCGTCGCAGCCGAGCGGGACCGAGTGCAAGCCCGACATCACGCTGCGAGGGCACACCAAGGAGGGGTGCGTCGCTCGCTCTCTCTTCCTGCGCTGCGTCGTCGTCGAGGGTGCCCCTCGCGAGCGCTCGCTGACCCTGTTCTCGCTCTGCAGGTACGGCCTGTCGTGGAAC
>ERZ794949.613-NODE-613-length-10855-cov-2.444444_pt1 | contig 10855 bp, 13 predicted proteins | sample MGYA00511363_ERZ794949 | MGnify/ENA primary metagenome ERZ794949 (study PRJEB30137, sample SAMN04331402) | food metagenome | isolation source: T1 must sample point D1 replicate B | place: Australia: South Australia ... | reverse complement strand
CACGCCGATCGAGCCCGCCCCGCACGACCCGCCAGCGCCGAGCGCGCTCTACGCCGAGCTCGCCGCCCTCCTCGACAGCTGCGAGCGGAGCGTCGGCAGCACCGCCGTCCGCCTCGTTCAGCTCAAGGCCGACATAGCTTCGCTCACGTGACGCTCAGGTTAGCGCCGAGCGCACGGCTCGTCAGGGCGGCGAGTGTGCGGCGTGCGGGTGAGGGCGAGGGCGGAGGAGGGGAGAGGGGCTCGAGGAGGCTGGCCCTCGCTCGAGCGACGGGCGTCGGAGCTGGGCGTCACGCTTGACGTGCAACTCGGTGCATTCTTGACGATGGCGCCTCGGCGAGCGAGAGCGTTGCGTAACCTGGTCTCGAGAGCTGCCGCCGCCGCGCGAGCAAAGTGCGCCGGGAGAGCGAGGCGAGGACGAGAGGGGCGGCCGCCGCTCGCGGGCTAGACGTGTCGGTTAGACTAGCGAGCAGTCTGAGCAGCTGTGCAGCCTCGCAGTACGAGTGCTGACGGCGAAAAGGCGGTCGTGCGACTTCGCGCCAAAGTGGTCGTCTCTCGCTCCCCCACCTGCGCGACCCTCTCTCCGCCAGAGGCAGTGCGCACAGCTTGCGGCCCTCGCAAGCACCTCTCGACCCACGCGCATCCATCCGCGCACGCTCGCAGCTCCGTCCGCCCTCGCCTCGAGTCCCTCCCCGTCCTCATCTCTCCCGACCTTCTCGCCCCTCCTCACGCCAACCGCCGAGCACCATGTCGGGCAAGACCACCATGTCGGCCAAGGAGCAGCTGCGTGGGCGCCGTGACAAGGCCGCGCTGCTCCAGACCGGCCGTCTAGCCGAGCGCCGCCTCAACCGCGAGGAGCACGACCACCAAAACGAGCTTCAAAACCTCCAGCGCCAGCTCGACGAGGCCCAGCGAGAGGCCACCATGGCCAAGGGCGGCGGCGGAGCCATGAAGGAGCTCCAGAAGGAGCTCGCAGACCTGCGAGTCACGGTGCGTCCCCTTCCCACTCTCTCCAGGGACCGTTACGAGGAGCAGACCCGCCGAGCCAAGCTGACGCCTCGTACGCCATCCTGCTCGCAGCTCGCTGAATCCGAGGCCGCCCTCGTCGCCGCCACCGGCGAGCGCGACACGGCCGTCAAGGAGCGCGACGACGTCCTCGCCGGTCGACCGGACGCGCCCCAAGCCGTCCTGCGCAAGGAGACCGAGCGCGCGACGGCGCTCGAGAAGGAGATCAAGGCGCTTCAAGCTCAGCTCGCTCAAGCCGACGAGCGCACGGCCGAGGCGGCGGCGGGCGCGGGCAACAGCAGCGAGGAGATGGAGGCGCGCGAGAAGAGGGTCCAGGAGATGGAGACCCGGTGCTCGACGATGCAGCAGGTGCGCCTTCTCTCTCTCGCCCTCTCGCAATTCTTCGACTTCTCGGTGAGCTCTGCTGACTCGCTCCTCCTCGCGCGCAGGACGCCTCTAATGCTGTCGCCGGGCTCGCCGACCTCAAGACCAAGCTCGTGCGTCGACTCTCGCAGCCTCTACACCTCCTCCTGATGCGCATGCTCACGTACGCTCTCCCTGCCCCTGCAGGCCGAGGTCGAGGAGCTCAAGGACCGCGAGACTCAACGTCGCACTCGTCAGCTCAAGCACGCCGAGGAGCGCGCCGAGCGCATGCGGGAGGAGCTCATCACGGTGTGGGAGGCGTCCAACCGCGGCCAGTTCTCCGAGGCGGGCAAGAACAAGTGCGTCTCGCCCTCCTCTCTCTCTCGAACCGAGCGCTCGGACCGCCGACGCTGACTCTCGAACCCCTCCTCCTCCTTCCCTCGCCTCGCCCAGGTTCGTCACCAAGGCGCTCGAGCTCGAGAAGAGCCTTCAAGCCGCTCAAGAGCGCATCGTCCAGCTCGAGGACAAAGGTCTTGAGGGTAAAGTCGTCGCCGCCGAGCGCGTCCTCTCCCTCTCTGCATCCTCTCGCGCCTCGCCTCGACCTGCGCTGACGGCCGGCTCGTCCTCGCTCTCCTTCCCGCTCGCAGGAAGATCGCCAAGCGCTTCTTCGCCATGATCGAGTTCCTCCGCATCACCGAGGCCGACGCCGACAAGCTCGTCAAGGACGGCGTCGCCTGGCCCGCGCCCGGCGTCGGCCCGCAGAACCTCATCGAGCTCATGCAGGCCCTCACCATGGCCCCTCCACCGCCGGCACCCGCACCTGCGCCTGCGCCGTCCAGGCCGGCGACGCCGCCCCCGCCCAAGGAGGAGCCCAAGCCCGTGCCGCCGCCGCCGACGTTTGCGGAGCAGACTCGGGTCAAGGAGCTCGAGTCGAAGCTGAAGGAGATCGAGGGCCAGTTCGAGGAGCTGGGGCAGGCTGTCAAGGCCAAGATGGACGAGAACAGCGCGCTCGAGGCCGACCGCCAGCGTCTCGAGGACGAGATCGCCAAGCAGAAGAGCAAGACGCTCCTCGCCGAGCGCGACGCGCAGGAGCGCAGCGACGAGCTCATCCAGATCAAGGGCCGCAAGGACAAGGAGGCGACCGAGCTCGAGAAGGAGCGCACCAAGCTCAAGCACGAGGTCGACCGCCAGAAGCGCCGCGCCGACGAGGCGCTCGCCGACATGCAGAAGCTCGTCGCCGACCACTCGACGGCGCTCGCCCAGATCGAGCAGGAGCGCGACGAGGCCGAGGCGAGCCTCGCGCGCCTCGTCGAGCGCCAGGACCGCACCAAGGCCGAGCACGAGTCGACGATGAACCACCTCGTGTCGCGCATCCAGGCGCTCGAGTCGGCCGGCGCCGCCGCGCCCGCCTCGCCGAGCGACGCCTCGGGCACGCGCACCCTCGACAAAGAGCGCAACAAGCAGCAGAGCGACCTCGCCTTCTTCCGCCGCCAGGTCGAGGAGCTCGTCGAGACGGCGCGCATCAAGGAGGAGGAGCACGTGCGCCAGATGGACAGCAAGATCAAGGAGCTCGAGCTCCTTGAGGAGGAGCGCGACCGGTACCGCGACGAGGTCAACGCCGCGCGCGCCGCCGCCGACAAGCTCGAGGCACGCGTCTCGAAGCCCATGTCGCGCGCCGCGTCCCGCTCGGCGAGCCCGGCCCACGGCGCCCCCTCGACGCCCGAGAAGAAGAAGCCCGTGCGCGCCGACAGCAACGGCGGCGACAAGGGTGGCGAGGACCTCGGCTGGGCGCAGCAGCAGAAGCAGGCCGTCGTCGAGCACCTCGAGAAGGAGCGCGCGCGCCTCGAGGCCGAGCTCGCGTCGCAGACGCGCATGGCCGAGGAGGCCCTGAGCGAGGCGGGCACGCACCGCGCCGCGCTCGAGCAGCTGCGCTCGTCGCGCGCGACCGACGTCAGCACGTGGGACGCCGAGCGGCACCGCCTCGAGGTCGAGCTCGGCTCGCAGGCGACGCTCGCCGGGCAGCGCGCGCGCGAGCTCGACGCCGAGCGCGAAGTCGCCAACATCAACGACGGCGGCCCCGAACCACCAGCAGTCCAAGGCCGTCGGCGCCCAGTTCAACGGCGTCGCCCCGGGCTCCTTCGTCGGTGCGTCCCTCTCCTCCTCGCTGCGCCTCTCGTTGTCGTCGTCGTCGTCTGCATCGCTGACCCCGAGTACGCGCCCGCCCGCAGACCGCTCGAGCGCCGGCACGCCCGTCTCGCAGTCGTTCGCCACGGCGCCCGGCTTGCCCTCGTTCGGCAGCCCGGTCCCGTCGTCCATGTCTGCGCAGGGCGCAGCATCGGTCAACGGCGCCGTGTCGGGCCCGGTGCGCCTCCTCGTCGAGCACCTGCGCAAGACGAACCGGGAGCTCAACCACGAGGTGCTCTCGCTCAAGGACGAGAACAGTGCGTCCCTCCCCTCTCTCTTTTCGCTCTCTCTTGCGCTCCTCGCTGACGCTCTCTCTCGGTCTGCACGCCCGCAGTGACCCTCATGATGCGCCTCGCCGGGCTCTGAGCGCTGCTCTCGAGGGTAGCGAGGGCGCCGACCCGAGGCTGTGCCTCTCTCGCCGCTCTTCTCGCAATACTAGCCCTGTTCTCGGCTGCAACCTCGTCGCAGAGAGCTCCTTCACGAGAGCTCAGGATGCATGCATCGTGCGAGAGAGAAAGTGCGAGACATCCGAGCTTGTGGCCGGCTCAAAAGGCGCGCGCGAGCGACAGCAGCTCTTTCTCCTTCGTGCGGCATTTCCGTCGGCGTGCGTCCCCTATCCTTTTCTCGCAGCCCGCTCTGAGCACCGCAGCTGACCCTGTGCACCCTCCCGCAACAGCTACATCCGTGTTAGTGAACCCCCAAGCACCTCGGCCCTCTCGGGGGCGGAGGAACTCGTCGGGCCCGCGAAGCGTTCACTGTCCTTGGTCGACCAGAGCATCCCTCGATCCTTGCCGGCTCGATAGTGGCTAGGACGTCTCAGCGCCCGATGCTTCGCTCCCGGTTGCACTCCGCCGTCGCCTCGCAAGGGCACGGCGCGAGGGGGAGCGGAGCGGGACGGCGGTCCTGACATTCCCCTCTCTCAACCTCTCTTCCTTCCTTCCTTCCTTCCTTCCTTCACTCCTCTGTACAGCGTGTTCCCGGTCCGGGCGGGCGAGCTGGAGGCGGGTCGAGCCGAGGAGGAGGGAGCGAGCTGACCTGCAACCCTGTTCTTCGTCCACACACCTCTTCCAGCTCTCGGTCGTTCGCAAGAGAGTACGAGAGCACAGCATGCTCCTCCTCGAGAGCTGAGCAGCCTGCGCGAGCCAGTCTGAGCGGATGTCGAGCGCGGGGTCCGACTTGCTCGCTCACGACCTCGTCTCCCTCCTTCCACTCGCTTCGTCTCTCGCCCGCAGCGCAAGCCGCCTGTGCGCAGCCCCGCCTACTCGCCTGGTGCAAACTCGGTCCTCGGCACGGCACCAGCAGGCGGGCGCGTCGTCTTCTCGTCGCCCTCTCGCCCTCGTCGCTCAACTCGCCGCCGGCCATCCTCAGCTCAACCTCGAGGCACCGACGCACGTCGCCATGTCGCTCAAGCAGGAGCTGCAGGTGTGGCAGAGCGCGCTCACGGCGTTCGAGGCCGGCGACCACGCCTTGGCGCTCGCCCGCTTCGAGGCGAGTCGCGCTTCCTCATCTCGTCCCGCCCCGCCGGCACCTCCTCTCGGTCGAGGAGCCTGCTGACGCCGTCCAGCACCCCCTGCAGGACATCTCCGACACGTCCAAGGTCGTCTTCAACATGGCGCTCATTCACGCCATCGGCGGCGAGCACGACCAGGCCGTCGCCCTGTTCGACCGCGCCATCGCGCTCGACAACTTCCTCGCCATCGCCTACTTCCAGTCGGGCGTGTCGCAGTTCCTCCTCGGCAGGTACGAGGCGGCGAGGCGTGACTTCTCGGACGCGCTGGCGGTGCGTCATCGTCTCGCTCGGTCCTCGAGGCGGCGGACGTGCGTGAGCTGACGCCGGCACTCTTCCTTCGCGCTCGCAGCTCTTCCGCGAGAACCACACCATTGACTACGACCAGTGCGTCACTACCTTCTTCCCCTCTCTCCGCTCGAGCGCTCTGTGCTGACATCCGCGTGCGCGCAGGCTCGGGCTCGACTTCAAGCTCTTCTCCTGCGAGGTGCGCTTCAACCGCGGGCTCTCGCTCATCCACATGGTCCGTCTCCTCTCTCTCTCTTTCCTCCAACCTTCGCTCGCTGACGCTTGGCTGTCGCAGGGACGTCTCGACGAGGGCATGCTCGACCTGGCGGCGGCGAGGGAGGACAAGCAGACGGGCGAGCACGACGTGATCGACGAGGCTGTCGCTGACCAGGCCGTCGTGCGTCCTCTTCCTCCTTATCGTTTCGTGCCTTGTCTCTTCATGCGCTGACGACCTCGAACCGCCTCGCAGGGCTACACCGTCTTCTCGATCCCGGTCGGCGTCCTCTTCCGCCCCGCCAACACCAAGCTGCAGAACCTCGAGACGCGCGACTACCTCGGCAAGGCGACCGTCATCGCCGCGACCAACTCGAACGACCTCTTCGTCGGCTTCGGCGGCGCCAAGAAGCTCGCGGCGACGGCGGGCGTCGCTCCGCCCGACGGCTTCGTGCAGCCGGCCAAGCCAGGCCCGCGCCCCAAGCGGTGCAACACGGGCGACGGCCGGCTCGAGCGTGCGCCGACGTACCAGCGTGCGTCGCCTGCGTCGGCGGCGAAGGGCGAGGGCGGCGCGAGCTTGGGAAGGTCGCAGACGACCCGGGCGCCTTCGGCCTTCACGGGCACGACGACCGTCTCGCGCAGCAGCTCGACGGCGGCGGGCCGGCGCATCAAGCCGTCCGGGCTCCCGACGCCGCCCTCGTCGACGGCGAGCGCCCAGGACGAGCAGGTCTTCCCGCAGCCGCCCAAGGGCCTCCTCCACGCCCGCTCCAACTCGTCGGGCCTCAACGGCTCAAGGACGCAGCGCTACCCCGAGCGCACGACCCCTCCCCGCAGCGACGGCTTCTACGTCCCCTCGCGCCCGCCGCGCCCCGCCGACGACCTCCGAGCGCTCCCTCCTCCCGCCGCCGCCGTCACCTCGTCGCTCAGCGTCCGCCGCGGCCGCAAGCCCGCCCCGATCGCGCCCCTCTCGACCCTGCTCGACGTCCCGCGCCCGGCGCACCCTGCCCCGCAGCCGCTGCCGCAGCAGGGCGAGCCCTCGCCGTCGGGCCAGGCGCCCGAGCGAGTCGCCTCGTGGGCCCAGGGCCAGCGCTTCAAGCACGAGCGCGCGGCGAGCAGCCCGTCGGCGCTCCCGACGACGCCGCACGTCCCGCCGCATGCGCCAGTCGTCGCTGCTGCCGCCGTCGTCGAGGAGCAGCAGCTCAGCCCGTCGTCGCTCGCGTACGTCGCTGAGGATGGCGAGAGCGACACGAGCGGCTTCGAGCCGTTCACGCCTGCGCGTTACGCCTCGGTCGCGCGCTCTGCGGTCGGCACGACGAGCACGGCGGCGGCGGCGGCGGGCGAGCGCGGCGTTGGGCTCGAGGGCCCGCAGGTCGGAGGGAGGGATCCGGCGCGCAGGATGGGCGCGATCGAGATGCTCGCGAGCGAGATGAGAACGGCGCTGCACGTCGAGGGCGCGCCGCACGAGGGCGAGGCGGGCGCGGGGCAGGCGCAGCAGCACGAGGCGCTCGCGACGGCGGCCAAGATCCGCGTCAAGCTGCAGTACCAGGGCGTGACGAGGGCTCTCGTGCGTCCCCCTTCCTCTCTCTCTCTCTTCGTGCGCTGCTCCACGAGACGATTTTGACGCTCGACGACGCGCAGAACATCTCGGTTGACACCGCCCTCGGCGAGTTCGTCGAGCGCGTGCGCCGCAAATTCGGCAGCGAGTCGAACCTGCCCATCAAGTGCGTCTCGCCCTTCCTCTTCTCGATCCTGTCGACCTCCTCGACGGGCTCCTGATGTGCGTGTCGTCGTGACGCAGGTACCGCGACTCGGACGGCTGTCTCGTCTCGATCCTCGACGAGGACGACTGGGAGTGTGCGTCTCTCTTCCTGCTCCCTCTCTCCTGCTCGTCTCTGTTCCGTCGGCTGAGTGCTTTCCTCTTCTCGCAGGTGCGCTCGACACTGCTCGCGACCGTGCCGCTGGCGGCAAGTGCGGCGGTCGGCTCGACGTCGTCGTTGGCGAGGGCTGAGCGCGCGATGAGGGTGGGTTGGGGTCGTGCGGCTGGACCGCGGCTTGCTGTGATATCTGTAGCTGTCTCTCTATGCATTGGCTTTGCCAGAGAGGACGGTCCTGCGCTGGTTGAGGCTCGAGACGCTGCACCGCCTCTCCGCGAGCTGCTCGCGCCTCGGTTCGTCGCGCTCGCTCTCCTCGTCTCGATAGTCGTGCTGCGCGCGTGGTCCATCCGCTCTCAAGGTCATCTCTACACGTCTCGACACGGTCCTGGTGCGTCCACGCCTCCTCTCTGTCGCGGTGCGGACCTTGGAGGAGCCGGGGAGATGAGGGCGGCAGCAGCACCATGCGGCACAGCGGGAGCGTAGGAGTGCAGCTGGGACATGCAGCTGAGAACTCTAGAGCGACTCGAGCACACTACGCAGCCCCTTGTCCGCGCAGAGCCTCGGCTGACTCTGCTCTCCTCCTCCTCCAACCTCCTAGCGCGTCTCCTCCTCGCCCTCGCAGCAGATTCGGTGTACTGCAGCGCTCTCCAGCCTACAATATGGCTGCCGCACCGCTGCCCGGCCCGCCGCCGCTCACCAAGCTGTGCGTCGTCTCCCTCGTCGCCTTCGTCGCCCTCCTCTCGAGGAACTCCGAGTCGCTGACCTCGACTGTCCTCCCGCAGCGTCGACCCGGGCAACTACTTCGAGGGCTCCATCGTTATCGATGAGAAGCCCGTCGAGATCTACAAGGTCGAGCACGCCGAGCGCAAGACGACCTGCTTCATCGAGGCCGTCGAGGGCAAGCAGTACGAGGTCCACTTCCGCCGATCGCGCATCCTTCAGTCTGTCAAAGCCAGCATCGACATCGACGGAGCAGGGTGCGTCCAATCTCCCTCTTACTCGAGGCCTAGCCGCGCGCGCTCACTATGTCTCGCACAGCGCCCGGTCCTACGCCCTCACCAGCGCCGACCGCGCCATGCGGCGCTGCACGGGCGCCCGCGTCTCGCCCGACCACATCCGCCCGTTCATGTTCGCCAAGGTCGCGCTTACCGACGATCCAGATGTGGCTACGACGTCCGAGAACGTGATCAAGGCGCTCGGGACGATCCGCGTCCAGTTCTGCCGCATCAGCATGACCGGCAAGAAGGTCGTCAAAAAGAACTACAGCATCGAGCAGAAGCAGCCTGTGCGTCCTTCTGCTCGAACGTTGCTGGTTTGAGCCGTTCAAACTGATTTTTGCTTGCGCGCATGCAGGTCGTCGACGAGCGCAGCAAGAAAGCCTCGACGTCGCATTCGACCGCGTGAGTCGCTCGTCGCAAATGCAGATACTTGTGGAGGGAATCGCTGACCCTTCTTACATCGTCAGATTTGGCGACCTACAGACCCAGCGCTCGGGCACCGGCCCGCGGCACGAGTACACCTGGATCGACCCCTTCGTCTCGCCCTTCCGCACGCTCGAGTTCAAGTACCGCTCGAGGATCCTCCTTGAGCTCGACGGCATCGTCGAGCGTGCGTCCTCTCTCTCGTCTCTCCCTTACTCGTCGTCCTCGCCGCCGCTGACGCACGGTCCTCGCCCCTCCAGCTGCGCCCGAACCAGCTTCGCCTTCGCCCGCCCGCCCCTCCCCTCCTCTCCAGCCCGCCGTCGCTTCGACCTCGACCTCGACCGCCGCCGCTGCCGCCGCGAGCACCTCGGCGTCGACGAGCGGCAAGAAGCGCCGCACCTCATCGTCCGACTCGATCTCGACCTCGCGCGACCAGGAGCTGCAGGAGATGCGCGCCAAGATCGCTCGTCTCGAGGCCGAGAACTTGCAGTACCGCGCCGGTGCGAGCGCGAGCACGAGCGGCGCCGTCAAGCGCGAGGACGGCGACGACGAGGACGTCAAGCCGGCGTTCGTCAAGGGCGAGTCGATCGGGACGACCAAGATGGAGAACGGCAGGATGGTCATCGACCTCCTCGACGACGATGACGACTGAGGGACTGAGTGTGCGTCGCCTCTCTCGACTCTCTTCGCCGTTGCCTCGAGAGAAGGCTCGCTGACTTCGACTCGGCCCGCAGGCACCGTCCCGACTGTACGACTTCCTCGCGCTTTTCCGACCTCGAGCCTCTCCTGTACTGTTCCACTACGCTTTTCTTCTGCAACTCGAGTCGTTTCACCTCAAGCTCGAGCCCCTCGAGAGCGAGAGTCGCTGCTCGTCGTCGTCCTCTTCCTTCTCGGCTCGGCTCGGCTCGCTCTGCTCTCGGCTCTTCCAGCTCTCGACTCGAGAGGTCGACAGAAAGCTCGTGAGATGCAGGAGTATGTACAACAAGAGGCTCGACGAGGTGTACAACAAGCGACGGCGAGCGAAAGGGAGGAGAGAGAGGAGGTCCGTGAGCGGCGCAATGTAGAAGAGGCTGCTGACCGCGCCGAGCGGGGCCATAAGGACGTCCTGATCAGCTGCGCGCAGAGGGAGAAGCTCAGCTCGGGCCCTGAGAGGACGAAGCGCGCGGGAAAAGAGAGAAAGACGCACCGGTCGAGAGGCTCGCGCTCTCTGTGGGCGTTCGACTCGAGCGAGTCGGCGCTGTCGCGGCGGCACAGAGTCGAGAGGAGAGGTGCGAGCGTAATGGTCTGCGGTGCAGAGGTGGCGCTGCTTCATCGAGGCGTCAGCTGTCGAGCGCGACGAGGAGAAGGAGGAGGTCGAAGCGCAGACGCACCTGTCCTTTACCGGGGAGAAGGGGAACAAGGGTCGGCCTCTCCAGGGCCAGGGGTCGCGGCCCTTCAAGGGGATGGGCGCTGCCGAGCTCTGGGTCGCGAGCGACGATTCCGAGGCGGGCATGTCGGCCAAGTCGAGGCGAGGTGTGTCGAGGCCAGAGTGAAGCGTGCGGCGGCGCCGAGCTCGAGTGCGGGCGCGAGGGTGGAAGCTGAAGGAGACAGAGAGCTTGAACGCTGCGGCGGCGCAGGAAAGGACCTCGTCCGTGCGGAGGAGCAGGTGCGGGGACGAAGGAAAGGGATGGAAAGCTGAGCCGAGCCGGCGAGTCGACGAGGACGAGGAGCCAAGCGAGCCGACGCGCGAGCGACGCGACAGCTTCGCTGGCGAGCTTCGTAAGGCTTGCCCGAGGCTGACCAAGGTTCCGCGAGCGAGAGCGTGCGACGGTGCGCGAAAGAGCGCGTTCGCTCGCAGGGTTCCGCGAGCGAAGCATGACGAACCTCGGCTCGACCAGTTTCGATCAGAATGCATTACAGCTGCTGAGAACAACGGGAGAATCTACTCAAAGAGAAGAAAGGAGCCCGACTTCTAAGCTCAATGCTCCGCAAGCGCGGGACCCTCCAGCCGACTGGTGATGAGG
>ERZ794949.611-NODE-611-length-10881-cov-3.708757_pt1 | contig 10881 bp, 3 predicted proteins | sample MGYA00511363_ERZ794949 | MGnify/ENA primary metagenome ERZ794949 (study PRJEB30137, sample SAMN04331402) | food metagenome | isolation source: T1 must sample point D1 replicate B | place: Australia: South Australia ... | reverse complement strand
ACATCACCCCACCACCAAAGCAAAAGCTTATGGATGCTGCTGTTGATACCATAACCGATTGCTTTGAGGGTGAGAGTACCAATGAAAACGTTGAACTACAAATTATCAGATGCCTAACTAGTTTGATTTTAATGGAAGATACCATGAACATATGCCATGGTCAATCCTTGCTAAAGGCCATCAGAACAATCTACAACATCTTTATCTTTTCATTGAACTCCTCAACCCAAACTGTTGCACAAGCAACTTTGATTCAAGTTGTCGAAAAAGTCTTCCAAAGAGTCAGAATGTTTGTTGACTCTGACGACAAAACTATAGATGAAGTTGAAGAATTGGTTTCTTCCCACAGTGCTGCATCCATTGTGTCCAATACTTCTGACAACGTTGCACAAGACGCTCCTTTAAATCTAAGCGATATGAAAAACTTGAATGACGAAGAAGAAGCCAACATTGATTCAAATAACATCCCAGAGGAAATTATCACTGAAGAGCAACTATCCATCAAGGATGCATTTTTAGTATTCAGATCCATGGCTAAGATAAGTGTCAAGAACATTGAAGATACATTAGACATGAGATCACATGCAGTAAGGTCAAAATTGCTATCTTTGCATATGTTACACTCTATCTTAAGAGACCAGGTCTCTTTGTTTTTAAATCCTAAGTTGAAGCTGTACTCTAATGGGTACAAGAGCTTATTGGATTCCATTAGACAATACTTGTGTCTATCTGTTTCAAGAAATGCTGCATCTCCAATTGCTCCTGTTTTTGAGATTACACTGGAAATACTATGGATAATGGTCAACAACATGAGAGTTCACTTTAAACGTGAAATACCGATTTTCTTTGCTGAGATTTACTTACCAATTGCTGAATTAAAAACATCAACAAACTACCAAAAAAAGTATTTCTTACAGTTCTTGTCAAAAATATGCTCTGACCCATCCATCATTATTGAATTTTATTTGAACTATGATTGTGACGAAAGATTCCCTAACTTGACTGAAATAATTGTTGACTTCTTGAGCAGCAATACACTAAACAAAGTTGACAATGTATCTGATGGTGACAAGAGACAGTACATTGAATCATTACAGGCTGCTATATCCACATATGACTTGTCCCAGTTGCCTTTATTGAGCATTTCCAATCTAGCTGGTGGCTCTGTTTCCAATGCCACAAGCTTATCCCAAACAAATCCGCTTTACATGCTTTCTTCCAATTCAAACAACGAAAGCAACAAGTCAAGCTCCAGCAAGCACAAGTCTGGTGGATCATCCAGCTCCAAGGTATCTTTATCAAGTCCTAATTTCCCTATTGCCTACCACTTGAAACTGGACTCTTTGAACTGCATCATCTTGATTTTGAGATCTCTCTCCACTTGGTGCGACATCAATACCAATATCAGAAGCAATGTGAAAAGCGGTGAAGACAGCTTGGAGATCAAGATATCTAGAAAGACATCTGTGTCCAGCTCTTCTTTGGGCAAAGAGGACAATGATTCCATAAGCAACAGCCGTTCGAGATCTGGGTCAAACTTGATTTTACCAGCTGACGAGGACAAGGACATTCAGCAATTTGAAGCCTCCAAAATCAGAAAGACTGAGTTGAGCAGATTATTGGCCATTTTCAACAAGAAACCGAAGAAGGCCATTCCTGAGTTGATAACACATGGGTTCATCGAGGACGACACACCTTCATCAGTGGCCAAGTTCTTGCTATCCACTGAGGGCTTGGATTTGACAACTGTTGGTGACTACTTGGGTGAAGGAGACGACAAGAACATAGCCACCATGCATGCCCTTGTTGATCAACTAAACTTCAAAGAGGCAGGATTCATTGATGCACTAAGAGACTTTTTGAAGAACTTCAAGTTACCAGGAGAAAGTCAAAAGATTGATAGATTTATGTTGAAGTTTGCTGAAAGATATGTTGAACAGAACCCTGATGTGTTTGCTAAGCCAGATACCGCATATGTCTTGGCATTCTCCTTGATTATGTTGAACACTGACTTGCACTCTCCTCAAATCAAGAAGAAGATTACATTGGATGAGTTCATTGATTTATTAGGAGGATTGAAGAAAGAGGATGAACTATCAAATGAATACATGACTGAACTTTACAATGAAATAAAGAACAACGAGATCAAGCTACCAAAGGATGCAAGTGAGGAGTCCAGCAACAACACTGAAGCTGCCAGCAACTCTGCATTCAACTTTTTCAATGTTAGAGACTTGAACAGAGAAACATACATGCAAGTTTCCAAGGAAATAACATCCAAAACAGAGGATGTTGTCAAGAATTTGACCAATGACACAAAGGAGGACACTCTGTTCCATGTTGCCAACTCCAAGGAACATGGTATCCTAGTGTTCCAAAACCTATGGATGTCATTCTTGGCTAGCTTCACCACATCATTTGCAGAGACAGATTACGACACCTATCCAATTAACCTATGTCTAGAGGGATTGCAACACGGTGTGAGAATCTCAGCCACTTCTAGAATCGAAATGGCCAAGAACGCATTTGTTGGTGCATTGATCCAATCAACCAACATGTCCAACATAGCAGAGATGAAGCCAAAGAACGTTTTGGCCATACATAAGCTTTTGGAGGTTATTTTGCAAGTCGGCGATGACTTGACTGATTCCTGGAAGGATGTTTTGGTTGCTGTTTCACAAGCTGAAAGACTGCAGTTGATTGCCAAGGGTGTTGATGGATTGTCCGTTCCTGATGTTTCTTCCTCAAGATTGAAGAGTGTCAATTCAAGAAGAACATCAAAGGACAGTGTGAGATCTGCTGTTGTGGACTCATCAAGTGTTGATGATTCTTCAAGTTTCTTTGGCCTATGGCAAACAAAGAAGCCCAATCCGATAGAAGAGGCCCAAAGCAAACACAGCAAACAAGTGCTAAACACAGAGGTCTCCAAGTTACTTTCCTCTGATGAAATCAGTGTTAAGATCGATATGATATTCTCTCAAAGCTCTGACTTGAATGCTCATTCCGTGATTGATTTCATCAAGGCCTTGACTGAGGTTTCTCAAAAGGAAATTGAGTCCTCTCAGGAATCATCCCAACCTAGAATGTTTGCCTTGCAGAAAATGGTTGATGTTTGTTATTACAACATGGACAGAATCAGAGTTGAATGGAAGCCTATATGGGAAGTGATGGGAGAAGCTTTTATTAACATTGCCTCTAACAGTAACAAGAATCTTGCCGTTGTGTTCTTTGCCATTGATTCTTTGAGACAATTGAGTATGAGATTTTTGAACTTGGATGAATTGCATGGGTTTGAATTCCAATGTGACTTTTTGAAACCATTTAAGATTATTATCCAAAACAGTTATAGCAACTATGAAATTCAACAGATGTGCTTGGAGTGTTTCAATCAATTCATCGTAGCCAAGGGCAATCTTTTGAAGAGTGGCTGGAAGCCAATATTTGAATCTTTGCAATATTTGGCTATGAACACTATCATGGAAAAGATATCCTTTACTGTACTAAACACTGCTAATTTGATTTTGAAAAGTAAAGTCTTGATGGAACATGTCTTTAAGCAAGTAAGAACGAAAACCAATGAACAAGACGACAATTATTTACAGTTTATCTTTGTTTACAGAAATATGTGCAAGAATCCCAAATTTGCTAAGAATGCCTTAAAGAGTCTTGAATCTTTAAAGAAAATAAGAAAGTATATCTTCAAGGATGTTGATGTCAAGTCTGGAAAGGTTGTTATGTTGGAAGAGGATGAGTTCAACAATGTGTGGTACCCATTGATGTTCTCATACCATGACATTATCATGTCTTCCAAGGACATGGAGGTCAGATCCATGGCTTTGACTGAGATGTTTGAGTGTTTGGTTGGTTATGGATCCCTGTTCACAGTTCCTATATGGACCAAGATCTGTCGTTTGTTGATTTTCCCAATATTTGCAGTTTTGACCATGCATTGGGACTTTGATCAATTCAGCTCTCATGAGGAGGTTAATGTTTGGTTGTCAACAACCTTGATTCAAGCATTGCGAAACAGTATTGCCTTATTTACCCACTACTTTGAGTCATTGGTGACTTTGTTGCCCGGTTTCTTGGACCTGTTGGTTTCATGTATTTGCCAAGAAAATGACACCATCGCTAGAATTGGTAGATCATGCTTACAACAACTGATAATAGAAAACATTAACAAGTTTAGCGAGGCTGACTGGGTGATAATTGTTGATCACTTTGAAAAGTTGTTTGATTTGACAACTGCATCTGAATTATTTGAAAGCGATCCTTTGAAGAAGGGAAGAAGACAATCCATCTTGGGACAAAAAACAGCTCCTAAGATTGAACTGGATAAGCAAAAGAACCTGAACTTTGATGAGATAGCCAAGGAAACCAGAGAAACAGTTGACTTCTCCAACAATGGAGCTGAAGAGGAAGCTATGGCTGACAAGATGATAAGAAAGGTGAGTCAAACAGATGCCGAAGTTGCACCAAAGGAAGTGATAAAATCAAACTCCAACATCATCAAGAATGATATGATCAGAAAGAGATTATCTGTGAAGAATACCATAGTTGTGAAGTGTGTGCTTCAACTGATGATCATTGAGTTGCTAAGTGAGTTATTTGATAATGAGAAGTTTAGAAACAATGAAAAGATTAACATTGAAGAAATGTTGAGAATTGTGGGAATGTTGGAAAAGTCTTACACATTCTCAAGGGACTTCAACGATGACATAGGATTAAGAACAAGATTGGTAGAGGCTGAGGTTGTTGACAAGATACCAAATCTGTTAAAACAAGAATCTTCATCAGCAGCAGTGCTTATTGCTGTTTTGTTCAAATTGTATTTCCAAACAGAGGATGACAAGAAGAACAATGTCAAACTGATGGACAAGCTGATGCAGTACTGTGTTGACATCATTCAAAGATATGTTTCATTTGATGAGAACAAGATGGAGAAGAGTATCATGACAATGAGACCAGTTGTTATAGAGATTCTGCAAGGGATCTATGAGCTTGATGATGAAGACTTCAAGTTGAACTCAAGCACATTGTACAACTTGATACTGCAGATCTTGGACAAGAACCTGTCGAATGCGACACTCAGAGGGTGTGTGAAGCAGTTTTTCGAGAGAGTGGGTGAGTTGTACTTCCCCAAATAGGATATATATGACTAAGATGAATTGTTTTTATTGTGTTTTTGTGTTCACTTTTTTTTTTTCGGCTATTTGGTGTGAGAATTTTATCGTATATAAAGCTTGTGTGAGGCGATAAAAAAAAAAAAACAAACACAGAGGCAGATTAAGCGCCAAATTCCCAGACTTTGTTGATGTTTTTTACCCAGAAAAGTACATGAAAATTTTTATGAGGCTAAACGTGTGAAGAAAAAAAATTGTTGAAAAATTTTACAGATCATGGTGTTGTAGAAAGGTATCTCAATGGATTTATCGTGGATAAAATGTGGGTTACTCACTTTGCATTTATATATTTGGGTTATTTACTATTTTATATAAGTATCAACTGTTGATACATTTTGACTTAAAGGGAAAAGGTTGTTGAACACCAAGGAAATTAATTTAACTTGAACCACAATTATAAGATAGTAACTTTGTACTAGTACATTATCAATCTTTTCTTTATTTATATATTCACTCTGATCTTAAACAATTTTTAAGGAACAAGGTAATATATACAAAAAAATAAATATTTTTATTAATTGCATTTGTTGATACACGAAATAATAATTACAATGTCCACAAACCACGTTGAAGTACACGAAGCCAACGGTGTTTCTTTTAGACAAGCACCAGAGCACTTTTTCAAGTCCCAACCATCCAAGTCCTACATTGTTGATGAAGCTCAATACAGAGCCTGGTACGACCAATCCATCAATGACCCAGAAACCTTCTACGGTGCCTTGGCCAAGGAATACTTACACTGGGACAAGCCATTCACAAAGGTAAGAAGCGGTGACTTGACCAATGGTGACATTTCCTGGTTTTTGCAAGGTGAACTGAATGCCTGTTACAACTGTGTTGACAGACACGCCTTTGCCAACCCAGACAAGATAGCCTTGATCAGCGAGCCAGATGAGGAATCCGAAGCCTACAGCATAACCTTCCAGCAATTGTTGGAAAAGGTCTGCAAAGTAGCTGGTGTCTTACAGTCCTGGGGTGTCAAGAAGGGTGACACTGTTGCTGTCTACTTACCAATGACCCCAGAAGCCGTCATTGCCATGTTGGCCATTGCCAGAATTGGTGCTGTCCACTCTGTTGTCTTTGCTGGGTTCTCTGCTGGTTCCTTGAAGGACAGAGTTGTTGATGCTGGCTGTAAAGTTGTCATCACTTGTGACGAGGCCAAGAGAGGTGGTAAGACCATCAACACCAAGAAGATTGTTGATGAGGGGTTGAATGGTGTTCAAAGTGTCTCCAAGATTTTGGTTTACAAGAGAACCGGTAACCCAGATGTCAAGATGACCCCTGGAAGAGACCACTACTGGGACGAGGTCTGTGCCACTCAAAGATCATATGTTCCATGTGTTCCAACCAATGCTGAGGATCCATTGTTCTTGTTGTACACATCCGGATCCACTGGTCAACCAAAGGGTGTTGTGCACACTGTTGGTGGTTACTTGTTGAATGCTGCCCTTTCAACCAGATTTGTCTTTGACTTGCACCCAGAGGATGTCTTCTTCACTGCTGGTGATGTTGGTTGGATCACTGGACACACCTATGCCCTTTATGGACCATTGAGTTTGGGAACAGCATCAATCATATTCGAGTCAACACCAGCCTATCCAGACTACGGTAGATACTGGAGAATCATCAACAGATGGAAGGCCACCCACTTCTACGTGGCCCCAACCGCCATGAGATTGATCAAGAAGGTTGGTGAGGCTGAAATTGCCAAGTACGACATATCATCCCTAAGAGTTTTGGGTTCCGTTGGTGAGCCAATTCAACCTGACTTGTGGGAGTGGTACAACGAAAAGGTTGGTAACAACAACTGTTGCATTGTTGACACCTACTGGCAAACCGAGAGTGGTGCCCACTTGATCACCCCATTGGCCGGTGCCTTCCCAACAAAGCCAGGTTCAGCCTCCTTGCCATTCTTTGGTATTGCCCCAGCCATCATTGACCCAGCCACTGGGAAGGAATTGGAGGGCAACGATGTTGCTGGTGTCTTGGCTGTCAAGAGCACCTGGCCATCCGTCGCAAGAACAGTCTACAACGACCACTCCAGATACATGGACACCTACTTGAAGCCATTTGCTGGGTACTACTTCACCGGAGACAATGCTGCCAGGGACAACGATGGCTACTACTGGATCAGAGGAAGAGCCGATGATGTTGTGAATGTTTCTGGGCACAGATTGTCCACCAACGAGATTGAAACTGTCTTGGATGAACACTCAGGTGTCACTGAGTGTGCCTGTATAGGTATCAACGATGACTTGACTGGACAGGCTGTTGTTGCCTTCATTTCCCTTAAGGAAGGTGCCTGTGACATCACCAATGAGACTGAGTACACTGCATTTAAGAAGAGCTTGGTGATGGAGGTCAGAGGAGTCATTGGTCCATTTGCCTCTCCAAAGGCCATTGTCGCTGTATCTGACTTGCCAAAGACCAGATCCGGAAAAATCATGAGAAGAGTTTTGAGAAAGATTGCTTCCAATGAGATGGAACAGCTAGGTGACCTGTCCACAATGGCCAACCCTGAGTGTGTGCCAAAGATCATTGCTGCTGTTGACACCCAGCTGTTTGTTAAGAAATAGATTATATACTTTTTTTGAATCCAACTTGAAATTATATTATAAGTGATCATGCGATTGAGGAGCACAGTTTTCCGATGTGTGTAGGAACTTTTCCCTGTAGTAGGGATTTTGATCTTTTTCTTGCTAGAAGCACGCGTATAAATACCGACCAGGTTTTATATGCTCACGCTGATAAAAAAATTCTGTCAAAAAAAAGAAATAAAAGAGGAGACATCAAATAAAGTTATATTTGGCGCATTTAGAAAAAAATAAAGTTCAATTTACAACACAAGTACGTATCTATGCTTCAGGAAAGTTTAGAAAAAAACACCATACTGAAAACCACCTTCAAACCAATAGTTAAGTGATTTTAACTAAATACACATTACCAATACATTCATCTGTCTATTTGCTAGAATGACACAGCAGAAACTATCTCTCGGAGAGTGTATCTACATCTCCACGAAACCAATCATGAGGGTGTACCTAATCTTGGGCACGGGGTTCCTGCTTTCGAAGAAGGGGCTGCTGACTCCACAGATGACCAAGGACATATCAACGCTTGTCGTGAATGCCCTTCTGCCATGTCTGGCCTTCAACAAGATCGTCACATACATTTCCTACAAGGACATCAAGATGATTGGGATCATTGTTCTGACATCAATGATCATCTACACACTGGGACTGCTTGGGGGTGTGCTTGTGTACTTTGGGTTCAAAACGGAGCCCAAGTTCTTCTACGGACTGCTGTTCTGCTCCAGTTGTACGAACATAAGTGACCTGACCATTTCGATCATGCAGAGCGAGGGACTGCAGGCCATATTCACCACAGAACAGCTCGGGAAGGGTGTGTCATATGCAGTTATCTTCATGTCCGTGCAGAACTTTTGTTTGATGAACCTCGGTCTGATGACCATTCCGTATTACGACGTGAAGGATGACTTGGAAAAGGAGGATACTCCCGAGGAGGACACCAAATCATTGCAAAAGACAATCACCTCCGAACACACGGTGGGGTCTGGTGATGAGTCGTTTGCCAGTGAGGAGCTCGACAGTGAGGAGATCGAGGAGGCCCAGATTGCTGAGCGCCAGGAGAACTTCAACCAAAGACGCCACAGAAAGGCATCGATTTCAAGTGTGCTCACCCGTCCATTCACAAACTCAGGCCTGGCCAGCGGTGTGGACAGAACCACGGAGCTTGTGAAGGAGTACAGTATTGTGTCGAAGGTGAAGACGGGTGACTTTGACGTTTCCAAGCCGATGGACCTTTATGCCGAGCACCCATCCGAAAACATAGACCATAAGACAAAGACCGAAAGTGTGCCTGAGATGGAAACCAAGGGCCAGACATTCTCCGAGTGGTGTTACAAACACAAGCTTGGCTGGCTGTACTACATACTGATCAACTTCAAGAGACCATGCAGTGTGGCCACCGTGCTGGGGTTGCTATGTGCACTGGTCCCATGGCTGCGAATCCTGTTTGTGAAGCAGAGTGGGTTCCACATCCACCAGGGACCCGACAACGCGCCAGTTCTGTCCGTGTTCATGGACTTCACTTTGTACATCTCCCAGGCTTCAGTTCCTATAGCCTTGCTGCTCCTGGGTGGGACCATTGCCAAGATTGACCTGAACAAGCTGGACTACAAGTTCTTGAAGGCTGCTGTTGTGCTGAACATCTACAGACTGTGTGTGATGCCGATCATTGGGATAGCGTTTGTCAACAGGCTGGTCACGATCGGGTGGCTGGACAAGGGCGATGCCATCCAGAGACTGTCCCTCGTGATGACCTTTGCTGTCCCATCAGCCACAGCGTGCATATACTTCACAGCAATGTTCACTCCGGTGACTGGGCCCCAGATCCAAATGGCGTGTTTGGGCTCTGTGTACATTGTGGCATACCTGATGTTCTTTGTCACACTGGCAGTTGTGCTGACGTACACCATCAAGCATGATTTAGGATACTGATCGAGTGAGAAATATGGCCTAACAAAAAAAAATTTTTTTTTTTTTTTCCAACTGGTGAAAAATCAATTACTACATAAAACAAGCATAATTTAGGAGATTTTCTTCACATTTGATGAATGAACAAAAAAAAATACTAGAGTATATATCTCTTTTGGAAAGAAATAAAAAAGTTGAAATAATTATATAGTATATATCATTATTGAGGTTTCCTTTTGTACAATTCTCTTCAAAAGGAAATTTTATTTATAAGCATGTCATATATGGAAATAAGAGGGAACAAGTAACTACGTTACTGTCATCAACATCATGGTTATAACATCAACTTTTATAAAGTTGGCAATGGAGCAGAAGACTTGGCAGCTGGCTTTTGGGCTCTTGGGGCTCTTGGGGATCTCTTACCTCTGTTTTGGGTGGATGGGGATCTCTTCTTTGGTTCTTCCTTGACGTAGTTGATTTCAAAAACAGGACCAGTGGCTTCAGTCTTCTTCTTTTCAGGGACTTCCTTGACTTCAGCTTCGAACAAGGACTTCTTACCCTTCAACTCCTTGGCTTCAATGTTGGCAACTGGGGCTGGGGCAGCCTTGTTGGCTCTTCTGGAAACAACGGTGTTTTGCTTGGCAGACAAGTAGTCTTCCATGGAGATGGTTGGGATCTTTGGTTCTTCAGCTTCAGCGGATTCGGCTCTTTCAGCTTCAACGTCCAATTCAGCATCGATTTCAGTCTTGGCATCACCCCAGCCTTGTCTGATCTTCTTGTTGGAGTCGGTCTTACCAGACTTGGAGTGCTTGTCTTGTCTGTCCTTGGCAGAGCCCTTACCTTGGGATCTTTGGCCTTGGACTGGGGAAACAGCTCTGTTGTTGTTGGCTTCTAACTTGTTGGACTTCTTACCGGTGGCCTTGGAGATGTCAGACTTAGGGTGGACATCTTCCTTCTTGTGGTTCTTGGTGTTGGTTTTGATATTTTCTTGGGTGACTAGAATTTCGCTGTCTTCGACGTCGTTACCTAGTTGTAAGAATGGGTTTTTGAATGACATTTTTTATTATTATATTGGATAATACGATGGGTTTTAGAAGTCTTTCTAATGTATTTTAAAATATTCAAAAATTTAAACAGAGTATATTAAGAATTAAAATGATGAAATGGAGAGGGAAAGCGAAGGTGAAAAAGTGGAAGTAAAA
>ERZ794949.610-NODE-610-length-10892-cov-3.773000_pt1 | contig 10892 bp, 6 predicted proteins | sample MGYA00511363_ERZ794949 | MGnify/ENA primary metagenome ERZ794949 (study PRJEB30137, sample SAMN04331402) | food metagenome | isolation source: T1 must sample point D1 replicate B | place: Australia: South Australia ... | reverse complement strand
CCTAGTTTTTTAATGATGATATATAACTGTATTAATGAATTAATCAAGCATGCAAATTTTTGCTACCATTTTTTTTTTTTGCTTGACTTTATATTTTTTCCATTTTTATTTTTTTTATTTTTTCCAAAACACTACGAAATAAAAAGAATAAAACAACCTAATCAGAAAATATACACACGCAAGCATGATAAAGGATTTGGAAACGGTCTTTGGCAAGGAAGGGACTACAAAGCTGCAGAACGCTAAGGTTCTGATGGTTGGTTCAGGTGGTATTGGGTGTGAGCTTTTAAAGAACCTTGTTCTTCTGGGGTACAGGGAGATCCACGTTGTTGACATGGACACCATTGACCTGTCGAACCTGAATAGGCAGTTTCTGTTCCGTTTCAGGGACATCAAGAAGTTTAAGTCCGAGGTGGCCTGTGCTGCTGTGAGTGAGTTTGCGTTCGCCAACTTCAGCACGAAGCTAGTTGCATACACGGAAAACATAATGAACTTCAAGCTCTTCGACATTGCGTGGTTTGAGCAGTTCGATGTGATCATGAATGCCCTGGACAACTTAGAGGCCAGACGATACATCAACAAACTCTGCCAGTACGTCAGAAAGCCACTGTTTGAAACAGGTACATCGGGCTTCGATGGCTTTGCCATGCCCATGCTCAGCAAAACAACAGAGTGCTTTGACTGCACAAGCAAGGAAACCCCAAAGACATACCCCGTGTGTACAATCAGATCAACCCCTTCCCAACCAGTCCACTGTGTTGTGTGGGCGAAGGGCTTCTTGTTCCAGGAACTTCTTGGGGATATACAAGAAGATACCCCTGATCAGGACTATGGGACAAACGATCAGGAGGAGATACAGAGAATCAAAAGCCAGCAGAATGAGCTTCATGAGCTGGTGTTGATGATCTCAGACCCTTCGTACAAAAATCTTGATGAGGTTGTGGAGAAAACTGTTAACAAGGTGTTCGTTGATGACATCAAGAAGTTACTCGCCATTGATTCATTGTGGAAAACCAGAACACCACCAAGGGCTCTGGACCTGTCAAGTGTTGATTTCAAGATTGTTGAAGTGGAAGGATTGGATAAAAACAAGGAGTGGTCGTTGAGTGAAAACATCAACCAGTTCATTGTTTCATTGAAGAAGCTGATCACCAGAAAGAGATTAAACAACAATGCAGGCTTGGAGTTTGACAAGGACGACAACGATGCGCTGTTGTTCCTTGCCTCCGCCGCCAACATAAGATCAGAAATCTTCTCCATCAGCACAAAGACAGTGTTTGATATCAAACAGATCGCAGGAAACATCATTCCAGCTATAGCCACCACCAACGCGATCATTGCGAGCTTCTCAACACTGAACTCCCTAAAGCTTGTGGCCTTTGGCGACGACATCCAGTCGCTGAAGTCATCGTTCACGTCATGGGCCACAGGCACAAGCAACAGGAAGTACATGAACATGGTTCGCCTGAACAAGCCGAACCCCGAGTGTTCTGTGTGTTCCAAGACGAACAACATGATCATGGACTTGAACACGAACGCCACCTTGGGCCAGACCATTGAGTTCCTGAGAACCACATTCGCGGACACGTTCCCTGAGGACATCTCTGTGATGAACCTCGCCAACTCGTCCGTCATCTACGACTTCGACTTTGAGGACCTTGTCTCCACCCCGCTGTTTGACATCATCAGACCATCCCCCGAGTCGGCAAGCTTCGTGCTCATCCTTGACGAGGACACAGAAAACACACTCTGCAAGCCCATCCAGATCCTCCTCAACTGGACAGACACCCCGCAGATCAGCGTGAATGCACAGATGCTGGAGAAGTACACGAAGAGCATTAAGGAGGAGCACACGGACACACACAGCGACGCAGTCGTCAACGACGATGGCGAGATCGTGCTGGTCTCAGACGACGAGGGCGAGCCCGCACACAAAAAACACAAGCTCGACGACGACCACTTTGAGGTCCTGTCAGATTGAAGAAAAAAATATATAGTTTGTTCTTAATTACACTTTAAATTAATATATACTCCTACTCCTCTCTTGTTATTACAGATATCTCGTCGAGCTCAGGCGATGCGTTCTCAAAGTCAAAGTGGTTGCTCGCATCATCCCCAAAGTCACTTTCAGTCTTGTTCACAACCCTCAGCAGCTCCATGTTCTCTCGGTCGTTCATTGTTATTGACAGCGACTTGCTGTGGCGTCTTCCTTGCCCCACACTCTTGGCCTGCATCGTCTCCTTGGGGATGCCAAACACATTCGGAAGTATCTTGTATGAGAAGTTCACCAAGAACTCCAACACCACTCTGCTCAGCTCATACTCCTTGGGGTTCATGTCATGCTCAGGGTGCGATATCATTGATGGCTGGAATATCGCAGCCAAGTTCTTTGCCGTCATCAAGTTCTTGTCGCTGTGCTGGGAAAACAGGAACAACAAGTCCAACAAGTAAACCAACGTCTGCTTGTTGCAGTCCTCCAAGTCCTCCTTGATGAGGATTTCAAACTTTTTTAAACAGACTCTGATTTGCCTGATGAGCTGTCTCTGCTGGCCCAACTCATCCTTTCTTCTCTTGTTCTCCTGCAGATTCTTGTTGAACTCCTCAACAGACAGCTGCTTCAAGTTCAGGTACTCAACCTTCATCTGCAGCTCCTCCTCCTTGCTGAAGAAGATCTTTGGAGCACCCCCGTTGTTGTTCAGCAATGTTCTCATTAGTATCTCATTTTCCTTCAAGACAGACCTAAACTTGTTGTAGCATGCCAATGGAATCAAGGGCTCCGAGAGGTTGTTCAAGTACCGTCTAAGAATACCAGACACATCGTGTACTGAAAACTGCTTGAACCCAGTGGGTAGCAAGTCATCCTCAAACTTCCAGTCCTGGCCATACTTTGGTGGGGTGGAGAACTTATGCTCAAGAATCTTGATTTTCTTGGAGTTTCCTGCTATTCTAAAAATCCCGGGCTCATCCAATGCATTGCTTTTCAAGATAGAGCCACACTTGGCTATAATCAAGGGTATCTTTCCAAAGTATAGGTTGTTGCTTTGCAAAACAACCTCAGCTGATGCAAGTCTCAACGAGTTCCTCAAGGATGTGTTGAAAATGACCTTTATATCAGAATCTGCATCATTGACAGATGCTTCCTTTTTCTTCAATGGGGAGCTTTCCTGGGTTTTGGACATGAATGAGTTTGTTGAGTTTGCAGAGAATGACTTGAAGAAAAGTGGTCGTTTAGGAGATGTCGTTGTATTTTCCTTTTCATTGGTATTTCCAGAAGACAACTGCTTTATTTTCATAAAGTGTGACTTGGCCCCAGACACAGCTGGTGTATTTGAGTTGTTTAACGACATGCTTTGGTATTTCTTTGTTCAAATAAATAGGTAAGTATAAAAATATGGTATGAATTGTTACTTACTGATAATACTCTTTTCGTTGGTAAATGTTGGGTTGCTACAAGATGTCTTTTCTTCTGTATATTATCATCAAATGTTAACGGTAGAAGATGTTTTTTTTTTTTTTTCTCTAACCACTTGCGATGTAACGTTATTGCAAATGCCACAGAAACATTTCGACTTAACAGACTTTGTTTCCATTTCTCGTCGTTCTCTGTTTTTTTGGAGGGAAAAAAAGGGGGAAAGGGTCAGAAGACCTTATATCCGCACAAATTGTGCAATGATAAAACACTCCCCATGTTTACTAAGAGTCACATGACACACCTGCACAAGTTAACATTTTAAAAAGTTACAAAGCTTTAACTAATAAACTTAAATTATTTATTTAAAACACATATCAAGGAATAAATGTAAACCTTAATATTGATACACTTTTGTTATTACTTTTCTGATATTTACAAATCAACAAATAAAAAGTTATATCCATTCCAATTGGTTCAAAAGTATTTAAAAAGTAATATAGTATCATTTATATAACCTCGTATCATAGCTGTACATAATTGGCTGGGAAGTTACCCTCAACGCCATTCAATCTTCCAAGCCACCAGCCGGTTGGGTCGGTGACTCTGTCCAATATCTCGATTTGGTCACCTTGTCTGATCGTCAAGTCACCTGCCTGCTGTGCCTGGTAGTCGTACAAGGCTGTGCAGTGTTCAGAGGTGCTGTATGAAGGTGGTGCCTGAGTGGATGATCCATAGCTTTGCGCGGATGATGGCTGGTATACTTGCTTTTCATTGCCAAAGCCCTGGGTTACATTAGGGTCAGTTTCCTGATAGCTGTTGTAGGCAGGTCCACTTCCATATGCAGTGCTGCCGAATGAAGTATTGCCAGCTGTTGTGCTGCTGGTTGGTGACAATGAGCCACTTGCTGGTCCATCTCCCTTGGCAAATCTTCTTCTGGTCATTTCCAACTTGGCCTTGCTGTAACCTAATTTGAAGTTACATATAGACAGGGAGTCAGTCTGCTCCTCAATGTTTCCTCTCTTGTATTGGAAGGTTTCTAAGATGTCACCCTCCAAGTCAAAGTATGGGATCTTCATGTCCTGGAACATGTTGTACAATGTGTAGAAGATGTTTAGTTGCATGAAGTAGAAACTAACAAACATTGGCTTTAAGAATTCATTTTGCATTTCAAACAACAATGGTAACTGTTCCTTCAACAAGTCATTGTAGTAGTCAAACTCCTGTTGAGCCATTTCGACCTCTGCTTGTGCCTTGTATAGTTTCTCTTCATCCTTGGCCTTGACATCCAGACCTGAAGTCTTGACCTCGTATTTCTGTAAGGTGTTCATGTGTCTATCCAAATCCATCTTTTTATGTTGTCTTTTGGTCAACATTTTTCTGATGTAGTTGATGATCTTCAACAATTCTTGGGCTGGTCTAACAACCTTCAGTTCAATCAAATCCAAATCTGGCTTCAAGGTTCTTTGTAAGTCACCAACTATTTGTCTGTAAGCAATACAGGCCTCAATACCTTCAGGATTGTCCTCTGAAACAGTTGAGTTTGGATCTGACATTTTACCCGAGATTGGCTTGAAGATTTCCTCAATACCCTTTGAAAAGCCAATTTGGTGGTTCAACATGTCGTTGACAGCTGAAGAGTACTTCTTGGACATCTCATTCAGCTTCTTGGTTTCAGTTTCAATTTCCTTGAATCTTCTTTCAGAGTCCTCGTAAACAGCATCTTCTGTCTGGTAACCTTTGTTGATTTTGTATTTGAATTGTTGTGGCGCTCTACTGATAGCCTTACCAAATCCTTTGAAAGACATTTTGATTTCTTTTTTTTTTTGGTGTTTACAGATATTTGATTATTGAGAATAGATTAAAGTAACTATAGTGTTTAAAATAATTAATTATCCTGTGTTATAAGATAATAACGATAGTATACTTCTTACGGTAAAAGGTTGAAAACAGAGTTTTATGTTTTTTTTTTCTATCTCCCCCTTTATTTTTTTCTTAGTATTTGTTTTGATGTTCAAAGTACACCGAAAAAAAATTTTCTATATGTTTTTTTTTCACAATTGGAAGATTTCAACTCTACTTTCTGGAAGATCCTGTCGGATATAGTGCTGTAGTAACGTGACCAACGCGCTTAAATTCAACAGTAATATTTTTGGTAGGAACTCACTGAATAGGGAAATATGCTTTTTTTTCTAGAAATGGTTAATAAATAAAGGGTTTATGGTGGACAGTTGGTAATCATATTGATATAGCTTACTAGATAATAATGTAACAAAAAATTCAAAGACCTACAAACCAATACTTAAAACCAAAGTGCCTTTACAATAGATCTTATATACACACAGTAATAACAATGAGTCAATACGATTATGATGATTATTCTGATGACAATGGTTTAGATGAGATTTTTGATTTACAAACCGATATGGATCTTCAAATATACATGAATGAAGAGGAGCATCAGCAAATGCAGATTGTGTTTCCACACCTCATCAGTGAACTTGACAACATGAATTTCAACATCAACGTAAATGACAAAGAAGGTATCATATTATCTCTGAAAAAATATCTTCTTGTCAATGATTTCAACATCAAAGACACTGTAAGTGAATGTATAAAGGCTCTTAAACTAAAAAAGAAAAAGGTAGTTACAAAGCCTGTAGCAGAAAGTATGTATTATTTGGTTACGAATACAAATGCTAACATTTGTAATTTCAATTACTAACAGATATTTTTCCATAAGGGTTGTTTTTATTCATACGTTGTTTTCCTTTTCATTCAAGCACTTCTTATATTCTCAGAACAAAGTCACAAGAAAAGTATCATTAAACATGTAACGATTACGACTAGCATGATTTTTCACTTTCCAAAGATTGATGAGTAAGAGATGATTGACTTAATATTATCGGATTAAAAAAAAAAAACAGAATATTTCTTAAATTATATGAAAATCTCAAAAAAAAATATTAAGGAGAAATAATTCATACCTAATTTAACACTGAGTTTAAAACATTTAAAAATTAACACTCACAGACAACAAGAAAAAATAAACAAAGACCAACATGAATAAGCTGAGTTTAGTTGAAAGACTAAAACAAAGAAAGGAAAATGCAATTAACTTACAACAATCACCAACACCACAAACACAAAAGTTAAGTCTTGCAGAAAGAATAAAACTCAAAAAGCAGTCATCCACAACTGAACAAACTTCTTCTAATGAATCCGAAAATGCATCAAAGATATCACTTCAACAAAAGCTAGCTTTAAAGAAACGTGAAAGAGAGGATAACTCCCCAGATAAAGCTCTAATATCTCAACGTGAAGATGTTGTTAAACCGGAACAAGATAACAACGAATCTCAAGACTCACTAATATCATGTATAAATGTTACAGATTGGTTCTTAAAGTTGAAAGAGAATATGTCTCATCAATCAGAACTTTATCAAAATGGTTTGAAAAAGAGAAAACTTAATGAACATGATTTGAATAAAACCTCATCCAATGGAAAAATTGACGATAACTACTACGGAATTATTTATCCATTTACTAACATGCAAAAAACTGCTATTAACAACTTTAGCAAACTTTCACCGGATGGAATTATACTTGCAGCCCACAAACAAGCGGAGTTAAACTCACAAGCTTTAAAGAACATGACATTAGGGGACAAAAGTGCTCTAAAGGTTCCCTTAAACAAGACCTCCAATGATTCACAAGCCATTAAGTACATAAAAGAAAGCTATGTAAAGTCACCACATTTGTCATTGTGTATATTGGGACACATTGATTCAGGAAAGTCAACTCTAACAGGAAGATTGTTACTTGACACCCATGCAGTCACCAAGCAACAGGTAACAGCACTACAAAAGCAATCCAAAGAGTTAGGAAAGCAATCTTTTTGGTTAGCTTGGCTTATGGACTCAGACAATGAAGAAAGAGAGAGGGGAATCACCAAGAAATTTGGATATGCCAGATTCCAGTCTCCAAAGGGATACAACTACACATTACTCGATGCTCCGGGCCATTCTGACTACATAAGCTCAACCATCATAGCCATCCAACAGTCCAATGTCTGTACCATTGTTGTGGATTGTTCCACTGGCGGCTTTGAAAGCTCATTTGCTGGTCAGCTAAAGGAACATCTATTATTGGCCAGCAAGTTTGTTGGCAACGTCAATGACTTGGTTTTTGCCATGAACAAGATGGATTCCGTTGATTGGGATGAAAAGCGTTACCTTGAAATAATGGAAAAAATCAAATTGCATATGATAGCTGATTTGCACTTTGAACAAGATGTTGTCAACAAGCTTCATTTCATTCCAGTGTCTTCCATAAAGGGGGAAAATGTCGTGGAGCCAATGGAAAAAGCTAACTCCTGGTACAAAGGACCTTCATTTATAGAAATTTTGGATGAAAAAAACTCTGATCATTTAAGCTTGGACTTCCCAGAAATCACTCCTGAATATGTAAACCAGGAAAACTCTTTAGCTATTGTATTGGACAATCAACAACAAAACAAGAACAACAGTACTAAACAAAAGGGAAAAGATGCAAGTTTAACCGTTAAAGTCATCAATGGCTATTTCAAAAAAACTGATAAGGTTCAGATATATCCAAGATTGAGCTCCAAAAATTACGAAGTAGATGATATTTGGACAGAAACTAAAGAATCCACTAACAAAAACCTACCTTTTGCTATTAAAAATCAATTTGTTACATTGAAAATCAAAAATTGCAACATTGACATGATATCTGTAGGTGACATTATTTCCTTGTCAACAAACTCATCTAAAATACAATCTGGTGACAAATTCCAATTGAAAGTTGATACTTTTGACATGGACAGACCATTGCTTCCTGGAAGTCCTATAATTGTATACATGAATGATGTTGAAATTCCATGTACAGTATCTTCAGTGAAGGTGATAAAGGAAATAACCAATGGCGATGAAGTCATCAAGAAAAAAATGAAGCACCTGTCCGGTAATACTAAAAATGCCATCATAAACATTGAAATACAAGAGTTTATGGACTCATTGAAGGCTAAGGATTTAGGATTCTCAGGCGAAGAAGAAAAGGCAACAATCAAACAAGAGGAGGAAAATAAAGAAGAGGAAATTTTACAAAAGCATATCATCCCAATCTTCACAAGTAAGGAAAATAAACAATTGTCCAAAGTAATGATTAGAAAAGATGGGAAAACTATTGCATTTGGAGAAATAAAAAAGAGAATCGATTGATATATACATTCTGATTAGTTTATATAGTCCAAAAACAAAATAATTATACCAAGAATAATTGCCATGTATGACACCATAACTGCACTAAAGTTCATTCTTCCTGATTTGGAGTTCAACTGTCTATTCGCTTGTTTCAACTCAATGTTCACCGAATCTTGGTTTTCCATAATCACGTCTATGTTTTGTGATTGTTGCGATAACTGCAAATTCAATTCATTTGTCAATGATGATATTTCAAATAATCTGGTTGTAATTTCGTTCAACTCCTTGAGCTGGTGGTCCTTTTCATTTAATATGTCGCTGTTTTCAACTTCCAATTCTTGGATTTGCTCTTGGGTTAATTGCTGAACCACCTGCTCATACTCTATAGCCTCCCTGCGTTTTGATTCATCAGTGTATCCTGATGTGTACGACACATGATCAATGTTTTCCATTGCTGTCTCTTCCAATCTGTTCCGTCCACCTTTCAATAGCTTTTCGTGTATCACATTGAAATCCAAATCATCACTCTTCTGATCCATAACAAACCTCTCTTTCTGCAAATCCGCAAACTTTTCTGATATTTCAACAATTTTTAGGTTTATAAAAGCCAAGCATCCATTTCTAAACTCAGACAAAAAGACTTGCTCTTCATAAGTCCCATTGCCCCTTCTATTATCCCTTTCAGTGTTGTCATTGAGGAACTTGTACTTAGTCTTGTTGATGAATGAATCTAGCTTTAACTTGGATTTGTGTGCTTTAAGGTTATCTATTCTTTTTGTTTCGTATAGATGTAAGAAGTTGTATTTGTTGGTGTAGTCCTTCAATTGAATTTTGACATCATCGTTAAATTGCTTTATTTCTCTCTCACTCATCAATTCCCTATCTTCAGATAAATACAAAGGACGAATTTCAAAGATCAAGTGGTTTAACTCTTTCAGATGCAATTTAAGGGTATTGCATTCTTCTTGAAAAGTATCATTGAGCACTTGCCTTTTAGGTTTATCAGTTATTGAATGTGTTTCTATATGTTTAACGCTATGACACAAATCATTGAATATTGCCGTTAAATCAGACATGATGTATATGGTTTCTTGAATGGTATGTGTTATATTTTGATATTAATTATTAACATTTTTATAATTTTTTTTTTTTTTTTCATAAAGACAAAAAAATAAGACGGGGAACTTTTTGAACAATTCATAAATTACACGTTAGTTTGGCCATTTTCATCTATGTTTTAAATATGTTATCCTTACTGTAATAATCCAAACAACTAACCAGAATTTATTAGCTATAATGAGCCCACAAATTTCAAAAACTAAATTGACCATGATGGTTGATTTCTTGGCATTGAAAAAAACAACAGAAATCAATGAAACTGAAGACATTAAATTTCTTCAACAAATAGTCAAATGTATATTAGCAGACGACAACAATGCATATAAGTATGACTATCAAAATGCATACAACAAAGTTTACAACATGTGTTTGAGTGGACTTTCCAAGAATGTTTGTGTCAGTGTTTCCCGTGTTTTAGAAGAGTACTTTCAAGCTTTCAAACCTTCTTTGAACTCTTTAGAGGATTTTTACATAATTTTTGCATCAGTTAAAGACAAATTTGAAAGACTTAATGGATTGTTTTTAGCTCTCGATGAGTCTAATTCAGATTCAGTGTTTAAGATCAAAGATCATGGTATGTCATTTCTGAGGCTCTTTGTGGGCACCACTTCCACTAGAGATACAATCTACACCATATTCTTCAATGAACTAAAGCAAATGCATTCAAAAAATAAACATAATGAATGTCTTTCAACAGAGATTGGACACTTTAAGTTTTTTATAGAGAACATGGAGGTTTTGGTTGAGACGCCAAATTTGATATACGACCAACTCATCATGAATTTTGAAACATTGTTTGCGGAAGAATCTTTAAGCATTGAAAGGAACTGTGGCCTAGTTGAATATTATACACTCATACTCAGACTGTATCAACATGAATACACATTTTTGAAGGGTACTCTAAACTTAAAGGACAATGTTATGGGGTCAATTTTGGAAAAATTTACTGACATTTTCATTGTCAAAAATAGTAGCATGATGCTTTCAGAAACAATGTTTGTTTCAATGACAGATGAACTACTGAATGCTAAAATCAATAATAAATATTTGATTGACTACATTTACATTGATCAAAACATTCCTTTGGTTGACAATATGTACAAAATGTACTTGAATCAAACTCTACGCTCACAATTATTTCA
>ERZ794949.609-NODE-609-length-10908-cov-2.361283_pt1 | contig 10908 bp, 9 predicted proteins | sample MGYA00511363_ERZ794949 | MGnify/ENA primary metagenome ERZ794949 (study PRJEB30137, sample SAMN04331402) | food metagenome | isolation source: T1 must sample point D1 replicate B | place: Australia: South Australia ... | reverse complement strand
CGAACTCACTCTACGTACGTTCCTGCAGAGGTCGTCACGATGCGGTAGATGCAGGAGGAGCGAGCGAGGCGAGGATGAGGCCGAGGTTGGCTTGGGAAGGTCGTCCCCCTCTCGCCGCGCTCGAGCTCTTACGAAGCGACTTACAGCGCAATGAAGCCGTGTAGCAATCGTAGTGCTTGAGCATGCTGCGAGAGCGAGGAGAGAGAAAGACAGTGAGTAAGTGAGCGCAAGTTTGAGGCTGTCCTCAGCTGAGGAGCGAGCCGATGGTGCGGCCGCCGCCTTTCCGGTTCGTACGGAGCGCGCTCGCGCGCGCATTTTCCTGCTCTCGGCCTTTCGGTGCTCGTTGTAGTCTTCCCGTAGCAGGAGCGGCGCAACGACCTCGCGCTCAAGACGCTCGCGCCGGACGCTCGACTTGAGAAGGTCGGACGAGCAACTCGAGCTGCACTGCGCACGGGCCCTGCGTCGCCGCTGCAGTCGGCGTCGTGAGCTCGACGCTCTCCTGGCTCGAGTCTCTGCCGTCTGAGCAGGAGCGCTTCGGTGTCGAACCGGGCAGAGCTCCTGCCGTGCGGACGGCGCTCGGACCTCTCCCAGTCCTGCCTTCCACAGCCGCCGTATCGAGCCGTCACTGCTCCTAGCATCCGCTTGGAGAGTGCAGCAGATGTTGACGAGCTAGAGCGGTGCACGCGACCGTGCACTCGCACCTCGACGAGGAGCGCGCCGGAAGCTGCAGACGACGCACAGCCACAGGGCGCGCACGCTCGCACCTTTGACACGCCCTTGCCTCACGAACGACGCAGGGTCGCAAAAAGAAGCAGAGCGTGCTGAGCGTGCGAGGATGATCTCGAGGCAAGGAGCTCGCAGCGCAGCAAGTCGGCGGTCGAGCAGGAAAGCCGCTCGCTCCAGCGCGCCTTTCGGGCACGCCGATTGGCTCGAAGTAGCTCGCTCAGCAGAGTCGTCGCGCAAACGCTGAGCTCTACCAGGAGAAGCCGTGGTCGATGCCACGACCCAGTGCGGCCGGGTCGACGGGCGAGAGGGGTCCGAGCACTTCTCGCTGCTGCTCTCGCTGAGGTTCTCTCCGGCTCGGACAGCTCGATGTCGGGGCACTGCTGTACTGCATTCTTCAAGCTTCGAGGAAAGACCGCTACACAGACCGGGAAGGAGAGGGGAGAGAGCGAATCGGGGAGGGGGGAGAGACGAGCAGGGAGGAAGACGCTCAATACTTGAGGACGATGCGACCGGCGACGCCGCCCTTCTCCATGCGCTCGTACACGTCGTTGATGTCGTCGAGGTCGAGGATCTCGAGCTGCGGCTTGACCTTGCCGCGGACGGCAAAGTCAAGCGCCTCGATGGCATCCTGGCGGTTGCCGACGTACGAGCCGACGATGCGCAGAGCCTTGAAGCTGCGGGCAAAGAGAGAGAGCTCGTCAGCAAGTGAGCCAGGGGGAGGGGAGGGGACGAAGAGGGACGCACACGGTGAAGAAGACGTCGGCGTTGATGGTCGCGTTGGGCGGGAGGCCGACGGCGACGAGCGTGCCGTGCGGGCGCAGGTAGTTGAGCGCCTCGTTGTAGGCCGCGGCACCGGCCGACGTGATGATGGCGGCGTGCGGGCCCTCGCCGCCGCAGACGCGCTTGACCTCGTCGATGAGCTTGCCCTCGCCCGAGTGCTGCTTGAAGTCGATGAACTCGTCGGCGCCGTACGACGCGAGGAGCTTGCGCTTGTCGTCACCCGTGTCTATGCCGACGACGCGTAGGCCCATGGCCGTCGCGTACTGCACAGCGAGGTGGCCGAGTCCGCCGCCGGCGCCCGAGATGACGACAAAGTCGCCCGGGCGCGTGTTGCTCTGCTTGATCGCCTTCCACACCGTCACGCCAGCGCACAGGATGGGCGCAGCGACCTCCATGCCGACGCCCTCCGGGATGGGCGTGAGGTGCTTGAGGAACGACACGGCGTACCTGCGAGCGCGAGGGAGCGCGGCGTCAGCGGTTGCCTCCTGCTTCCTCGCTCCCTCTCAGCACTCCTTGGATGACGTGAAGTGAAGAGTCAACGCACTGCTGGAACGAGCCGTCGACGGTGTAGCCCGAGAGCTTGGCGTTCGAGCACGTCGCCTCCTGGCCGCCGAGGCACGCCTCGCAGTTGAGGCAGCTGCGGACGAAGAAGGCGAGCACGACGAGAGCGTCAGCAAGCGCCTTCTAGAGCAAGAGGTGATAGGGCGAGAGCATCGGCGAGGCGGATGGAAAGGTGCGGGTTGGGAGGGAGGGTGGGCTCGAGCGCGAGATGGTGGGCGAGAGGAAGGGGGGGAGAGAGAGAGGGGCGGCGCACCTGTCAGCGAGCCACTTGATGCCGACCTTGGAGCCGACCTTGAACTGGGTGTCGGAGCCCTCGCCGATGGCGACGATGCGGCCTGCGCCCTCGTGGCCGCCGACGAGCGGGCACTTGGGCGGGATCGGCCAGTCGCCCTTCCTGCGGGCGGGTCGCCGACAGTCAGCTAATGCTCAGAGAGGTTGACGAGGTCGGAAGGAGGGACTAGGTGCCGAGGAGGAAGGAAAGAGGGGAGGGAAGGGAGGGAGGAGGAGGAGGGGAAGCAGAAGGGAACGCGCAGGCGTCGACGTACCAAGCGTGGAGGTCGGTGTCTGCGAGCGCAGGGAGAAGCAGGTCAGCGACGATCGCACGAGGAAGGCCTGCTTCGCCTCGCAGACGGCGACCGAGCGAGACGACGAGGCTCGACCGCGCCGACGACAGCCGCCGACGCCCACCGCGTCACGAGAGGGCGTAGGGGAAAGTTGGACGCACGGCAGACACCGGTGTACTCGACCTTGACGAGGGCCTCGCCAGCCTTGAGCTCGTTGGCCTGCGTGACGGCGTGGTCCTTGTCGACCCGGATTGCGCCGTTGCACTCGTCGAAGACGACGGCGCGAGCGGTCTTGGGGATCTGCTCGTTCGACATTGCTGTAGCGTGTGAAAATGTGGGTGTAGGTGCGAGAGAGCTGCAGGGCGAGGCGAAGAAGGGTCAGCCGGCCGAGCAAGGGCGAGGGCGAGGAGGAGAGGGGGGAGGAGGAGGGCGAGGGAGGGAAGGGGGGAGCGCACCTTGCGGTGAGGGCGGGTCGCGGGAGCTCAAGGGCTTGTTGGTGTAGAGGAGGAGGAAGAGAGCTGCGAGAGAGAGCGGCTGGCGAGGCGAGCAGTCACGGGAAGGGCCAAGGTGGGGAACGACTCGGAGGTGGAGAACTCTCTCGCCCGGCCCACAGGGTTGTCCCCGCCGCGGCTGATCGTCGCTACCGAGCGCAGCCCGCTCGGCCGTCCCTCGTTGCGCGCTGCGCGCGTCCCCTCCCGACCGCGTCGAGAGAAGGCCCTCGTCCCCGCCCTTCGCGCACCAAGCGCGGCCTCGCCTGCGGGGACACGAGGGCTAGCCTCGAGGGCGCACAGGGGACAGCGTGACCTTGATTGCAGCCTGGCACTGCGAGAGGCGGGGCAGAGACACAGCTCGTTGAAGGGAAGGGAGAGAGAGACCGCTCGCCGCTCGCCGCCGCCGTCGCCCGCACGCGCTCACGGCCAAGTCCCAGCTCTGCTCGCCCACCGCGCTCGCACACCGCTCAGCAGCTCAGCTAGACAGCTCCCGGCACTACCAGCACTACCAGCATCCGCCCAACCCGACCTACCAAGCTCGCGCAGCACCCGACATGTCTGGACGAGGCGGCCGAGGAGGCGGACGAGGAGGGCGAGGCGGCTCCGGCAAGCCCCAGGCGCCGATAGGGCACCTCCAGTACGCCGACATCATCGCTGCGAGCAAGGAGGGGACCGACGTTTTGTACCCTGTGCGTCCCTCCCCTCTCTCCTCCCCCATCCTCCCCTCGTCGAGCTGATGAAGCTGACCTCGTCTCGCGTCGCGTCCTGGACGCCCTTGCGCAACAGCCGATGGACATGCCCGACACCGAGTACCCGTCCGAGCGCGAGGCCCGCATCGCCAAGCGGTACAACACCATGGTCAGCGAGATGAAGTTCACCCCGTTCTGGATCGACGCACCCGCACGAGCAAGCACAGGTGCGTGCTCCCTCTCTTGCTCACCCGCACAAGCACTTGCACTGACTCGAGCGGACGGTCCCGGCGCGCGCAGACATCGAGCGCTTCTCCGACAAGTACAAGCCGCAGACGGCGAGCTCCGACAAGGCGACGACCGCGCTGCGCACCGTGCACGGCGCAAGGCTGTACGACCGCGACCTGCTGCCACCTTCCGTCTTCGAGGCCGTCCTTGAGAAGAAGCTCAAGACCAAAGGCAGCTCACGAGGTGCGTCGGCGCCATCTCCCCTCACCCAGTCCTGGCGTGCCGGGGCCTGCCTCTCTGGCTCGCTCCCAGCCTCTCAGTCCTTGCTCTCGCGCACATGCTGACTCTCACCGTCGCCCTCGCCTCGCAGCCGTTCGCAAGACCACCGACGGCAACATCCTCGCGGGCGACGACGTGAGTCTCCGTTCCACTTCTTCTCGTCGTCGACGACCTCCTCCCAGCCACCGTCTCGCCGCGAGTGGATGCTCACGCAACCTCTACGTCACGTCTCGCAGGACCAGGCGGTCGAGGAGGACGAGGACCAGTCGGAGCAGGAGGAAGAGCTGCTCGAGGAGGACGACGACGAGGACGAGGACAACGACTACGAGGCCGAGTACTTCGACAACGGCGAGAACGACGACTTTGACGACCTGGGCGGCGGTGGAGGAGGAGGAGACGACGGTGCGTCCAGCTCCCTCTCAGCGTTTCGTCGCCCCTCGTCGACGTCGTCGACGAGCTCGCAGCTGACCTGTTCGACCTGTCTCTCACTTGCTCGCAGAGGGCGGCATCATGGACTAGGCTGTGTTCCTTTGCTAGTGTCACTGTCGCAACTGCACTGCATCGACCCTCTTTTGCCTCGACGAGCGAGCGAGCGTCACGTGACCTTTTGTTTGCGCCCGAAGGGAGAGCGACGAGGCGAGGCGGAGAGGGGAGCGGTTCCTCGCCCGAGAATCACCACCACCCGCGCTCTGTACTGGCTGCAGCCCCACCTGCGCGCTCTACACTCGCCACACGGCCCGCCTTCCATGGCCGCCGCCCCCTCCACGCCCGTCGTCGCCTTGCAGGACGACTCGCTCAACCGCCTCATCATCGACTCGCCCTCGCTCGTCCACGACGGCGACGCCGACCCGCTGTACAGCGCAGGGTACGCCGAGTCGCCCAGCAAGCGGACCAGGAGCATGGGCAAGTCGCCGGCGAGGGCGTCGCTCGCGCCCCGGGACTCGAACGAGCGCGAGGGCTTGTTGGTCGACTTTGGCCAGGACGAGCACCACCGGTCGCGTGCGTGGACTGTTCCCCAGGTCAGGATCCGTGCTACAGAGAGCGCGCAGCTGAATCTGCCCCTTCCCCTGCAGCGGCACCCTCGAGCCTGCACCCTCGCACCCCTTCCGCCTTCGCCCGCTCCCTCCTCGACAAGTCGCCCTCGCTCCTCAAAGCGCACCTCTCGACGCCCCTCATCCCGCTCGGCACCCCGGTCACGACCCGCAAACCCCGGTCGACGAGCCCGTCCAAGGAGAACGGGACGCCCTCAGCCCGCCGCGGCGCCAAACACCGCTCGCCCGACTCGCCGTCGCCCGCAGCTGAGACGCCGCGCGTGGCCAGTCGCACCGATGCGCCGACGCCTGCGCGCACGGTGCGGTTCTCGCCGAGCCCGCGCCGGACACGCTCCTCGCCGCGCAAGGCAGCCGCAGCCACATCCTCGTCGACGGCCATAGGCACTCCGCCTACCCTCGCCTTCCCCCAGCCGAGCACCTCTTCGACCTCGTCCCCTCTCTCCCGCTCGCTGCACCACATCGGGCTCGTCACGCCGAGCGCCGCCTCCCGCACCCACCCCTTCGCCTCGCCCTTCCCGGCCTTCTCTCCCTCGACGCCCGCCATCCGCAGCCACACCTCGTACGACACCGACGAGCTCACCGACGCCGACGCCGATGGCTCGATCTGGGAGGACGAGCCGTCCATGTCGTACCCGTCGACGGCGCAGCCCGACGCGCAGGTCGACGAGGTCGCGCTCGCCGTCGGCGGCCTCTCGCTCAGCGAGCCGCCGGCCGAGGCGCTCGTCGAGGAGCAGGACGAGGCGGTCGAGCAGCACGAGCGCGAGGACCTGGGCGAGTTGAGCGAGGGCGAGCTCACCGAGACGGAGACGGTCTCGAGCGAGGACGACGACCAGGTCGAGCTCGCCGGTAGCGCCGAGGAGGAGCTCGCCCCGGCGGCGGTCGCGGCCTGCGAGGCCGATGTGCAGACGGCGGCGGTGCTCAAGCAGCCGGCGTGCGATGCGCCCGCCGTCGGCGGGCCCGTCCTCGTTGCGACCGCACTCGTCGTGCCGGTCGCCGCCGGCGACGCTCCTGTCGAGGTCGACGCCGACGCAGCGTCAGCACCGTCGCCCGACCTCGTCACCTTAGACTCGGCTCTCGACGAGGTCGAGCTGCCTCGGCCCGACGAGTGCGCTCCTGCGGCTCCGAGCACGCACCCCTCCTCACCGTCTCGGCCCGACCCGGTCGAGCGAGGCCTCACGACGCACCTCGAGCCGCTGTTCCCTGTTCTCTTCGGCGATGGGCTCGTCGAGATCGAGGCGCGCGAGCTCGTCGGCGCTATCGAGGACGAGGCGCAGAGCGAGTCGGCAGCCGAGGAACCGGTCGCCGCCGAGCTCGTCGCTTCCGCAGCGCTCGAGGCGCCAGCGCCTCGCCGCGACGTCGATGAGCAGTCGGCAGACCTGAGCGCCGCGGCGCCTTTCGCCTACGACGGTCGGCGAGCGACGCCTCCGCCCTCGCCCTTTCTCGCCGCGCCTACGACCGCACAGCCGGCCACGCCGCTCGCGCCTCCCTCCCTCAGCCTCAGCACTCCCTCTCCCTCCCGCATCAGTGACAAGGCCTCGACGCCAGCGCGCGCAACTACGCCGTCCGCCCTGCAGCCGACCCAGCCGTCGGTCTCGGCCGCACCGACCGCCCGCCGCCAGCTCAGCAAGCTCACGTCGGCGGCTGCCGCTCGAGCCGCATCCACGACAGCGACGAGTTCGTCGTTGACGGCGCTCGTGCCCGGGTCGGCCGCGTCGTCGTCGCGGCGTCTCGCGGCGCCGTCTCGCCTCGCGGTGCCGACCAAGCGCTCGACGGCGTCCTCGTCGGTCGCCGCGGCGCGCGCCGAGCCCGTTGCGTCCGCTACGACGAGCGAGGCGCCCAGGGCGTCGGAGCCGAAGCGCCCCGCTCCGGCCTTGTCGGCGTCGAGCGCGTCAACGGGCTCGAGCGGCTCGAGCGCGGCGGCGAGCTCGCTGGCTCGTCCTCGCGCGCCCGTGCGGACGGGCCTCAAGCCCCCCGGGACGGCGCCCGCGGCGAGCGGGCTCGCGAGGCCGACCTTGTCGTCGTCGGGTCGTTCGGCAACCGCAGCTCCCGCACCTGCGCCGGCTGCGAGGCCGCCCGTGGCGCCGACGTCCCGCCTCTCGCGCCGTCTCACGGTCCCACGTGCGGCACCTGGGGCAAGCACCACCGCCTCGTCGCGCCTCGCACGCTCAGAGACGAGCGCGACCGCGACGTCGTCCCGTCCGGCTGCGACGGCTCGCGCCGGACCCGCCCTCAGCGCGACCTCCTCGGCCCCGAGCCTCGGTACGAGTAGGGCGCCCGCACGGTCCATCGCCTCGTCGTCCACGGGCGCAGTCGCGAGGGCGCCGCCGCGCGCTGCACTCGCAGTTCGTCAAGCTGCGGCAGGCGCAGCAGGACCCGCTCAGCCGAGCCTGCCGTCGCCGAGCAAGGCTCGCGCCGTGCGTGTCTTTGACGGCGTCGTGGTAGCTTCCAAAGCAGCGGTGCGTCTCTCTTCCTCCGCCTTTCAAAGATGCCGCCCAACATCCGCTGACTCGGCCTTCCTCGCCCGCAGCCCGCCCCTGCACCCGCCGCTTCGTCTCGCGCCGTCTCGCCCCTCCCTCGACTCGAGCTCGATGCTCACACCGACAAGCAGAACCTCGCGCCGCCCGTCCTCGCGCAGCCGACGCCCTCCTCGACCCGCTCGCCCTTCCTCAGCAACCCGAACTCGCCGCCGCCGTCCGCCGCGCTCAGGGTACCTGCCTCGCCGATGCGCAGCCCTCGGCGAGTGCCAATCAACTCGCAGGGTGCCGGCCCGGCCCCATTCTTCAGCGCCGTCCCCTCCTCGTCGCTCGCCCCGACCGCCCTCGTCGCGCCCGCCGACAAGCTCACCTCGGCGGCACCGGCAACCCTCTTCGACGCTCCCGTCCGCTCGGCCGCACCGCCTATCGTCCGCTCCGCCGCACCCCGCGCTGTACGAGCACGGCGCACTCGAGCGACCGAGGCAGAGCTGCTGGCTGCGGCCGCGCCCATCGGCCTTCCTGCCCCGACCGCGGCCGAACCCGCACCTGCGCACGCCGCGCCGACTCGCACAACACGCCGAGCCGCGGCAGCAGCGGTAGCGCCGCCCAGGTCCGCTCCTGCGCCCGTCGCGCCCATCGTCCGCTCGGCCCGCCGACCTGCGCGGCGCGAGCCGTCCGCCGAGGAGGTCGTCGCCGCGCCTGCGCCGACGGTCGAGGACGACCCCAAGGCGGCACCGACCTCGAGTTCGAGCGACGACGCGGCCAGCTCGAGGCCGCACAGTCGCGCGGCGCCGCAGTTCCACCCGGCGCCGGCCGTCACGCAAGACGAGCTCAACCGCCTCACGCAGCGCAACACCAAGCGCAACGAGCAGCACCTCAACAAGCTCAAGCTCGTCACCGTCTACATGGACACGGACCGGCCGCCGTCGCCGACGAGCAAGCTCCGCCGCTCGTCCGGGTCCGAGGCGCCCGAGGTCGTCCGGGCGTCGACCAAGGCCGGTCGCGAGGCGCGCGCCGCCAAGCGCCGCAACGCCCTGCGCGCGAGCGCCGACGGCACCGAGCTGGCGCAGCTCACGGCCGACCTGCTCGCCGAGGGCGAGGATGCGGCCGAGGGGGTCCGTGCGGCGGCGGTCGAGGCCGAGGAGGAAGAGGAGCGCCCTCGGGCGCACTTCCGTGCTGCAGGCGACGACGAGCAGTACTCGACGCCGACGAGGGCGCTGCCGATCAAGAGCAAGGCGGGCGCCAAGAAGCGCTCGAGCGCCGCCGAGGGCGAGGGCGAGGGCGACGCTCGCAGGGAGAACAAGGCGGTGCGGTGGGACCGTGCGCTCGTGTACGAGGGCCCGAAGGAGGGTGACGCACCCGTGCCCGACGCAAGCATCCTCAAGGTGCGTCCTCTCTTGCTCTATCTCGCGCCCTTCCTCGAGCTCGTCCGTCTAAGCGACCCGACTGACCTCCTCTCGGCTTCTCGCGCGCCTGCAGCTCGCCGAACTCGACGACTGGGGCAACTCGACGACGGCGACGACCAACCTCGGCAAGGCTGTGCCCGTCACGATCCACATGCGCGTCTTCAAGGACGAGCAGTAGGAGGGAGGATGCTCTCTCTCCTTTCTAGCTTTGCCTCTCGCCGATTTGCTGTACTCTCTCCTGGTCATAGCGCTGCACTGCACACATCTTATTGCTCGACTGGATCTACAGAGAGGAGAAAGCACGGTAGGGAGGGGCTCGAGCGCGAGAAGGCTAGTAGCGCATCGTCTCGATGATGCCGTCGAGCTGTCGCAGCATTTCGGCGTCAGTCCTTGCGCCTCGTCTCGAGCTCGAAGCAGAAGAGAGAGAGAGAGAGGACGCACGATGCGGATGTGGTCGGGCAGGTAGAACTTCTCGTAGGCGAGCTGCGCGCGGGAGGAGGCCCGAGCGGCTCGTCAGCCTCGAGTCGCTCTCGCTCGACCGACAGAGAGAACGAAAACGTACTCCAAACGGCGTGTCCCACCCGGTGAGACGCTTGACCGGCGCCTCGAGGCGCAGGAAGCACCGCTGCTGGATCTCTGCGGAGAGCTCGCTCGCGACGCTGCCCGACTGCGGCGCCTCGTGGACGATGATACACCGGCCCGTCTTGTTGACGCTCTTGACGACCGTCTCGATCTGTGGGAGAACGTCGTCAGCCGAGAGATCGGCGGTGGGGAGACGGAGAAGGAGAGAGGCGGACGCACGTCGTAGGGGACGATGGTGCGCAGGTCGATGAGCTCGATGCTGAGGTTGCGCAGGCTCTCGGGAATGAGCGCCGCGAGCTCCTCGCTCGGGTGCTTGAGGTGGTGCAGCGCCGTCTCGATCGTGTAGAGCGGCGGGCCGTACGAGACGATCGTCAGGTCGGCGCCCTCGCGTAGGACCTCGGCCGACGAGAGCGGCAGCTCGAAGTCACCCGTCGGGACCTGCTCGACGGCCGAGCGGTACAGGATCTTGGGCTCGAGGAAGAGGACGGGATTCGGGTCGCGGATGGCGGCTGTCGCAGAGGCCAAAGTCAGCGAAGCTCGGGTTTGAGAAGGTCGCTCGAGGAGAGGAGAGAGTGGACGGACCGAGAAGCAGGCCCTTTGCCTGGATCGGGCTCCTCGGCACGACAACCTTGACGCCCGACGCCTGCAGGAAGTACGCCTCGGGGCTCTGGCTGTGGTAGAGACCGCCGTGTCCGACCGCAGAACAGGCTGCGCGAGCGGCACGTCAGCTTCGGCGCGCTGCAGGAGACGAGGAGGGAGGGGACGCACGGCTCCTGAAAGTGAGAGAGCCGCAGTTGAACATGCCGCCAGATCGGAAGCGGTACTTGGCGCTGCGAGATGAGAAGGTCGGTCGAGGCTCGAGAAAGAAGAGGAGGTCCGGGCGCACGCTCTGCAAGGTCAGGGCGTCAGATGCTGGGACTTGGCGAGTTGAGGAGGATGTGCACGCACTCGTTAACGATCTGGTCGAATGCCGGGAACTGCAGGAGGGAGAGGCGTCAGGAGAGAGCCGGCGAAGCCGAGCCGGACGGGACGGACAATGTAGTCGGCGAACCTGCAAGGGGGGGCTCGGTCAGCCCT
>ERZ794949.608-NODE-608-length-10911-cov-150.159175_pt1 | contig 10911 bp, 8 predicted proteins | sample MGYA00511363_ERZ794949 | MGnify/ENA primary metagenome ERZ794949 (study PRJEB30137, sample SAMN04331402) | food metagenome | isolation source: T1 must sample point D1 replicate B | place: Australia: South Australia ... | reverse complement strand
AGAATTGCTTATCCCCGATATTTTGCATTTTTTTCTTTCCAACCATATTATTGGCTTTTTTTTTTTACCCTTTTAAGCGACAGATTTGTTTCTAGCACATTCTTTGAAGCAGTTGTCTTATTGGAACATTTATTTTTAAATTGGAAAAGAAAAAACCCAACCATCACTACCAATGTCTAAGTCCTACCAAGAAAAGATCAAGAATCTTTCACAAGAAGATGTCATTTCAACCTTCTATACAGAAGAAAACATCAAAACAAATGCTTTTATCCCATTGAAGAATCAAACTAAAAGATTGAACAAATACACTAAAGATGACCTTCAAAATTTAAAGTTGGATCACTCTGACAGCAATGATCTGAATCTTTATGATGAGGAACAACTAAGACTTATGAAAGAACAGTGCATAGTCATTGATTACAACGATAAAGAATTTGCCAGTGGTTCCAAGAAATTATTGCATTTGATGGATAACATCGACAAAGGGGTATTACACAGAGCTTTTTCTGTTTTCTTATTCAATGATAAAAATGAATTGCTATTGCAACAAAGATCAAGCGAAAAAATTACATTCCCTGAACTTTGGACCAATACCTGTTGTTCCCATCCTCTAGCTGTTGATGATGAAATGGGTATAAACGAAAACAACCAATCTGAAATAGGTCAATTATCTTTAGCTGATAAGGTCAAGGGTACTATCACTGCTGCTGTCAGAAAGTTGGATCACGAATTGGGTATTCCTGAAAATGATACCATAACCAAAGGTACTTTCCACTTTTTGAACAGAATTCATTATATGGCTCCAAGTAACGAACCTTGGGGTGAACATGAAATAGATTACATTTTCATTTATAAAACCGATAAAGATAAAGATTTAACTATCTTAGGTAATCCAAATGAAGTTAAAGAATTCAAATATGTCACCATGGAAGAACTAAAGAATATGATGAATGATAAGGACTTAAAATTCACTCCTTGGTTCAAGCTAATTTGTGAAAATTACTTATTTGATTGGTGGAAGCAATTAGATACTATAGAGGATCACACCAACGACGATCAAATTTACAGAATGTTCTTCTAATCATATCAACCTCTAAATCATAGATAATATTATTCCTGTATTTATTGAATTATAAGCTATTTTTCAATCTAGTCAACTTTTTAAATTTTCAGTTTTTTTTCTTCTAGGCGTAATAACTTTACGTAAAGATTTCGCTCAGGAAGACTTTCTTTCACTAGTGATTAAATTTTTTTTCTACGGAATTCAAAACTTTGACTCATATTGTAGTCATTTGAATGATTACTACACTGAACTAAAAAACACCAACTAACAGATCAGAAAACATGGCTAAAACTGCTCACTTATACAGAAACACTAAAGAAACATCTATTCAAATTGCTGTTGATATTACTGGTAAATCGAACTTTATCTTCGACAAGACCGACAATACTTTCAAGTCCTTATTTGAAAACAAACCACATTTAAACAAGTCCCCATGGGAAGTCCCAACAGTTGAAAGTTTGAGTTCTTCCAAAGATAAACAATTTATCTACGTCAACTCAGGTATTGGTTTCTTAGACCACATGATCTCTGCATTATTCAAACATGCCAATTGGTCCATTATTTTGGAATGTATTGGTGACACATACATTGATGATCATCACTCTTGTGAAGATGTTGGTATTGCTTTAGGAGATGCTTTGAAAATTGCCATTGGTGAAATAAGAGGTATCAATAGATTTGGATATGCTTATGCTCCATTGGATGAAGCCTTGAGTAGAGCTGTCTTGGATTTCTCCGGTAGACCATTCCACTGTATTAATTTAGATTTTAAAAGAGAAAAGATTGGCGAATTATCCACTGAAATGCTTATTCATTTCTTAGAAAGTTTTGCCTTGTCTAGTGGTGTTACATTGCATGTTGATACCATCAAGGGTTCTAATGATCACCATAAAGCTGAAAGTGCTTTCAAAGCGTTGGCTGTTGCTTTTAAGATGGCTTTAACTCCAACAGGCAAAGATGATGTTCCTTCAACTAAGGGAGTAATTTTTTAATTGATATTCTTGACGATATTAATAATAAAAAAAAGGCAAAATGCAGACATAGATGATTACTCTTTTATATTTATATACACGAATCATTAATTTTATTAGTTTTTAATGGCATCTAAAATTCTAGACTTAACAGATACATCATTTTTATTTTCCTTATCTTCTACATCAGTTTCCTTTTCAGCTCCCTTCACTGGTTCTTGAACCTTAGGTTTGGCTATTTGTTGTTTGGCATGTCTATACATATCTGCATCTGAAGTCTTAAATCTTGCTGTATCTAAATCACCTGAGCTTTCAAAACTTTCAAAGATTGTTGGAGTTAATTTCAATACATTTCTAGATCCATGTCTTAATCTTGGGTTATAACTTGTTATTGTGTTTTCACTGACAAAACCCAAAGACATGTAACTGTTGTTTAATATCATTCTTGAAGGAACTACAAATTTGTGCTTCACACCATTTGCATCAGTGGATAATCTACCGTTCATGGCATATGTTAAACCACCGAATCCACGTACGTTTTCTGGAATTTGATCAATCTCACTGATCATGGTTCTATTAATAAATGCTTCTAATTCGATTTTAAAGTTATTGGCACTGAAATTCTTATACTTCATCTTTTCTGGATAATTTTGTAAACAAAAGTCTTTGAATTTCTTTTTATATTCTGAAGTCTTCAATGCTTCAATTATGTATGGGAATTTTTCATTGATTTCAGCTAAGTTATAGTTGACTGTTTGAACATTTTGGAATAAAGTGGATTTCTTCAAACCTTCAGAGTTGACTTCCTTGATTGGGAAATTGTAAAAGTTGAATTTTTGTTTATTCAAACTTGATTGTGAATCTCTTTCGAAGTGAGTGGCTTTGTATCTTGTTACTATATCTCCTATTATTATGTTAGATTTTACATCGCTTTTTGATGGCAATTTGGCCTTGATACCAAATTCCTCGTATTTGTTCTTTAAATGGTCGTATGTTTCAACTTCTTGATGAAGTGGATGTTTCTTTCCTTGAGTTAAAGCAAAAGAAAATTTAGATCTTGGAATGATTGGATCCTCTAAGATATTAGCCGGGGCTATTCTCAGTTCTTTAAGTTTAGTAGCTCTAAACAATTTGTTAATATCGGACATTATGTAGGATAGATTCAGAGTGTTTGGGTTCACCACTCAATCTCTTTGCTAATAATTCATCAAGTAAGCATTGTAGAAAGAAAATATAAGCTTAGGCCGAAAACAGGAAAATTTTTCTTAGGCTTTGAAAAAAAAAATGAAATGGTGAAAAATTTTCAGATACTTACGCTTAAAGCGAAATAAAGGCACGTGTGCACGTGACAAGCTTAAATTATTTAATCATCTAGTATAAAGTATTGCTCTATATAGTTTGCTTGCTTTGGTTGTATATTTTGTGCTGCATGTCCAAAATAAAGGTTTTGAGTTAGTTTATAAATTAAAACTAAAAACCAGAAGAGTGGTATTCCGACATATACTTCTAGGAAAGAGCTAATGGAAATACCATCACTACCTACTGGCCACAAGGATGTCCAGAATGTTAAACATAATATTACTACATTTATGCTGATTGCTACGTATGAGCCAAAAATACCACTAGGACTTACATATGACAACTGGCTTAAATTTTGCTTATTTTTTTTCAAGTAGCTTCTAAATACAATATGCGATATGCATATAACTGTCCATAATATGATAGTGCTCAATCCTCCTATACTGACCATGTACATGAATATGATTGAATAATTCGGTAAGTATATTAAATATGCCATTGAACCAAAGCCAAAGGCTATTGCATTTGCCCACAAATTTTTATTTTTGTTTTCATCTTGTAATAATTTTGTTAGGAATGCTGCTAGATATCCATTTTTGCTCATAGTCTTTAGCAATACAGCGCTAGCATTGACTGAGGATATGGAAACGCTCAACAATGAAAGAATCACTACAACATCAACAATAACTGGTAACAGCTTAATACCATGTAATTCAAAAGTTAACGCAAAAGGCGATTTAGGATAAGTATTTATTGGCAAACCATCTTTGTCCACTGCACCCATTAAGTTTTGGTTAGTATATGGAACTAACATACCAATGAGAAAGAACGGCAAAACATAAAATACTAACATTCTTCCAATAATTTGATAGCTAGAATTTTTAATTTGTTTTTTAACTTTGCTTTTTTCTTGAGTAGACAATGATATTGCTGAGTATTCTACTCCAGAGCATGAAAAAATTGAAGTGATAAACACAGAAATGATTTTCTTTATTAAAAGACCATTGGGGTTTGTATTAAAGCCACCTGGTATTACCAAATTGTTGTTTGATTTATTAATTATTGGTGAGTTAATTCCTACTAAACCAAATATTTGCATCACTGCTACAAATATAAAAACAATCATCATCAATACCTTTGCAAAATTTAAAACAAATTCAGCTTCCACATAAAGTTTTTTATTTAAAAATGAAAATACAAATATTAGTGCAATGTAAAAAGTAACAACAAGACCTTTATAGTTATTTAAACTAACATAACTTTCTGTTAACAAAACCGCAGAAATAATTTCCAATGGAAAGACTATTAATTGGTTTAAACAGTATAAAATACTAACAGCATAACCAATGCTGTCACATATAAAAACTCTTGAATAGTCCAAAATGTTTAAACCTGGAAAATTTACTATCAACTCACAACACGATAAGTACATAAATACAATCATTATACCTACTATCAAATACGATATTATTGTCCCATAAGCTCCTGCACTGGAGATTTGTTGCCCAGAAGCAAAAAACAATCCCATTCCCATTCCACAAGACAAAGTGGATAATACCATGTGCCTATTTTGATACAAATTTTTTTTAGCTTTTTCTGTGGATATTTTATCATCTTTTATGTAGCTCACTGTAGTAGATGGCTGAATTTCTGAGTATGCCGAAGATGTAGGATTGAACATAGTATTGTCTTCCATAGTCGCTTTGCCAAAATCTAGCCTTTCAACTCTGGGAATTCAATTGTTTTATTATATATATATATAAATACATACCTTATAAATAAAATAAAACCCTAAATTTTTTTATTTCTATATCTATCTGATTGTATCAACTTATACTAGATGACTATTTTTTTGTAATTAATTATTAATTAATTAAACCTTATGCTTACATTTCAGAGTATCATATATCCGATATTTTACTTATTTTTCACCTTCCGTTTTGGGAATAAAAAAATGCCGGATTTAAACAAAACCTGCTGCGTGAAAAAAACGACTCAAAAATGTCCCTTTTGGGAAATGTCTAGTTTTTATTACCATATTTATGTTTTTGTCTGTTCAATTACTTCCTCTTTCAGCTGGAGTGTTGCTGGGTTTAATTTTGGTGAGGATGTCGACGTGAATATTACAATCCAAAATAATTTAAAAAAAAAAAAAAAAATTAATATTTTAAATTAATATTTTTAAAAATGATATTTAGAGAAAGCCCACACGAGATATCTTAAGGTATAACAACACATTTAAATAAATTTATTTTAATTAATATGCCATACATTGCTCCTTCCAAAAGAAGACAACAAGCTGAAGGCTTTACTTCCGACTCACCATCTGCTCCATCAGAAGGTTTCAACAACCAAAACGGTGATTTTAACAACAGTGGTAGAGGTGGATACAACAACGGCCAAAGCAGAGGTGGATACAACAGCGGCTACGGCAGAGGCGGTTACAACAACGGCTACAGCAGAGGCGGCTACAACAACGGCGGCTTCGGTAGAGGTGGATTCAACAACGGTGGTTTCGGTAGAGGTAATACTTTCAACACCAAGAGTTCTTTGGTCTCTCATTCTCCTCACGGTAAATGGGTTGATGGTAAACACGTTCCAGCTCCAAGAAACGAAGCCCAAGAAGTCAAGTTATTTGGTGTTAAAGATGATCCAAATTTCCAAACCACTGGTATCAATTTCGACCATTACGATGCCATTGAAAGTGAAGCCACTGGTGAAGATGTCCCAGACCAAATCACTGAATTTACCACTCCTCCAATCAATGAATTATTAATGGAAAACATCAAGTTAGCCAGATTCACCAAGCCAACTCCAGTTCAAAAGCACTCCATCCCAATCATTGCTGCCAAGAGAGATTTAATGGCTTGTGCTCAAACTGGTTCTGGTAAGACTGGTGGTTTCTTATTCCCTGTTTTATCTGAATGTTTTGATAACGGTCCTCAACCAACTCCTCCATCTCCAAACACTTACACTAAACCAGTTTACCCAACTGCTTTAGTTTTAGCTCCAACCAGAGAATTAGTCTCTCAAATTTATGATGAAGCCAACAAGTTCTGTTACAGATCTTGGGTTAAACCATGTGTTATTTATGGTGGTGCTTCTGCTTCTGATCAAATCAGAAACTTAAAGAAGGGTTGTGATTTATTAGTTGCCGCTCCAGGTAGATTAATCGATATGATCGAAAGAGGTATTGTTAAATTGAACAACATCAAGTATTTAGTTTTGGATGAAGCTGATAGAATGTTGGATATGGGTTTCGAACCTCAAATCAGAAAAATCGTTGATGAAAGTGGTATGCCAGATTCCTTCAACAGACAAACTTTAATGTTCTCTGCCACCTTCCCAACTGAAATCCAACAATTAGCTCATGATTTCTTGAACAACTACATTTTCTGTACTATTGGTAGAGTTGGTTCCACTTCTGAAAATATTACTCAATCTGTTATTTTAGTTGATGAAGATACTAAGAGTGAAGCTTTAATGGATGTTTTAGAAGCCAACAAAGAAGAAATGACTTTGATTTTCGTTCAAACCAAGAGATTAGCTGATGGTTTAACAAACTACTTGATTTCTTGTGGTTTCTCTGCTACTGCTATTCACGGTGACAGATCCCAAATTGAAAGAGAAAGAGCTTTGAGTTCCTTTAGAAAAGGTTCTGCCAAGATCTTAGTTGCTACTTCTGTTGCTGCTAGAGGTTTGGATATTCCAAATGTCAAGTTAGTCATTAACTACGACTTACCTCCTGATATTGATGATTACGTTCACAGAATTGGTAGAACTGGTAGAGCTGGTAACACTGGTTCTGCTGTCTCTCTATTCTCTTCTGCTAACCAAAAGTTAGCTGCTGATTTAGTTGCTTTGTTAGAAGAAGCCAACCAAGAAGTTCCAGGCTTCTTATACGATTTCTTCCCAAGACACCAAAAGTCTAAGAGAACTTCAAACAACTCTAAGGATTTCAGAAAGAATGGTGGTAACAAGAACTCTGGATCCACCTGGGGTAATGCCAGAAGCAACAACACCGGTTCCACTTGGGGTAATGCCAGAAACAACAACACTGGCTCCAGTTGGGGCAATGCCAGAAACAACAACGGTGGTCAAAGAAGCACTTGGGGTCAAAACGACAACGACTCTTCTAGTCAATACGGACAAAAAAGTTGGTGGTAAATTCAACAGTAGCTCTTTTGTTTCGAAGCCCCAATAAAAGAAGTTAGTTGAATCACTCATAACAACAATATTTCAAACCAATAAATAAATAAAAAAAAACAAACTCGGATAAAAATAATTCAATAGATTACAGGATTTTCTGATTGAACTTAAACAATTGTAATTGTGACAACCAAAATAATAATGAAAAAAAATAAATGAAAAAATGCGATTCTCTTTTTGCATTATTTTTATTCAACATAAAGCATAACTGAGTTTATATTGATACATTAGTTTGTATTGATTCAATTCAATTATCAGATTCAACATATTGAAAGAAAGGAAAAAAAAAAAAAACACAGTATTCAATAATAATATGAATGGAAGAAAAACTCAATAAAAAATGACAAACAACAAAATATGATTTTAAAGAGAGCTACCATTTATTCTTGACAGAAAATATAGAAACCAAAACGACAAGATACAAAACCAAAAAAAAAAAGAACATTTAAGATATTTTTTGTTACTTTTCCTAATTAAAATGTAAACTAGTATTAATTATTGTAAAAAAAAACAACATGAATAGATGAAATAATAAGAAAAAAAAAAAAGGCGATTAACACTGAAATGTTGATTAAAAAAAAATATGGAATTTGAGAGCTATAATCATAGATATATGATTGCTCAAAGAGTATCATTCTAAGGAATATAGGGGAAAAGGGAAAAAAAAAACATAAATATGGAAGGAAAAATATAATAAGAATGAAAATAGGAATATAAAGCATATTAACATGTTTGTGAGCAAAGTACAAATAGGAGTTAAGAGTTATTAAACTTTAATATTTGTATCAGGTAAACAAGGCACAAACATGGTAATAAAGCTTCAATATCTGAAATGTTTTTTTTTACAATAAGAAAAGAAAAAAGGATTAAAGTAGAGTCAAAGAACTACCACAATAATCTAGGTTTATTTTAATTGAGGAAAATTCATACAAAATTAATATCTTTTATGTTTATATTCATTTGAAGTTAATACCAGTATATGGGATTACTGGAAAAATGAATTTTAACACTGAAGCATAGACTTCTTTTCAAACAAAACTAACCATTTCTTTATCATCATACAAGATCATTTTATGCAATTCTGGTTTCTCCAAACATTAATCAAAAGGCCATCCTTTTTTTTTTTTTTTTCTTTACTTTCTATGTCAATCTATCAAATCTTTATCACAATACATGTTTAAATATTAATAAAAGATAACTTCTTTTTCACAGTTTTATATAGAATCCTAGCTAGTTATATTATCAACTTTTTTTTTTTTTTTCATATTAAGCATTTTTACTGAACAATCTCTTAGCATACTCAATAACTTGGTCATTACCTTCCTTTTCCACGAAGAAAATTTTCTTTCTATCATTTTTCCAAACCAGAACACCAATGTCTTGGCAGTATTTGACCAGGTCTGTGTATTCATTTATGGTGGAGAAGTCGGAGTATAGGTAACCGTCAGCACTAATTACTCTATCCAGTTCTATTTGCCATAACTTAATCTGATCGACCACGGTTGGGGGCAAAATCTGCAATTTAAACATATTATCTTGGTCTTGATCAGCTTTACCATTTTCTATATCCATTTGTCTTTTCTTCATATTATCTATTCCGATTTTCTTTTCTAGTTGCTCTTCAGCCAATTTGATCATTTGCGGATGAGCATGTGTCTCCAAGTAAGCAAGGATTTGCTCTGCAGTAATACCGTTTCTTAATGCTCTTCTAATAGAATCTCTGGTGATTTGGCCCAATACCATGTTGTTGAAACGCGATTTTAGCTGCACAAACAACGACAGAATGGCAATTTGCAAGGGAGAGTTTGCATAAGAGTATAATTTGAAATTTGTTTCTATAATCACAGCACCATTGACAAGTTCTTGGGAGTAATTCATATTCGTGGTGGTACCTGTGCTTGATGTATTATCTTTTTCAATTAATTGTCTTTTGGCAAAGTCGTTGGCTTCATCAATTTTTTTATTTTGTAACATCTTAGGAGTCATCTTATTTTTACTTATAACAGAGTGTGTATTATTCTTGGTTGTTTTTGCAGTGTCTATAACGTTATTCATAGCAGCTGATGAAGTTCTTATACTTATGGCATCTGATGTTAAAATAGTTGACATTCTTGTTGGGTAAAACCAATCTTGATTTGGTTTTTTGTAAAGCAAACCATAATTGGAAAATTCTTTTAACAAAAATAATTCCAACTTACTCATATCTTTAGATGAATATGCTTTACCGAACTCAAGAGTAGAAAGCATAAATAAAAAGTTTAAAATAACAGTTATGTCTAATTTCAAAAATTCAGACATTTTCAAGTATTGCAATAACAAAGACCATATTTGAACATTAATTTCTTGTAATAAAAATTGGAAACCATGATTTGTAATTTTCAATTCAGCTACTCTTTGAAATTGTTTAGGGTCGTTATCTTCGTCATCGTTATTTGTTTTACTGAAGATAGAATTATTAGATTCAGTACCTACCTCCATCATCAATTGACCATGAATCAACAACTTTAAAACAGTATCATCCGGAGATTTCATGCCTGGAGTTCCAACCATAAAATGCAAGATTGTTTCCCATTTTTCAGCAGCATATTTATCTAGTTCTTCTTCATTAATAAGATCTTCAATAGGAATGTTTTTTTTTAATGAACCAAAGGAATTATGAACATCCCCTGATACTATGGCTTCTCTTAGGGCAGTTTGAAAAACAGTGTTCAACTTAACTCTTCCTGACTCATCTGCTGTGTTTGAGAACAAGTTTCTGCTGGTTTGTCGAACATCCCTATCAGTTACAACAAAAATCCCTAATTGTTCAAGAATTCTTACAGTCTTGTAGAACTCCAAATACCCAGGTTGTCCGATAACCCATTTTTGAAGTTCTTTTAATAAAGGTGGTTTAATGTTGGATGAAGATTTGGATTTTGTTATATCATCCTCTTCCATGTCATAATCTTCTTCCTCATCGTCTTGATTATCGTTTTCAAAACCTTGGAATAATAAACTCATTACTAAAAATTTACCCAAAGAAGGCAATAATCTGAAAACAGACAAACTTGATGATGATTTGGAATATAATCTTAGTTTTACCATCGAAGGTAATGTTCCTATGTATTGAAGAATGGATGTCTTGAACATCATCTCATTAGATTCTTCATTGTTTCCAGAAGAAACTGAGTCTTCACCTGCGTTGATAATATCAATAGGTTGATTAGATGTAACACTAGCCATTGAATTTTAACTTCGTTGGGTGTTATGGATCAATAAGGGCAGTGTGTTCTTTTGAATTTGGTATAATTTTTTTTTTTTTTTCACAGTGTACTTGGAGTTATACATTCAGGACAAGAAAAGGAAATAAATGTGTAAAGTTGGTAGCGG
>ERZ794949.607-NODE-607-length-10921-cov-3.570311_pt1 | contig 10921 bp, 4 predicted proteins | sample MGYA00511363_ERZ794949 | MGnify/ENA primary metagenome ERZ794949 (study PRJEB30137, sample SAMN04331402) | food metagenome | isolation source: T1 must sample point D1 replicate B | place: Australia: South Australia ... | reverse complement strand
ACAAAGCAAAGATCACATTTGATAACTCAACTTTATCCAAGAACTATAAAAATACAAGACAAAGATACGATGTAAACTCTGATGAGGACTTGGCATACAGTGACGAAGATGTCATGAACATAAATGAAGACGACTCAGAGGACGAGTCTGAACAGCAGGATGATGCCCAAGATGATTCAGAAGACGATGAACAAAATCCTTTAGACGGAGCTACTGTTTACAAAAAATTATTCGGAAAAAAGTTAAGATCTGTTGAGGATGTTGAGGACATGGATGAAGATGATGAAAACAACTGGGGTTCCTCAAAATCAAACTACTATGGTGCTGATGATGTCAGTGACAATGAAGACGATGCAAAAGCCATGGAGGAAGAAGCCAAGAAGCAACAGAAATCACACATGGAGTCCTTGAACATGATGGACTTCATGGACTTGGATGATGAAACAGAACAAAAGGAATGGTCCAATGCTGCTAAGGAATATGACAACAAGGCATTTGAAATGGATTCAGGAATTGTCCAAATAGAAAAGCAATCCACAGACTCAATTGCATCTTTTTCTGAGAAGGAAAAACTTGACTTTTTGAAATCTAGATTCCCCGAATTCACCCCATTATACAAAGAATATAAATCAATCAATGAAAAGCTGGAAAATGTAAAAAGTATATTATTGGAAACTGATGCTGATTCCAACCAAGAACTCTTCACAGTTATGAACATGAAAAAATCTGCCTACTTGTCTAACTTGGCCTCCATGAACTTATACTTCTTTGTTCTACTGAAGAATCTACAAGATCCAGACAATGAGGACTTCAAAAACATGAAATATCATCCTGTAATGGAAAAAATACTTCTTACTAAGGAAATTGTTAGACAAGCTGATTCACTACCGGAAACTTACGAATCTAATACTGTGGATGATGTTGATGATGAGGAAGAAATTAATGAATTAGACGAAGACATCTTGGCAGATGTTGTAGAAGAAGACGAACAATCAATGGATGAATCTGGCAGTGAAGAGGAAAACAGCGCTTCAGAAGAGGAATCTGAAATTGAGCTTGAATCCAGAGTCATTGCTTCTAAGGGTAAGAAAGACCAAGGTGACTTCATTGAAGACGAAATTAATGATGTTGATTTAGCTGAAAAGAATCAAAAGAAGAAGTCATTGAGATTCTACACCGCCAAAATTGATAAATCTGATAGACAGGCCTCTGATAAACTGGTTGGTGGTGATGATGATATCCCATACAAGGAAAGAATGTTTGAAAGAAAACAAAGATTGTTGGAAGAAGCCAGACAAAGAGGTTTACAAAAGCAAGACGACTTTGCTAAGCAAATGGAAGAAGATGAAGATGTTGACATGGACAAGATCGATGAAATTAACAACTATGATTCAAAGGAAATCGAGGACTTCTACAATGCAGTCTCCAAATCAAAATCCGATAAAAAGCAAAACAGACAAGAAAGTCACAAGCTTGCTAAACAAGCTGCCACTGAGGGCAAACTAGAAGAATTAGCCGAAACTCTTGATGAAGACGGTAAGAGAGCCATCAACTACCAAATCTTGAAGAACAAGGGATTGACTCCTCACAGACATAAAGATAATAGAAACTCCAGAGTTAAGAAGAGAAAGAAATACGAAAAGGCTCAAAAGAAATTGAGATCCATGAAGCAAGTTTACAAAGGTCCTCATAACGGTAGATACGAGGGTGAAAAGAGTGGTATTAGAAAGGATATTTCCAAGTCTACAAAGTTGTAATGCTGACGTATATATATTTTTAAAATTCTTCTTTTAAAAACCCGATCATTTTTGTTTTATATTCTGAATACTCTTCATTCAAGTCATTGTCATCCATGCTTGATGCAAATCTTAACAAGTCTGCCATTTTAGTCGTTTTGCTTTTTTTGTTGTCAACCATTAGTTCATATATCACATTAGCATCTGCAACAACATCCTCATTTAAATTGCAATACTTGGCACATGCAACTCCAAAGGATCTGAATGAGATACCGTTTTTGACTTTATACAAAAACGTTATAAACTCACGAGTTTCACCAACAACTATTTCAGTTTTGAAGAAATTAATGTTTTCCTCTATGACCTTATTTTTTCCAAGCACTATGTCTGAAAATAGCTCATGAAAGTGCGTGCATAAAATTGCTCTACAGTTGACATTTATCAAGTAAAACAAGACACTGCCAAATAACGAGGGACCGTCAATGACATTTGTGCCTTTCCCAAACTCATCTATCAAGATCAAACTATGTTCAGTTGTCTTTTTAAGACATTTATTCAACTGTTGGCAATCCAATATGAAATTGGACTTCAACTTTGAAATTGACTCTCTGGTGTTGATCTTTGTCAATATCATATCAACAGGTGACAACTCCATGCCTTCACAAGCAACAAAGCAGCCAATTTGTGCAAGCAACACATTCAATCCAATCGTCAACATGTACATTGTCTTTCCAGACATGTTTGCACCGGTTATAACAGCAATGTTTTTATGATTGTTGACTTTCTCATCCCATGATCTGTAGTCATTAGGAATGTGTGATTCATTAATGGTTTCATATATGGGATGTCTGGCCTTATTCAATATCAAAACTTTTTTATTATCGTGATTGTTTTGAAGATTGAATACTGGTCTTGTGTAGTTGTTTTGGTAACATATGTTGCTAAAGGACAATAAAACTTCAATTTCACATGCATATTTGTAGCATTTATTTAAGTTTGCATTGTATATTTTGAAAATCTCGTTTTGAAAGTTCAAAGTCAATTCCATCTCCATATCAGAAATGACACTGTAGATGTCATTATACGTGTTGTCAAGATCTTCCATCATTGTGTTTTTTAAAAAGACATGAGTGTTGGTACCAAAAATAAAACTAAATCCAAGGTTAGTATCAGTTAAATATTCTTCATAAGTGGATTTTTTAACAGACACTAAAAACCCAAGTTGTGGCGCATACATAACTGCAAGGTTGAAGTATACGCCAAATGTCTCTTCAAGTTGATTGTTTAAGATTTCAGCTTTCTCGGCTAAAATAATATCTAGGGACTCATAGGTTTGAATGAAGTGGTCTAACTCAGAGTTGAACTCTTTCTTTATAACAATTTTTTGCTCGGCTATTGATTGTTCAGTATTGAAAAAGGCCAATAATGAATCAATGAGGTTAGTCAAGTTCAAGCTTTCTAACACTTCTAAAAAGTTCTCAAAATAAGTGTTAAGTTCCAAATTGTTTTGTTTTAAAAAAATTTCAATATCAAGCAAAGAGTTTAGAAACAATTTTAAGTTCAGCCAATTCTTTACACTTATTTTTCCTTCATGAAAGTTGTACATTATCTTGTTGATGTTTGGTAACTTATTGATTAGATTGCACAACACTTCATAACTTTCATAATTTTTTAAGACGCCTTCTATGAAGTCGTGTCTGGCTTTCATTGTATCCGTATTTTTCAAAGGATTGAGAATCCACTTTATTAATGTATCTTTGCCAAGTTCAGTCTTAACTCTTTGTCCCAATAACTCAACTAAAGAGTACACGGATGATTTTTGATTATTTTTCAATTGATGATTGCTCAAACTGTATGGTAGTATCTGTAAAGAAAAGATTGTGTCATCATCCATGGTAAAGCTGTTATCATTTACTGGCAAATGTTCAATGTTTACAATCATATTGCTTATCATGTGATGGATATTGCCTTTGTTATTATCACTATTGCATGTGGCGTTATCTAAATTACTTGAGTCATCGTTGTTAACCAATGTTTCATATGAATTTGTTTTAGTATCATTAGTCAACAAACAACAAACACATCCAAATGTTAATCTACAAACATCATTCATCCCTTCGATTATACTTGAAAAAAGTGAATACTTACTTTTCTCACTACTTTCTAAAATATTGTACATGCAGCTTACATCATCATCCTTTTTCTCCATTAAGGCGTCAGAGATCATATCTACAATTTTTTTACTAGTAAATGTCTTCAAGCTTTTAGTTTCTATAGCATAATCCTGACTGACATATTTATTCTTCATTTTTTGCTCTGTTGCATCAATAATCACGTCATCAACCCTTGAGCTGAATACAATGTTATTCACAGTATAGCTTTCAATTAGAAAGCTGATGATGTTCACACACTCATCAACTTTATCAAGCCTGTTTAATGAGTAGTCACCTTCCAAAAATGAAAGACTCTTTGTACAGCAATTGAGCACTGCAATGCCAATCTTGTTGCTGGATATATCTATCGCGGCACAAACTTGCAAGTTCTGAGTCAATGGTTTTTCCTCTGTCTGTGTTCCTGTTGACATTGCTTTTATTTCAGTATATGATCCTTTATTCTTGGTTATTGCCTTTTTTTTTCAATTATCTATATGTCCAATTTTATCAAAATCTTAAATAACACTTTACCTTATCTGCAAATATATATCCTAAAATGGATATTTTTCCTAAAACAAATTATTTGATTAAAAAAAAAAAATGAGAACATATCGCGGCTAAATTGAACAACAAAACAAAATAAACTCATATCTTCCTAAAAGTAAAGACTACTCAATAGTAGTTCGTTCATTGATTAAATATATACAGCCCACAGTTATTCTTGATTATCTTCTAGAATCTCAAACCACTTATCCACCAGTATAGAAGAATACATATTTGATTTGGTCTTGTATTTATCGTATATCACAGGGTGGGTCTTTCTCCAGTTTCTACAGTTTTGGGCAATTGTTGAAGCAAGAATCGTCAACTGACTCTCGCAAAATCCTGAAAAGTATATGTGCTCCTCTTTCCAGATGCTAAAGTTCTCGTCTTTTTCTTCCTTCAAGTATTCACCAGTGTTACTTTGCGCCCTTGCATAATCAGTCAAGTTTTCCAAAATAATCAATGATAAGTAGTAGCAGCCAGCAGTAATCCACCTGGAAGGTGCAGCCACTAGCTTGGGGTCCATGATGGTGGTTTCTATCAAATATTTTGCCAAAGATCTAGGCTTTTTTTCGTACATGTCAGCTTTGCTCAAACGTCTTAGATAAGTCATTGGACCTGGATTTCCAAAGTCAAAGTTCAATGTTTGTAAAATGAAGCTTTCCGCCATGTATATTTCATCTGCTTCATACTCATGATTCAATACCTTGAGTAGGTCAGCTATTGTTAAGCAATTAATCTCTTCGTATTTTGTGGCTATGAAAAAACTGGCAGCGCATACCAAATATAGTTTCTCCTTTGATATCTCCACAGAGGATAACATTCTGTCAAAAATATTGATTGTCAAATACAAAGTTTCAGGCAAGAAATTCATGGTTTCATGGCTCTTTATCAACCATGAAAGAACAGTTCGTCTGTTCCCCCAGGAAATGTCCTTTTGGTATGATATGAAGTTCTCTCTTGGTAAATACTTGTTGGACAAGGTTTCAATATGGCTCATAATTTCATATGTATATTCCGGTGCATACATTGGATCATATCGATCAGGATCTGATGAGGACATTTCAAATCTTTTGAACTTTGCATTTATCTTCTTTATTGTTAATATGTCATTTTCTGTGTACACAGGATTTAAAGCAGTAACAGAAGAGCTTGTTGATGAGGTTGATCTATTTGATGAGTTGCTTAAAACTCTTTGTTGTGTTTCTTGATGTATCACAGAATTATTGGAACCGTTCTTAGAGTCCATGTCAACATCAGATGGTTCAGAGCTTGTTTTGTCTGGTGTATCCTGGTAAATCTCTTGCTTGTTTTGTATATTCTCAATGGGGTTGTTTTCTTCAAAGCTGGAGCTTTTCTTGTTTTTCAACGATCTATATGAATTAGCTCTGAGTGGCCTAGAGTTTGTATTAGATATTTCAGATAAAACTTGTCTGTTTTTGTTTGCTAAGGCTTGGTGTGCAGTTTTTTTCACATTTATCACATTTTCACTATTAGAGAGTAGCTTTGAAGAGTTTGAACTGAGTTGTCCAGACTTGAAGCTGTTGACCGATTGCATGCTCCTTAGCTTTTGTTGTTTTTGTATTCTTTCTCTAATATTGTTGATGACCTTATCATCGGCATGTTGCCCAAGTATTCCGTAGTTCATCGTATGTGACTTCTGCTTCAATGGTGTTGTTTTTTCTTTATTTTTTAAAAAAAATAGGGAAAAATATTATGATGGAATAATTTCAGTTGATTTCAATAAGAATACAAGAATCTACAGCTATTATTAATAAGGTTCTGTTTTGGTTTAACTATTAAGCTGCTATGATTGTTGTTGCAAAAATGTTTTCTTTGTTGATAGGTATAATGTACTAATTAGATCATTAATCAAAACATTTGTTTATTTTTTTTTTTTTTTTTTGTTTTTGCCAAATATTGGAAGTGATGAAAATTAAAACAGTCCAAGAAAAAGAAACAAAACACGTAATGGCCTGTGTGGGAAATGATTAGTACAAAAAAATCACATACAATTTTTTTGAAGTATCGTGGGAAAACAAATACTAGTTGTGTGTTCCCATTTTATAGGGTAAAAAATTGGTAACTGTTTGATACGATTAAATCAGAATATTTCCCTAAATAGGTAAAAAATACACAATAAATATTGTATACACAATCAAGTGTTTTTCTGCCCTTACCCACAAAAAGCAAATAGTAACACGTGATACACATGTGACTTTTTTTTTAGAAAAAATTTACTAAATTTAGTGAAAAGATTTTGTCGGAGTTAATACAGCAAACAGCCTCTATCACATAGCCATTTTTTTTAAGCAGGACATAATATCCGATTTTTAATATTTTTTTAACAATAATTTTAGCCTAAACAAAAAAAAACAAAAATGGGTTAAATTTTATCGCTTAATTTGCATTTCTTCTGTGTATGACCCATTTTAAGCGAATAAAATCATTGGGAAAAGGTTAACAACAAACATATTATAATTATCTTTAAACACAGCTTATATTGAAACTTTTATACTATTAAGTTGTTAAAAGACATTATAGCAAAGCTAAAAGAAAAGACAATCTTTAGTAAAAACCAATTAAAAATATAGCTTCAAAAAATCTGTAAAACTCTTTTAGTCAAACACTTAATAAAGACAAAACAGCATAGCCATAAGTCATAAACCAAAAAATGGATAATTCCTTAGAAGTGAACTCTATGGACGATGAGAAAAGAGAAGCAACCAAGAAAAGAACCAAATCAGGATGCTTTACTTGTCGTTTCATCAAAAGAAAATGTGATGAAACACGAATTGAAGGCAAATGTACAACCTGTTACAATGCATTCATGGAATGTTTTTGGCCAGGTGAACTAGGTGATGTGTCCGGAACATTAACCAAGGAGCTACGACAAATCATCAGTGATAAACTGAAAGAAGGGAAAGAACTATCCAATCGTTTAAGAAAAGAACATAAAAAAAAGATGCTTAAAATCAAACACGAGCAACGTAAATTAGATAAAGAAGCAGAAAGGAAGGCAAAGATGCTTTTGAAGCAGGAGATCAAGAAGCGAAAAAGTGAAATGGCATCAATTAACAAAAAGGCCAAACGATCTGAAATTAAAAAGGATCAAACAAATGAAAAATCAAATGGTACCAATCCTAAGCCCAACTCCGCTGAAACAGTTCTTGAGTCAGCAAAGGCTTTATTGGAAATGAGCACAGGCGTAGTACATTCTCCTAGTCCAACTCCTAACACTTTAACTGGTTTAAAAAGCATGGAGACCTTGAAGGGCAAGGATTACTCGCTTATAAAGAACATGAATCCATCAACGGTGTTGTTCAATTTCAATAACATCAATGACACCAGTTTGCTGCTGGACAAGATGTTTGATTTGGGTGTACAAAATGAGACAATGCTAGCTGCATATTTCAACAACAACCAGGGCAACAATGGTGAAACGGTTGATAAGTTCTTTGACCCCAATGGACTGAATCCTATGGCTGAATTGGGACAAGCACTAAGTCCGTTTAATTTCAATCTGAGCAAGCCCATGTCGCCCATAAACATACAAAGTCCAGCTCCTAACTTCTATGAGATGATATCAAACAATGTCCAAAACAATAACACACATAAGGATATTGGATCTGACATGAATTTGGATACAAAAAGCTTGGCTTACAATGTCAGTGAAAAGATATATATTTCTGACCAGCCCAAAGCCATTGATGACGACAATCAGTATGGTGGGCTGGATGAAGAGTTGGCTGAGAATGAGATTATCTACAAGCAGCTTTTAACAAGATTTGCAAACAGAGACATACAGATGGACTTCAAGGGATTGTTACAAAACACATCCTACAAAGCGGAAGATAACAGTCCAATGAGCAGCACCACTGGAAACAAAGAAAACAATGAAAGGGAGCTTTTGTTGTACTATTCGTTTTTCAACTACTTCCTTCCTCAAGTTGGTCCACAAAACACACTGCCTCAGCTGTCCACTAGTGTCACGTTCCCTCAAATTGAACACAACAGTATAGTCAAATCAGTGTTCAAATGTTGTGGGGCCACCTTTTTGGCTTGGTGTCAACCAAATGAGTACAGCAAGGTAGCAGAGGATCTTTACGATGAAAGTAAAAAAAGTCTGCAGAAACTGTTGGGTGAGAAGCAATATCTGTATGATGTTTCAAGTGTTAGCAATGATGTCAACTCGCCGGATAGTATATCCACAAACAACTCCATGGGGTTCAATTATAGAAAAATCAAGGGTAACGAAGACTGGATCATTGCGTGTTTCCAATTGCTGGTGCTTAGAGACAAGTTGAAGAATGGTCAGGATGTGGTGGATCGTTGCTTGGAAAACTTATCCCATTCGTTTGAAACCATCCAGAATAGATATCTCTTGGACAGTTCATCTGATATTCCCAACACTCCCATTGATAGAATGCTTTTGGAGTCATTTGTGTACAACTACACAGTCAGTATCTCCGTGGCCAAGGATTTCAATTCCAAAAACTTGCCAAACCCATTTGACCCAATCATCACCAGATTGGTGGGGATGTTGAAGTTCCCAATTTTTGAAAATTGTGAAGTTGAGTGGCTGAACAATCCTGTTTTGGGATCAAGTGTTGAGTGCTTCATTATGCTGGCCAAGGTTTCATACTTAGGAACATTGAAGCTACCTTTGGAAAAGGACTCAATATGGGAAATCAGAGCCAAGGAATTACAACAGCAGTGTTTGTACTACTCTCCGCCTGCATTACCTTTCAAGATCAAAAACAACATGGAAAAATATGCAAAATATAGACCCGGTCTGTTGAGTGGATCCATTGTGTCCAAGTCATGTTATCTATTACTGTTCAAGATCTTGAATTACGAAACAATGTCTGACAAGGATATTCTGGATGATGTTGATATACGAAACGTGGTCAAATATGTGGTTAGTGCGTTGAATGAAATTGAACTTGGAGATAAGTTGTTATGCATTCTCCAATGGTCACTTTTGATTATAGGTGCTTATGCAAAGACACTTGAAGAGAGATTTGTTATCAGCAAGTACGTGATATCAGTAGGAGAGACCATTCATTCCCATTATGGTAATCAAATAAAGTTGATTCTGGAAGAGATCTGGGAAACAGGTAACTTGAACATACTATTGGACAGTGATCGGATATCTAAACTGGTGATATGATAAGGTAAATATAAACTCTAAATATATTTTTTAAGGATCCCATTATTTTTAACAGCGGTAGTTTTGTGTTTTGCCTGTATCTTTTTTTTAAGTAAGCCACTACAACAATTCAAAAAAAAAAACATTGTGTTACTAGCGATTTCTTAGAATTATGCGCATAAGAGTCCTTATCTAAGCGATCGATTTCAACTCTTTTTTTTTTTTAATAATCCCTCCCATAGCGATCTTAATAAAGCGTGGGTCTGATAAAGCACACATCACTAATGATAAGTAACGATATATAAGCATCCGATCATGAATAATTAAAACTTAATTCTTTTTTAATTAATAGTTGGTAATTGTTAAAACATAATAATAATAAACCAGAGAATTTTATTTCTTAACCACTTATTATTTATATAATACTTTTTCTAAAGTATTATTGTACCCTTATATTTTTTCTATTTTTTTGATTAACGAATCTGCTTAATGTCTAAAGAACCAAGTCCCATAAACCAAACTACCGATATTCTATCTGTTGCTGATGCTTTACATTCTTCATTCAAGGCATCAGCATCATTTTCTTATTTCTTGAAGAAAATCTTCAACATTGAATTGGATGAGAATTTCTCAGATCACAGAAACAAAGCAATCATGTATTACTATGCTTCCATGTACTCCGATTTAGGAGGTGAAGTCATTGAATGTGATGATTTCAATGCTGTTGCTCTAGTTTCTCCTCCAGGTGTTCACATTGACTTCAGTGAAACCAAGGATACTAGATTCAACAAGGTCTGGTATGAGGACTACGAAAGTCATTTGGAATCATTCATTGCTGAAAATCCATTTTACTACATCAACTTGGTTGGGAGAAATTTCAACCAAGAAAAAAAGAGAGGTACAGTCACCAAAATCTTCAAGCATTACATGAAGATGTCTGATTTGAAAGGATGTCCTATTGTTTTGGAGGCTATTTCCGAAGATTCCAAGAACATTTATGAACATTACGGTTTCAAGACAGTTCATTCCTTTAGTTATGGCCAAAACGAAGTCGACGAGGATGGTCACTTGGATCCAAAGGGTAAAGGTTTTGTAGCCTACTTGATGATCTATTACTCTGGAGATTTGAATGATTACAAAAATAAGATTGTTGAAGTCAGTGATCTACCAAAAATAAACCCAAAAACCTATGAGTTTATTGATGTCAAGATGATTACATCTTGCTCAGAAGAGTGCAGCACGACCACTCCGTTGGAGCCTATGGCTAGTCGTGTACAACTTAGTGTTAACAAAGAAAAATGAAGAAGAGATAGTCATCCCTCTTTGTTTTTTTTGTA
>ERZ794949.606-NODE-606-length-10965-cov-3.560587_pt1 | contig 10965 bp, 5 predicted proteins | sample MGYA00511363_ERZ794949 | MGnify/ENA primary metagenome ERZ794949 (study PRJEB30137, sample SAMN04331402) | food metagenome | isolation source: T1 must sample point D1 replicate B | place: Australia: South Australia ... | reverse complement strand
ACCATAACAGAATATAAAGTAACATTTTACAAGTTCAAGGAAACTAATTTATAAACATCAGCAAGGTCAGACATCAATTTTTTCTTAACAAAATGACAAACATACCACCTAAATCAAATACAAAAAAAACCCCAAAACAATCACCTAAAATACAAATGAATAATTTTCCATTTGATTTATACCAAACCAGTCCATTAGTATCCAACCATGAGAAACTTAAAAATATGGACGCCTTAAAGAGAAACCCTGTGGAAACTCCAAAGTTTATGAAAGGTAAGAACATGAACATCGAACCTAAGGAATTTGTGCAACACACATGGGATGTGAGTAATCAGAAGAAAATGGAAAGCTTGATTAAAAAAAGCAATGCAAACACACAAGGATTATTAGATCAGTTGAAATCAATGAGGGAAAATGAAAGAAAGAAAATGGAGACCCTTAAACTTGTGGATTCTGCAGATGCTTCCAAATCATTAAAAGATGCTATCAGTTTCCAAGGTTCATGCATGCAGATGTGTCCTATATTTGAGTGTGTAAGAAGAGATGTAGAAAACAGTTTGTCTAAAATTGAAAAGAATAATCATGGTAATGTGAACTATAAAACAGCAATGAAGGTATTTTCCAGACCTGCTGCTTTCGCCCCTCCTCCTCTTCCTTCAGATGTTAGACCACCTAAAGTATTGGTTCAATCATTGAACTACATCATTGATAATTTATTGGACTTGCTACCTGAGAATGAAAGTTTCATTTGGGATAGAACTAGATCCATTAGACAAGACTTTACTTTGCAGAATTACTTTGGTCCGGAATGTGTAGAATGTAATGAGAAGATTGTCAGAATACATATACTTATTTTGCATTCCATGATTAAGTCTGGAATTGAATATAGTAAACAACAAGAATTGGAGCAATTGAATAAAACAATAATTACCTTGTGTGACATTTATGACGAAGGTAGAAAGAGAGGATATGTTTACCCCAACGAGGCTGAAATTAGAAGCTATAGATGTTTGTTGAATCCTAGAGATTCCAACATCGATGTTCAAGCTCATGGATTATCTGAGGACGTTTTGAATGATGACATGTTTAGCATAAGTATGACCTTTAGAAGAATCATGAGCAGCAGCACAATAAAAGAAAGAGGAGCCCCTTCGAAGAAGAAAAATGGATTGAACTTAACAAGAACCTTTTTCAAATTGATTCAAGATGAATCCAAAGTCCCATTATTGTTGGCAATGTTTTTAGAGAACTATGTAAATGAAATGAGATTCTATGGGCTCTTAAAAATTAAAGTTTCTTGGTCCAAAAAGCTTATTGATAAAGTATCATTTGACACAGCAACTGATTTATTCTTATTCAATAACGATCAGGAAATCATAGAATTATGTGACTTCTACAACATCGAATACGATGCATCTAACAGAACGTTCAACTTGAGTACCTTGATGACTGATAATCCTGCAGGCATAGACAAGAAAAAGGCACTTGGCGATGTAAGCTTAAGGTTCATTGATGACAAGTTGAAATCCATTGGTAGTAAAAGTCGTATCATAAACATGAACAGACACGTGAACGATATGAAACCAACATTTAAGTCTCCAAAGCCAATGAAAATTGCTGAAAAACCTTTGAAACAGGCACAAACAACTCCTGTGAACAAGAAAGAAAAGAAAGACCTTAGGACTGTTGATAAAGAAAAAAGTAAAGAAAAAGCCAGTGAAGAAACTCCAAAAGAAGCCACAGCTCTTAGTAGTACCCAAACAACAGAAAAAAAAAAAGAAAATCGTGAAGGTGGTTTCAACAAAAGTCAAATAATCAATAATACTCCTGTAATGGAGTTTAAGAAAAGAAATGACTTGTTCAATCAAACTCCAAGTAAAATTACACCAAACAACCCAACTAAGATAGTGAATTTGGAAGTTGGAAAGAAAACTGCCACTGATTCTCCTGGAATAGATGTGGATGAAATTAAAAAGAATACATTCAAAATAATCTACCAGGAATTGATTGAGGAAACAAGTGAAATTTTATTAAATAATTTGACTAAGAATATTGTCAGAAATGAAATCACTAAGGTAAAGAATGATTTCCGTAAAGTTCAGAATACTAAATCAGAAGAACCAAAGGCAGCTGATCTTCCAAACGTAAAAGATGTTGTCGTTGATAAAAAACAAAGAGAAAGTCTTTTGTTAGATTTCTTAAAGAGTCCTACCATTTCCAACAAGTTGAAAAGCTTTTCAACAGCAAATGACCATGAAAATGTCATCTTGACGCCATTAAAAAAAATAAAAAGAAAGTTGAAAATCAGCAAAGACTTGTTCTCACACAGCAAAAAGAATCAAGTGATTTTGAAAAACTACATAAACCATGTAAGCTACAACATGAAATCCAATAATTTATTTAACAAGTTTGACAGCTTTGATATTTGTTGGAATTGTTACAGTTCAGACTGGTCAGATGTTTCCATAAAGGCCATCTTGAAGTTGTTGAGTATCAACAAGATACCATTCATGTATAACCATGAAAAGATAAACTTGAAAGTTTGTAAGTATGGTATCAATGATAACTTGGAAAACACCCAACTACTGATGTTTAATACTGGTATTAACACTAGTAATATACATGACTTTGATGAGCATATGGAGTCCGAAAGAATTAAATTGATTGATATTCTGGATCAATTAAAAAACAAATGTTGCATGAAAGTTGATGTATTAATTCTGTTCTGGAAGAACGATGGTTTGAGTATGTTTGATTTAAAGTTTTTTGAAAAGTACGATTTTGTCAACAGTTTCAGAGTACTGGACATTGAAAATTCAAGTGTTGTTCAAACTCTAGAGCTAGCACTAAACAGAATCTCTATAGACTTTGACTTCAAACTTAATGGGGATGTAGGGAAGAACATCTTAAAGTCAAGATATGAAAATGAAATCAGTAAGAATGAAGCCAGCATGATTTCCATGTCGAAATTGGATGAGATTCAAAGAAGTTTAAGAAAAGCAAGAAAGGTTGTTGAATATAAAAACGAAGGAAGATTGTTTGAAGACGTTAACACCAATAAAAAAAGAAAGCTAAGTACAACTGAAACTGGCAAAAAGAAAAAGTATTCGTTCAACACAAGCGAGCCACTGTCATCTAATTCAACTTTTGAGTCTCCATCAGCTTCCTTTTTGGTAAACAAAAACAATATTCCTACACTAAATTTTGGTAACAACAACCAAAGAAAATCCACTTTCAATTACAAGAATGATAGAGGTAGAAGGATAATCACACCAATAGAACAATCCAACTTCATGACCAGTTCTTCTTCACCAAAGCTATGATGAATATGAACATGATATATACATATAGTTAAGGCATTAAAGGGAATTTCATTTCTTTGCAAATATATAAGAATTAAACCAGCAATTCGTTATTTTATTATACACACAAAGTCAGTTAGTAGACAGTCTGAAAACAATCAAGATAAATTGACCTCACTAAATTTATTAAAACAAAGATCTGAAAATAGCCTTCAATAGAGGTAAACCGTTGTCAGCTCTAACTGCATCACCGTTTTCTTGAAGTCTTCTTAATAAGTAATCTTTGGTTTCATATGAATCACTGGACCAAGGGACGTATTTGATAATATTTTTACAGTTGTGGTTATGGATCAAGTCATATGTGATATTATCAGCCATACCGTATAGCTGGGCTAGCACAATTTTAGCTTTGTTTGGGTTTAATTTATTTTCGTCCAATTTCTTGGTGACTTGAAGTTGGGAAGTGTAGTTATGAGAGGCAACAACCAAGTGACCAAATTTGGAGTCCTTGTTGTTCAACAAGTGTTCACAAACAACATTAATGGTATCATCGTAGTTTGCATCAGTGTCTTTTTTAGTGTTGAAGATAATGTCTTTTCTGTCAGCTTCACTATGTATGTAGGCACCTCTAACTAATTTACATCCTAATGAGTAAGAACCGTCATTTTCAGCCATTTGCAGTTCCTTCAATAACAAGTCTTTGGAGTTCTTTAAGTATAATTGCCATGTACCGATAACGGATATGTGCTTGTATTTGTTTAGGTTAAACTTCTTGAATAAATCTCTTTGTAAAGCATATACACCCTTTTCTTGTAAATCAAACTTTTCTGCATCTATGGTACTGATAAAGAATGGTGAATTTCTCTTTGGGTATATCTTGGAAAGTTCTTCATTCAAATCCTTGACAACTTCAGTTATTTTGCTGCAGTTATCAAACAATTCCTTAGAGTTTTTCTTGTGACGTGGATCACTTGAGTTTAAGTCATAGTTTAATAAAACATTGTAAGGGTCTTTAACCAAAGCACTTGGCTTCAAGGCAATGTATCCTGGAGGTATGTCATTAATAGTACTTTCATTCAATTGAGATAGCAGATGAGGCTTTAGAATGTTTTGCACACTACTAATAGTTTCGCTAACTATGTAATCAATATCAATGTTCTTTGTACCTTCTGAGTCTTCAATTGTTAAAGACAACATCATGTTGTTAACACAGTTTTTCTTTAACTTTTCACCTGTGGCCAAAACTTCTTTGAAAGTTTCACCACCACAATATAAGTTATAAACAAAGGTCTTTATCAAAGGTAAAGGAACATATGGGAATACCTTTATAACTGTATTCAAAATTGGCTTGTTAATGGAACAGCAACCTATCAAAAACAGTGAAAACAAATCCGATTTGTTTAAGTTCTTTAGGTAGTTGTCAGGAGATGGTGGTGCCTTGTACTGCAAAGCTGGCATAACTGAAGCAGGCTTCAGTAATTTGTGAGTTGTGGATAAAGATCTCTTGATGATGGAGTGTCTATACATTTTATCTATAGAAGTAGAGTTTGTATTATTGGTTATAGTGTTTTTGGTGATTTCTGAATTTTCACTTTTTTTATTTTATATTATTTACAATTCATCTGTTTATATATCATTGTTTTCTAAGCTCCAATGGTAAGTTACTCACTGGTTCAAAGATCATGTTATATCAATTGATTAAATTTTTGCACATGAAAAAAAGGGGGAATGCCATTAAAAAATAATAATAATGATTAAATTAACGAGTTTTAGGAGTTGGGTTTCCGACCTGTTTCCTAATTGGGACACTTTTTTTGTATATCCACTGATGACTTCCAGATAGATGGAAAAAGATCATCATTTCCTCTAGAGTATTGATGTGAATATATCGGGTTTACCACTATGTAGGGTTAAAGCAATTATGTTTATATGTAACTTGTGCTTGATGTTACAAGGCGATTAGGACGAGATGAGTCTTTTATTAATTTGTGATGATATTTTCATGTGTGCTAGATATTAATTGACATATTGATCTAATCTATATTCACATCACGCTTTAAGCAGGAAGCAAATACAAATATAAATCACTAAGATCTCATGTCTTGGGAACTCTCATATACTTTTCCTTTGAACATTAACTAGTAAAAGGTTCCTTCAACATATTTCTATGTAACGTTTGGTCCATTGACAGTAGTGAAATATCTCCGAAACATGCCAACTTAATACTCCACGCATTACATTTTTTTTTGACAAAATTTCTTTTCTTTTTTCTTCTTGTTCATCTTCTTTTCAAAGCTGATGAGAATGCTCTACAATCCAACGGATAACATATACAACTATGCTTAGAGGCAATATTAAACTCATATTTGAAAAGAAATTATATACACAATCCTCTATAAACAGAAATAACAATTTAAGTGGCTTCAATGAAGATCTGTTACAAAAACTACAAGCATCTTTTAAACAGTTGGTAAAGGAAAAGTATTCCAAAAATGATAGCTCTTCTAAGCATACCGAAACCAACGACTTTATTAGTGATGTTTTTGCTAAGAACAAGCTAACAGAAACCTTGACAAATGTGTATGAAGACCCTAACTTAAAAGCGATTGATATTGATGCTATAATCAGAAAGAATAGTATTTCATCAAAAACTGCTGTCGAAGACCTGAAGAAAATGACAAACATCATCAAAAAGGATCGTATTTTCAATCATGCAAAGGGAAAAAATTTCATTATGGATATAATGAAAAAACACATCAATTCGCTAGAAAATGGGAATGCTGAGAACCCTAAGAGACAACTGAAACATTTACCCTTCAACAACCAGATATTCGATCTGAAGCCACATGAAGTGGAAATAGTTCAAAAAAACAATGTAACAACCAAGTTGGAATCCTTTAACATGGAAAATTTGATTCACAGTGACGATTTTCTGGAGCGAATGGAGTTTAAGTATGGATTGAAGAAATACCTAGCTAGTAAGTTTAGTGAATACAATAAAACTGAGATTCACAAATACTTTAAAAAAAAAGTAGCTTCTTTGAACATAAAAGATAAAAAGACAAAACTGAAGCCACAGGGATCCACTAAGGCTAAATTGATAGAATCTTACCTTGATATTTTATTAGGAAATACAGAGAAACCACCTGTTGAAACCAAGTACATATCTGCATTCATCAGAAAGGATCTGTACTCATTGATGCTTAGTGACCAGCTTTTGTACAACTATGTGTCCACGCACAACTCAACAGAAAAGTTGGATTCCACTAGAGCCTTTATTAAGCCGATTCCAAACTTGGACAACTGGATTGAGTTGATTATTGTTTATAATCCAGAGAAGGTAAAACCAAAGGTACTTAGCCAAATACTGAACATCAAAAATTCATTAATTTATCAGTACTTTGACGATGAATTGATGTTTGATGACTTGAAATCAAGCGTTCAATCCAACCTTTATTTGATGAAGCTATTGGAAAGAGCCAACAAGGACTTCACCATTGATAACCTATATGATGAATTCAAGGATTATCTAAGAAATGGTAAAGATTATGGTGTGATGATAGTCAATGAAGACAACAAGGAAGTTTTGATTTATATGGATGCAGCTTTAAAATGTAAGTCTTGGACTACACAGTTCCTGAATAAAAAACTTGATGAGCTAATGCCAATCAAGCAAGGTTCTTTCAAGACAGGAATGAACATTGATTATGAGAACTTGTTTGATGTTGATAATTTAGCTGATATTCAAAATGTGAAGTATGAGATTAACAACTCTTGTAGACTAATTTCTGAAAACAAAGATATTTCAAAGTTCAATAAGTCTCATATTTATCAAACACAAAGTTATACAGGAAATGACATAAGCGCATTTAGTATTTTGAATCCTGCTATCGAAAAGGCAACCATAGATAAGGAAAATGCTGTTGAAATACTAAGCTCTGGTTCAGAAGATAAGATAAGATTGGACATTGATACGCAATCGGATGCCTTTATTGGACAAAAGAGCATTGTTCCTGGGAAGATTCTGACTAATGAAGAAATGAACAAGACTCTATTTAACAATCTCTTCAATTATATTCCAAGCTTGAAAAGAGCATTGTATGATCAAACGAGACTGTTTAAACAAAGTAATAGAGAAAGCAGTGCTTTGAGTATGTTAAGCCTTGAAACAGACACATGCATTGTTTCATACTACCCTCATTCTGTGAGTGACAAAATGATAACTTTGGATTATGGTAAGGTCATCAATTCAAAGGATGTCTTCATACCACCTCTAGATATGTTGATAGATGTAAAGAAAATTAGCACTTACAAATCTTCCAAGAATAACATTTATCAACTGGATATGGACCAAGTGACTCCAATGTTGCTGATAAACCAGAAAATTAACTTTTTCAAGACTGCACCACTTAACTATGATGTTAAGTTCAATCAAGAGTTTGTTTATCTATTGGATAACGAACATGTTACAATGAAGAGCAATTATGAGTATTTGATCAAGGATAAAAATACCGATGAATGTGAATTTCTGTCAGGTAAGGACATGAACAAGCACATCAAGTCTGTATGTGATGAGGAATTTGTAAATACGTACACTTCCAGAGCTGAAGGAAAAGACGTTGATTTGAATAATGAATCGGATATACATTCCTTCGGTGAAACTAGTGATATTATTAAGGTTAAGCTTCCTGTTAAGATAAAGCTTGATGATACGTGGCAAACTGATCACTTGATGGTTGATTACAAAATGAATCATTACAAGCTGCAAATATCTTCTCCTGTTGAAAACATTCATGACATAAAGGTTGACAAAAATTACCTGTATTACAACAAAGGGATGAATGCCAATAATGAGCATTATTTAAGTTATCAGTTTGAGGATCCTGAAAACTTGTTGGAGATAGACACGTTTTTCAAGAAGCCTGAACTTGAAGAGTGATTACATGTATATAGCGATTATTACTAATATTTGAGTAACTTGATACATTGATGTGACATCTTGATAACGGATTTACGTCAATGTGTGGAAATTGTTTTATTTTTGCTGATTTCGGGGAACTCCTTATACGTGCGCCGTTTGGGTATGTTTTTTTATTTTCTTTTTCTTTTTTTTTTTTTTTTTGGTCTAGGTCTTTCCATGTTTCAACGCTTCCTGCTTGAAAAGAACCTCATTTTTTTCTATATTTAAGTTAATATCAGGAATAGTTAAATCAAGAGAATCCAAAAAAAGAAAAAGAATCAAACACCATAATCAACACACTACAAATATAAAAATAAACTATTCTACAATGGCAGATATTGAAACAGCAAACCTTCCGATATACACAGACGACGAAGAAGAATACACAGGCTTTATATCGGTGAGGGACTTTGCATATGACCCAGAAAATCCTTTGCATTATGGATACCTTGAAGAGGAGGAGGAAGACGAAGAAGAAGACATAAGAAAGAGCATATCATTACCTAAAGAATACATCATAAACAAGAAGGGGGTTGCCATGTATGATTTTGAAAATATAAACGATAACGAACTACCACTCACCAAAGGAGATGTTATTTATGTGAACTACAAACATGGCCAAGGTTGGCTGGTGGTGCAAAAACTGGATGATGAAGAACAGGCAGGATTGGTGCCTGAAGACTACATAAAGATTATAGAAGATGATGACGATGAGTTCTGAAGAGTCATGTAAAGCTTAATAGATTCAACAAAAAAACAAAAAAAAAAAAACATTGTAAAAGGAAGTAAACTTAATTTAGTACTATGATGTTTAATATGAGTTGATCTACAAAAATCATAAAGTTGTCTTTTTTACAGCAGTTTTTAGTAATTAGTTCATATACTCCGGAAAATTGATATATGATTATAGAAATAGTGTCTTTGAGTTAACCTTCAAAGAGATTATGGTTGCTTTGATACACATAAGAGTTGGGAGATTTTTTTTTACAAAAAATAGTATGTATTCTTTTGATATGAAGAAATTATCCACATCATTGTTTAATAATCCTATAAAATAAAAAATGTTATTGTCAAATGTGCTTCACTAAGAACTTATATATACTTGGTAATGTTTCTATTTTATTCCTCCAAAACCTCATTTTCAAGATCAATTTCCTCAGCTTCATTAATGAATTCTCCATTTTTCAATTTGATTAGTTCATCTCTGTCTATGATACCATTTAGTTCGGAGATAAGAATGTTTTTTGAGCCCTCATAGAATTCCAAGAAATCATCGCTGATTAAGTCTTGGTTTTGTAAGTTCAGGTTATCAACCAATAAAAGTAAGTATGAGAAAGCGATCTTGGCATCAATGAACAGTTCATTCAAGACGCTGTTTGCCTCAACTAAAGAAAGATCAATTTGGAAGTTCAAGATATGGACATTCATTTCATTTTCCATAAATTGATTTGGTGTATAGTTGTTATTTATATCAAGATTGTTACTGATGTTGAATAGTTTGATTTTTAGGTTTAGGTAGTTGTAGAAACCTTCTAGGTAAAGACCCTCAATGTTGTCGTCTTCAAGTTGCTTAGAGTAAGCCAATATGGAATCAATCAAGGATAAATCACCTAGTTCCATTAAAAACTTGATCAAGTTGTAGCAGTATTGAAGAATCTTGGATTTGTCCATTTCAATGTTATCTAGGTTTTCAGTGAATAAAGCCCATGATTTCTTGAAGCATTCTAAAGCGTTGTCAAATGATTGTTGTGAAATTCTAAAGGATCCCAAGTATGAATAAACCATGAAGTTGTTTTCATTCAAGCTTAATGACTGGTTCAAATAGTAGTCACATTGTTGCTCAGCATCTTCTTCAAAACACAAGTCGGTCATGTAGATGTCAACAATACTCAAATAACATTCTATAATTTTATCCTTGTTGTCAATGTTTTTGATACCATTTAGGTATAACTCAATACCCTTTTTGCCTCCAATGATTTGTGCTAGGATAAAGTATTTGTTGTTATTGGACTTGGCTGAATTTGGATCTAGTTGAATTAATTCCTGAGTGACATTAAAGACGTCTTCTATCAAATCAAGTTCTATAAGGGCCTGAAGATAAGCATCAAGGATCAATATTTTTGAGTTTATGTCGTTGAAGTTGTATGATGCCAAAAGAGGTTTTATAAGCTTAACGGTTTTTTTGTATTGTTTGTTGGTGTTGTTGATGTTGCTTTTCTCAATGATGATAAGAACATCTTCTTCAGTGTATGATTTGGCCATTGTATTAGGATGTTTATGGTATTTTATGAATAGTTTCTTTCAATATAATGGTAGTGTTTTAAGATGATTTACACTTTTAAATGAGGTTTGATGAAAAGGGAAAGTCAATTAACAAAAAAAAAAAAAGAAATTCTACGTTAAACTTTGAAAAAGGGCAAAAAAATTTATACGTACATTTTACAAAGGTTAAGTTTTTTTTACACGGGTATAAATAGTGAGTGGATGCATCAGTGGCAACTTCATGTGCTTTTTAGTGGAAACATTATCTAATAATGACTTTCTACACTTTTATTTATTACGAATAAAATATAAACCAATGACCATTACTGTTTAATTTACCAGTGATGTCTGCTTTCAGTAGATGTGTACTTGGGATAAATGTATTTAGATTTATATTTTAACCATAAATTCTTGCATTTTACTAGAATTATACTACATAAT
>ERZ794949.604-NODE-604-length-10978-cov-3.837774_pt1 | contig 10978 bp, 4 predicted proteins | sample MGYA00511363_ERZ794949 | MGnify/ENA primary metagenome ERZ794949 (study PRJEB30137, sample SAMN04331402) | food metagenome | isolation source: T1 must sample point D1 replicate B | place: Australia: South Australia ... | reverse complement strand
CAGATTGTAAAGCTCAACGTTTGTGTTTAAAACACCGAATTTTAACTCCTAAACTCACGATGACAGAGCATTTCATCCAACGGTAATTAAAACTGAAACAATTTACTCCTTAATATAGTAAACGGTAGACCACGTTTATCATATATTGGCTCAAAAAAAACATTGAAAAGATATAATTGAGGTTATAAACTACGACGCTTAAAAAGGGCACATGGGTGGGTCTCATCAAAAAATACCGCGGCTAAAAACTTACTGCTAAGATTGCATTTATCACGTAAAAAAAAAAATAAGCGCAATTGCACATCAGCAAAGTATACACACACTGAAATATATATACAAAGTATCTCAACAGGAAAATAGTTATTATCATTAAAAAAAAATTACATATCAACACACCCAGAGAAACTTTTACAGCTTGCTTTTCTTTCTTTGTATTCACTCTAGCATATAATGAAGTTTGGTAAGACATACATTAATCATCAAATTCCTGAATGGAACGATTCATACATCAATTACAAAAGATTAAAGAACATCATTAATCAGATTGTTGCCTTGCAGTCAGAACCTAATTTCAATGACTTGCAAAATGATCTTAATTCAGACTACAACAAGCTTATTGCAGACTTCTTGATCAAATTGGAACAGGACATTGATGTTGTTGACAAGCTTTCTACAAAAAAGTTTAATGAATACAACTCAAGATTAAAAAGAATATTCAACAACTCTACCATTAAGCAATTATACAACCACAGAATTGACCCATCTGATCATCATTCAGAAAATGATTTAAACCATCAATTCCACCATTTCCAGATAAATGGTCATTCAGACCAGATCGATGATGAATCTACACCTTATAAATTTGACGAGAGCATTGATAAGAACTTGATAGATAAGGAAGAACTAGATGAAATTTTGGCAATGCTTATGGAATCAAAGTCTAACTTCAGAAACCTGAAATTCTTTAATGACTTGAATGACAGAGCCATTAAAAAGATATTGAAGAAGTTTGACAAAAAGTGTTCAACCATGGAAAGAATCAACTTTTATGAAAGAAATGTCAGTTCCATGGAATTCATTCACATCAACACTGATATCGACGACTGTTTACAAATGAACAACACTCTTATCAAGATAGTTTATGATTACATTTCCCAGTTTGTGGAAAACTCTTCTTTGTTTTACTTAACAAACAGTGGCCAATCTTCAGATATTGACTTGAACCTGAATAAAAAACAAAGCGGTGGTATCTTAATTGAGTTGATTAAAAAGGATGATGCTGAAAATTTAATTAATGAATTGATTTATAACTATAGATCCTTAGTTTTGATCCCTTCCAAAACCTTGATCAATTTGTTGAACAAGGCTGCTATCTTGCAATGCTTCAAGTGTATTGACAAGTTACTTGAAATCATTCCATCTTTGGCTGACTCCTCAGACTTGAACAAAAGAAACTTCTTCCACCATCATATAATTGCCTTGGGGAAGACCAGAGAACAAGAAAAGGCCGGTGATAAAGTTGAAATTGACTCTGGTATATTTTACTCTGCTGTTGATACGCCAAAGGATCAACACTTTATAGAACCATTCAAGCCAATCGAACCTTATTTGATAGATTCCAAGGGTCCAGATGGTATCAATTCCCTTGACAAGCCTCTATCTTTGGAATATATCTTGTCAAAGTTACCACCTCATTTAAGACCATCCTTACTAAAGAAGGATATCTACGAAAGAACCCCGTTGCATTATGCAGCACAATATGGTTTGGTTGAAACAACAAAGATCATTATTGAGGCCTTGAAGCAATGGCATGTTTGGGATTCCAATGTGTCCATTGATGACTTATCAGTATGGTCAGATAAGGATGGTTTAACTCCGTTGCATTTGGCGGTTTTGGGACACCATCCGATCACCATCAAGACTTTGTGGAGCAATGTCAATTCAACTGTATCATGTCAAAATCCTAAATTGTTACATGTTGCTGTTAACTTGAATGATGCCTCGTTGATTGAAGTCTTGCTAAGCATTAAAGGTATTGACATTAATTACAAAAACGCTGAAAAGAACAACGAAACAGCTATATACATTGCTGCTAAGTTGAACTTACAAGGTGCTGCTGAATGTTTGTTGAATTTCTCAGATATCAACGTTGAAATTAGGGAATCCATGTATGGCTTCACACCATTGTTCATTGCAGCCATTGAGGGTTTCAAAGATATGGTTGAGCTGTTAATACATAAAGGTGGTGCCAACATTAGGGCCTTAGATGACTCTGGATTTGCTCCTGTTGAACATGCTGCATTAAGAGGATTTTTGGAAATCGGCGAGTTATTGAAAATTGATGATGATTTTGAAATCAACAATCCTATCATGACAAAGGAAGTCAGATCTCAATCTCCATTTGGTAGAAGATCTCGTGACCATAGCTCTGCCAGTTTGACAAATGCCTTATTGAACACCAGACAATTTTACAAAAAGAACACATCTGGAAACGTCAGCTCTTCCAATTCCAGTGTGAAGGAAGACAGTGGCTCCAAGGTTAATGGGTCCATGGTTTCAAATGTTCATCCTAGTGAACTACTAAATAGTGTCAATGATTCAAGAAAAAAGTCAAAGAAATTGACAAAGAAGGAATTGATTGAGGAGCTTGATGGATCCAGATCAACAGAAAACTCATTGCCTCCACCTGACAGAAGACCTACGATGCATTCTAATATGTCTAGTTCTCAAATTCTTACTGAAAATACTACAACAGTTGTGAAGTCAGTTGGTAATGACTCTTTGAAGGCAAGTGAGAGCTTTATTTCTATCACCTTGGGGTCCAATGACACATCTAAGCCCGTGCAAGCAATAAAGCTAAACAAAATACCATTTTCCAAGATGGGTACCACAGAACTCGATACAGCATTATCGTTGTCCATCACTTGTAATGCTTCAAAGGACAAGACACCTGTTTTGATTGACTTGCCTATAGACGAAACATCCAATGCCATAAACTTCAAGCTGGATTACAACAAGGACTCTGAATATGTGATTTACTTTGATTTGGTTCCTACACACCAGCGTACCGCTGAGGACAACTTTGAGAGTAAAGATGTTTCTGTTCATAGTGATCTGCAAACTGCTGGCATGCACACCAGTCACTCCTTCAGTCAAAGACCAAGATTGGGAGCAAGACCATCCAGTATGAGTAATGTATTGTCAGGTTCTCATGTGAACAACTCTACAAAGACACATAAAAAGATTTTGGGTAGAGCTGTGGCATTGTTGGATTCAGCCAAGACAAGAGTGGGTGTGAACAGAAGATCCTTGGAGGACACCATTACTGTTCCTATAATATCATCATCCTCAGGAATGGAGGTTTTGGGGTCCATAACCTTGGAAGTCTTGGTGATACAGCCATTTGTGATTGATTACAAGCAGAGTTCAATTTCCAATGAAAAAAACAGATTTACCAATGATAGTTATTGGAAGAAGTTGGTGACTACAAGAATTGTGGGTCATAGAGGATCAGGTAAGAACATTAAGAAGAACTCTTTGCAATTGGGTGAAAACACCATGGAATCATTCATTTCAGCATCGTCACTGGGTGCTTCATATGTGGAGTTCGATGTCCAGTTGACCAAGGACCATGTTCCTGTTATTTACCATGACTTTTTGGTTGCAGAGAGTGGTGTTGATATACCAATGCATGAATTGACCTTGGAGCAGTTCTTGAACTTGAGTGAAACCCACAAGAGTGACAAGAAACACAAAGATGACTTTGAGTTGAATGGAAGATACTACTCCACTGAGGAATCAAGAAAAATGGGATTGACCAAGACTTATAAAACATTGAACTTCAAGGGTAACAGTAGAGGATCATCCATTGCATCAAGCTTTTTGACCTTGGAAGAGGTGTTCAAAAAGTTGCCACCAAATGTTGGTTTCAATATCGAATGTAAGTATCCTATGCCTGATGAAGCCACCAAGGAAGAAATGGGACAGATTGTGGTTGAAATGAACTTCTGGGTCGATACAGTTTTGGATGTTGTCTTCAAGCACTGTAAGGACAGAGATATAATATTCTCATCATTCCATCCAGACATTTGTATGATGCTTTCCTTGAAACAGCCACATTTCCCTATTTTGTTTTTAACAGAGGGTGGTTCCTCCGAAATGTTTGATTACAGATGTTTATCCCTAAAGAATGGTATCAATTTTGCCAACAAATGGAACTTGCTGGGGTTGGTTACAGCAGCAAAGCCAATAGTGATGGCTCCAAGATTGGCACAAGTTGTCAAATCAAGTGGGCTGGTTTTGTTCACCTACGGTGTTGAAAACAACAATCCAGACAATGCAAAGAAAGAGTTGAGAGCAGGTGTGGATGCTGTTATTGTCGACAATGTCTTAGCCATTAGAAAGGAGTTGACAAAGGATTACTTTGAAGAATTTGATGAAAAGTTTGAGGACTAAAATTGATTGATTAGATATTCCATTGTTCATATACTAACTTATTTATCTGTAGAATTAAAATATATAAATGTTTAAATTTCTTTTACAATGCTGTGAATATTTACAATAATGTCTCACCTAGAGTACATCTGACGATGGAGCAACCCATGGCAACGGTTTTCAAGATCTCGTTTTCATCAGCACCTAAACTTGGGTTGACTTCAACAACATCCAAGGCAACAACGTTACCGGTTTCGCAGATTCTTTCACACAAGAACAAGGCTTCTCTGTTGTTCAAACCGTAGTCAACCTTGGTACCAGTACACTTGACAGAAGCTTCAGGGTCGATGGCATCAACATCGTATGAGATCATTATAGGACAGTCCTTGTTACCTTGGGAGACATGTTCAAGGGCTTGTTCAACAACGGAGTTGATACCATATCTGTCAACATGGTACATGGAAAAGGCCTTTATGTTGTTGTCTCTTAGGATTTTTTTTTCTCCGTCATCAACATCTCTCAACCCGATGTAAGCGATTTTGTTGGTTTTCAACAACTGTTCAGGAATCCACTTGAAGGATTCAGGCCAGTCGTGTCTGTCCATGTTGGCTAAGAATGAGACAGGACAACCATGTAAGTTACCGGACTCGGTGGTGTTAACGGTGTTGATGTCAGCATGAGCATCAATCCAGACGATACCAGCGTCTGGGTATCTGGATAGCAAACCAGCAATGGAACCAATGGCGATGGAGTGGTCACCACCTAAAGTCAATTGGAATTCACCCTTCTTGATTTCATCCTTACAGGCATGGTAGATCTTTTCGTTGGCAAGGGAAACTAAGTCAGCTCTTTTGATCTTTGGCTTCAGTTCCTTTTCCTTCAAGTCAGCTTCGGCCTTTAGCTTTTCAAGGTCCAAGTCCTTTAAAGGATCAATGACCTCGGTTTTCCATTGAAGAGACTCTTCAATTTGTTGCTTCAAACCGTGCTTCAACATGTACTCTGGACCCAAGTCAACACCGCCGTGAGGTTGACCACCGTTGAATGGGGCTAAAACGATTTTACAGGTTCTGTTTTCGGAGTTGTCTAGATGTTTGAATTGCATGTCTTTTTTTTTTTCTTAGTGTTATACTGGTAATTTAATGTGCTTAAATTGCTTTCTGGTTTATGTAGTAAGACTCTATCGAGAACCATTAACTAATTGGAAAAGAAAACCTGGAGAAACATTAGAAGAAGCTCATTTATATATGATAACAGCTGACCACTATCACTTGGGCTATCTGTATGGAAAATATTTAATTTATTTATTTACTTTTTTAAAAAAAAAATAGGCAGTGCTGATTTCAGATTGATCCTGAAATGTGGTCCTTAAGTGAAAGAGATGGATAAGTTCTTGCACTTAACGGCTATCCTGGGTTCTGTGGGCTACGCCTATTTTTCCCCCTTCCCCTTTTTTTTCCCAACAGCCGCTTCCAGAAAACGTAGTGCAAGTTTCACCCGAGAAATGGCAAACTCCCGATACGCCCTTTTTCTTCAATGGCGCTACACTGCGTATCTCACCCAAGCAAATCATAGAACTGCTTGTACGCTTGCTCTATGTCCACCATCATCTTCTTCAGGTCCTCTTGGTCCAAGTTCGTCTTTCCCTCGTGGCTGTTCATGTACACCAGCCAGTCCACAAGCTTTTCTCTATTGACTTCGAAGGCCCCCATGTTCTCAAGCACCTTCTCTTTGTTGAAGGTCTCGTTCCTGTCAATGAAGACCTTGTTCAGATTCAGCACCAGCTTGGACATCAGCGGATGCAGCTTCTGCTTGCTCGCATAGTCCAGGTTCAATGCATCCATCAGTGTGATGAAGTTTCCTGTCACTTCGGATATAAGCTTCGCATTGTTGTTCACCAGCAGTGGTTGTTTGGATCTAGTTTCCTCTTCATGCAGCAGGTTGAACATCTTCCGAGGCATGTCCAGAGTGTTCGCAGTCTGCATGGTGGACTGGTTCATGTACCGTATGCCCTTGTAACACTTGAAGTTCAGCTCGTATTCCTTGCAGAAGCTCATGAACAGAAATGTTGGATCATTTTCAAATATCTCCTCAATCAACACTTGGATCTTGGTGACAAACTTGTTCAAATCGGCTTTGTACTTTTGCTCACTGCACACTTTATACTCCTTGTCTTCGTCGTATATGATGTAAAGATAGTCCAGCTGACTAACATTTGTGTATAACTCCTTTTTCAGTTGCCGTAGGTGTTTATCCAAGGCTGTCATGTGGTGCTCATATTCGTAGTCTACTTGTTCAGATTTTTTGTATGCTGTTCCGTTCATGTGTAATGGTAATGTGCTGTTATTGGTGTGGTTGGATTATGATGTTGATTCTGTATATAAAAATCATTTTAAGACGTAGCCAGAAAAAAAAAATGCAATTCATTTATATCCGTAAATCAAATTAAAAAAGACTCTTATAACGTACTCTATTTTATATAATTACTAAAAGATCATTGGTATTTGCTTGAGCTCTCCATTTTTCATTTCGTGCTCTATTCCAAAATTGCTGCTCAGGAAATTCAAGTCGTATGGTATGATCATCGGTGGAAGAGATGGGTAGTCCAAGTAGTAAGATGTTCCTGAGCCACCTTCACTGTCCTTTTTGGAGTATATTTTTTTGATTCCCCCAAAGTTGTCATAAAACTCCTTGGCATTCTTGGCTATTCCCAGTTCCTCCAGAATGTGCTTTTCTATGTACTTCACCTGGGTGGGGTTCCAATATGAGATAATAATCGGCTGTGTTATATCGAAACTTTTAACACCTCCCGAGCACTTGAACTTTAAGGTTAAGAAATGTGTTATGTTGAAGTAGCACCCGCCTCTTGTTGTGATTGATCCATGTGTTCCTAGATTATCCTGGTGGTTACTTCCATCAATCGTCAAAATAGGTCTGACAAGCTTCACCTCGGGTATCGTTCTGTGCAATTGTTGGTTTCGTTTATATGGTTTTACATGTCCATATTTCTTTAGCTTACCTGCATGATCGTAATTCGGTAGTTCTTCATTATCATACAGTTCATCGTCGCTGTATACGGTGTCGTTTGCAATCCCATCACTTTGATCATTGAACAGAAGCTCAGGAGCCATTATTGCGTCCTCAAATTTCTTGTAGTTTCTGTCCATCAGCATCAATCGCATGTTCATCTTTGTTTCAATGTCATTTCCAGTGAGCAAAACATTCACCTCATTCGTGCTTGTAGCCAGTATGTTTTCCTTTGTCTTGAATGTTCCATCCTGGGTGTCCAAAACCTCGAGAACCTCCTTCACCTCCATCACCACCTCCTTGATTTTCAATTTTTTATTTTTCTTCGATCCAATGAATATCGTCGGGCCCTGAGTGCTGGGAACACCCTTGTCGTAAATCAGATCACCATTGTTGTTGTATGCGCTGTAGGAGTTGGTTTTCTCCACCTTGGACATGTTCAAGTCAACACTTATGAAGTCGTCCTGGCCAAAGCATGTGGTGTTGATCCTGAAGTCTACGTGCATCTTGTTGTCTGGCGACACTTCTTTGAAACTCAGCACAGGGTACTTGCGCATTGTTGGGTAAACATCGAATTTTTCAATTAACACAGGAAACTCCAGGACACACTGGCTGTCCACGAACTTCTCGCCATTCTTCGTCTTGGTCAGGTTTGTCAGGTTTTTTATTTTGTGTTTCATGAGACTGTCGGTGGTGGCATTTGTTCTGTAGTGGCACACAACCTCGATTGTGCTGAACACTCTCCCAAAGCTTTCGTTGTAGTTCGTTTGCTTGCAAGTTTCCGGGATCCCTATGGTGATGGGCACCTTCATCCCCAGAACGGGTCCAAGACTCTGACTGTTCAGGTTGAACTTCTTTTTGAATATTTCCGTTTTGATGTTCTTCTGGCCAGTCTGCGTGTCCTCCTTCCCATGCATCCCAGTGGCCAGTAGCTGCTCTACTGTTTTAAAAGAGACGTCCAAGTGGTCCATGTAAAAGACATAATCTTGAGACTCGGTGTTTGGAGCCATTATTTGAAGTTCGAACTCTACACGGGGCAGCGTGGCAGGTATGCCAGGGCATCCTCGAACCAAAGAGTTGTAGCTCGGCTTTACTGATAATATTGGGTGATGTTTGTTGAGATTACGATTACCGCTGTGTCCGTTCATGTTGTGAGGTTATTCCTATCTGTTTATTTGGTTCATCTTACAAATCAATAGTTTAATGTTTAAATTCAAAAATATATATGTTGAATGAAAAAGTATCAAATCAAAGATCAGCACTTAATTAATTATCCCGTTATTTACTTATTTTTTTTTTTTCGAAATGCAATGTTTACGCCTCTGTTTCCATTTGCGGACATGTCAAAAACTTTAGCCATAACATTCTTTTTCTATCAAACAATCAAAATCATTCATCGTCTTCATCCATAGCTTCTTCAGCCTCTCTTACACTCTGAACATAGTCTGCATACTTGGCATCATCCAGAATAATCTTCGTATCGTTGTCTGCAAAGTTGAAAACACCCAGATCCTTTACATTCTCAAAGAACTCCAAAACAGCGCCTTTCTCAGATCCCTGGGATGTAGCAACATCAAGGAAGACCTGTGTTGGTATGAAGAATGTCTTTTTGAACTCCTGCTTTTTGCTCAAACTACCCAACAGGCTCCATAGCTTGTTCAAGCTGGATTCATTCTCACTTTCTTGAACACCCAAAGCATCAACCTTCTTTTCGTTGGCATACTTCATCTTGCCCAAGTACTCCTTGGAGGCAGCGATCAGTCTCAGGGCCTCATCAACATCATCGAATGTGACTTCCTGTGCCAGTCTGATTTTGGCCAGGGCCTGTGCTAGTCTCACTATGGCCAACAGGGTTCTTGGTGTGGCCTGGCCAAAGGAGTCCTTAGTGTCCATGTTCTCCTTGGCTTCCTGTCTCATCTTCACATAGGCCTCAACAACAGCTTCGTTGACCTCCTTGGTCATCACAGGTCTGTGCAGCTTGGCAACAAATATGTACTCCCTCAGGGTGGCCATGTCAACAGGCTCAAAGTCCAGTGGTGGCTGCTTGTTGTGCGTGTGGACATAGGCCACGTGCTGAGCTAGTCTTTCGTCATCCTCAGCAGAAGGAACATCCAACAACAGGAAAATAATATCAAATCTGGACAGCAGGGCAGCAGGTAGATTAATGTTTTGCAACGGAGACAGGTGTGGGTTGTATCTACCGTATGCAGGGTTGGCAGCGGCCAGAATGGAGGTTCTGGCATTCAATGTTGTGTTGATACCAGCCTTGGAAATGGAGATTGTTTGCTGTTCCATCACTTCGTGGATGGCTGTTCTGTCGTTCTCGTCCATCTTGTCAAACTCATCAATGCAGCAGATACCGTTGTCAGACAACACAAGCGCACCGCCTTCCAAAACCATCTCATCAGTCACAGGATCCTTCATGACAGCAGCAGTCAAACCAACACCTGAGGAACCCTTACCCGTTGTGTAGACCCCTCTTGGGGATATTTTGGAAATGGCCTTCAGCAGCTGGGACTTGGCAACACCGGGATCACCCATCAAACATATGTTGATGTCTCCTCTGATGGCCAAACCATCACCAACCTTCTTGTCATTACCACCAACAAGCAGTAACAGCAGGGACTTCTTGACATCTGTGTGTCCAAAAATTTCAGGCGCAATGGACTTTGCCAGTCTTTCGTAAATAGGACCATCTTGGTTTTCTTGAATGAAATTGTAAGCTAGAGGGAAGTTGTCCTTGATGTAATCAGTGGACGTTAGGATCTTCAATGTGTTGTCTCTTAGGGATGCAATTGGCTGTTCAGGAGATTGCAGATTTGGTGAGATGGATGTTTGTGAAAGCATTGATAAAGCCTCGTATTCCTTCAACTTGTCCATGAGTTCATCTTGGGTTCTCTTCTGTTGTACAATGTTTTGAGCCAACAAATAAGTTTCGGTTAGTAACCCAGATTTCAAAGCCTTGTAACCCGTGTATGGCAAGGGCATGTAGATACCAGTGATGTCACACATGTCACCTGGGATCAGCTTTCTAACAACACCATCTCCGTACAAGTGAACAGTTAATGTTCTAGGAATGTGACCTATTGGGACTTGGTGGGACAGCTCTTGTATTTTACACTCTTGGAAAGGTTGGAACTTAGAGGCTCTTGTGGCCAGGTGCAGCTGACCGTGTATGTTTTCTCTGGTACATTGGATAGAGGAACATTGGGTTAATGGCTTAAACACCTTTGTGTTGACTTCTTGGAAAACTTCAGCATCACAACGGTCACAGAAGTAGGCATTCACTTGCACATTAGGCTTGACCTCACTGATTCTTGTGACAATACCTCTAACAGTCAGCAGATTACCAATCTTGTCACCTTTGATCTGTCTAACACTCAATGGCTTGGATGTGGAGTGTTGAGTGTCATTTGTCAATGGCTTGAAATATAGATCATATCTTCTTAAAAGCTTGTCAGGGAAATAGTTTTCATCCCTCTTCATGAACTCTTTAAGACGTTGTTCCCTATCCAAGTCT
>ERZ794949.603-NODE-603-length-11013-cov-3.161070_pt1 | contig 11013 bp, 3 predicted proteins | sample MGYA00511363_ERZ794949 | MGnify/ENA primary metagenome ERZ794949 (study PRJEB30137, sample SAMN04331402) | food metagenome | isolation source: T1 must sample point D1 replicate B | place: Australia: South Australia ... | reverse complement strand
TTGCTGTGGTTATCAAACATTACACTATTGACTCCACTTTCAATATCCATCAGAACGACATCATTACATTCATTGTTCATGAATACAATTTTCTTGTCATCTATCCATTCATACTTCACTATATTAATTTTATCATCTATATTTCTCATTTTCAAAAACTCATCTTTTTGTAATACTTTTCTTAAGATAAACTTATCATACAGGTCATCACTATAATAACTCATGGAGTTCATCATTATCACCTCTTTGCTTATAGCCAGATTATTTTCAGAAATACCAATAAAGTCTGATATATTGAATATCATCATTAAACTCAAAGAATAACCCCCAGTAAGAACCAGCTTGCCATTTTGATATGCATTTACAGTATCAAAGGGCGTTATAACACTATCATCTTTTCCTTTTATAGAGTCCTTCTTTTGATACAAAGTGTAAACATCCTTAACAATCTTGAAATCCATGTTTATCACATACAAATTGTTCATTGTAGTTACGATAAACAGATGATTGTCGTAAACTGAAAAGTCTTTGCACACTTCATAATCGAAGTTAAAATCATCAATGTCTAAACTATCGTACATTTCTTCCATTACCTTAGATTGATATTCATATACTTTTTTCAATTCATTATTGACATAATTGTACTCATATATTGAACTGTAACTGCTCATCCCGTAAATCAAGCCATTGGCAAACTTGAGATTTATTAGGAACTCTGGTTTGTAAATGTTGAAGGACTTCAATTTTGAAATAGACAAGGGTCCTGCACGATGAAGTTTCAATATGTCATTTTGGCCATTAGAAAAACTAACTACAAAAATGTCATTCATCCAAAACTTCAGGTTAGTTACAGAAACACCATCGCTATCACTCAACAGCAAAGAAAGATCAAACTTTTTGATAAACTTTGAGGTATCCAGAATACTAGAGTTGTCAAAGTTGATAAGATCAAATATTATAATCTCTAGTTTGTTTTGGTTCTCTAACTTCATTTCCTCATTCACTACAATGAGATATCTCTCACTGCTTTCCACAAACTTTATCTTTCTTCCACAGTCAAAGTTAACTTTAGTATAGTTTGAAAGATTTGCCTTGAATTGTTTGTCAGTTGGAATCACCACGTCTAAATACGTCTCGTCTTCTCCTTCCAGCTCTTTTAGATCATTCAGTTCGGGAATAACTTTTACATTTTCTATGTACCCCAAAACGTTTTTATCTTTAATGTTTTGATCTTTAATGGTTTTGTTTACCGTGTATTCACTTTTTTTATACTCCATCAGCAATACCTGTTCCAAATCATTGCTTGAATGATCTTCTTCTTCAATCGATATTGCTGACTCATCATTTATACTTTTTAAAGCATCATTAAGAAGTCTTTGTGGTATCAGCTTGCTGTTTCTGCGTGAGTTATATCCACTTGATGCTCTCTTTTTCCCTGCTACACGCTCATCATTGAAGACAATTTGATAATCAAAAGTATCAGATCTTATATTAATGAAATTCATCATGCCATATTTGTTTTGCAGATCTATTATATTGAATTTTTGTTTGACTTTATGGTTTCTCTTTTCCATGTTTTTGATAAAATTAGCTTTGAATCCGCTTGGTAGACCACCAGCCACTTTTTTGATATATTTTCTCAGTTTAGAAAGTTTCCACAAGTGCTTAGGATCCAAATCAAAATGCTTCTTTAAATTGTTAACGTATATCTTATCTTCCATTGACAAATTTTCATCGAAGTTATTTTTGTCAAAGTAATTGGTATACTCATATTCATACTTATCACCACTTATTCTTTTCTCCTTCCAGAAGAGTGTACTGTCAACTTTCATGTACCACAGCAACAAGTAATCAAATTGATCAGAAGATATACTGCTTCTACATGAACACTCAAGAAGTTCCTTGTTAATCTCCATATTCATGTGGTAATAAGGTTTAATCAATGGGTAATATAAACAATATAACTCACTCAACTCAATGTTATTCAAAACAACAAGTTTCAAAATTGATATAACCTCAACTTTACACGATTTATAAGGAAGCAGTAGAAAGTTGAGTAAGTGATTTTCAATCAAATCTAATAAGCCGTATTTGTCCAATAGTTTCTTTTTCCTATTTATCTTTGACTGATCAACACTTTCAGGTATGAAGTCAATGATTTTGTCGCTTTCATTAGATATCATTTTTTCATGATCTATGTAGCTCTCAATAATTTCCTTCAGGTTTTGCAATACAACCAACATAACACTCTCATTGTCCTGGTACAAATACAAGTTCTGTATTAGAAGGGGATATATTATCTCTTTAAAGATGATCTCTCCTTCGTATTCTCCAATTTTACACAGACAGTTGATCAATTCAAATTTTAGCAACGGCGAATCCTCATTTAGGTACGTTATGGCATGCACTATGATTAAATCGTTTAGAACTTGCTCACCAATCACATTCAGAAATTTGGGAATCTGCTTAAGTAACTCTATCCTTAAAGCTATAGTACTACTTTCTTGGGTTGTCAAGACATGTGATATGATGGATATCAAGGCCTTTTTCAAATACTTAGTGTTCTTTGTTAATGTCAAGAGATTTGGTAATCCATTCAGTATGATTTTAATAGTTTCGTTTTCATATAGCTTCAAGTTCTTTTTAAATGTTGGAAAAATGTAGTAATTCACTGTATCATGCAAATTCTCTTGTGTTATTTTGTCTGTACTTTCGGATATACCTTTCAAAATTAATATGATCTTTTCGAGTAAATGCTTCTTACATTGTTTGTTTTCACACTCATTGAAGAAATCAAATAGATATGGTATGCAGACATCTAGTTTAAGCGCATCTTCACAAAACTGCGATAGTAAGGTAATGTTGTTTATACAGAGAATGATATCGTTGACATTACTTAATGATGTTGACAACAATTTTCCTAGTATGTGAATATATGAAATCCCGAGGTTTTGCTTTAATAGAGTAGCATCGTATTTATCTAGTAATTCAGAATACTTCAGATATTTATACACATGTGATTCAAAAATGTTATATTCATTGGGGATATTTGTGATTTCGTTCAACTCGTATACTTTATTTTCCTCAGGGCCCCTATTATTTAAAGTTTCCAACTCATACCCAATACTGAGACAGACATCTTTTATGTTATTTGCAAAGGCAGGAAATTTAAAATCAACCATATCAATATCATTCAATTGGAGACAGATATTTTCATACATGGAATTGAAAGACAAAGAAGGGAACAAGCCATTTCTCGTATACTTGTCTAAAATCTCCTTTACTGTAAGTCTTTTGCTAACATCAGGATTGGTACAGTCTTTAATAAGCTGACTTTCTAAAGAAGAGTCTCTGCCAAATATTTCGTCTATAATCGCCATATTCTTTTCATATTCTGCGTAGTCGCCGTTCTTGAAATTGAATATATCTTGGATGCTAAAAAGACTCACGTTTCTTCCAATACTCTGCTGAGACAAAGTCATGAACATTTCATAGAAGACACATCCTAAACTAAAAACATCACTCTTTTTGATGGCATCAGTTATCATATCAACTTTGACATTTCTCTTTTGTGTATTTAATCTTTCAGGTGCAAGATAAAACCCCTGTCTTTTATATTTCTGTCTATTCATATCAATCCCCATAGTGGTGCCTTTTGTAATAGCTTCAGAGCTTGGTCTCACTACAGTATGATTGTTCTTTCCAAAATAAAAATCAATTTCATTGGGCATGTCCTCTCTCAAGTAAAATGGCTTTAGATTCATGCTGAAATCCGTTAATTTAATGATGTCTAGGGAGTCAACCAGAAAGTTGTTCATGTTAATGTTACCATGAATGATGTTTTTGTCATGTACATTCCCAACTATTTTCAACATCTGGAAAATTTTAAACAACGTCATTATTCTAGTGGTTTCAAATCCATAATGCTTGCTCTCGCTAAGATTCTCCTTCAAGGATTCATGAATATATGGTCTAAATAGGTAAGCTGCATTGGGTGTGTCTAATATGTAGAAGTAAGAAATTGTGTTTGGAACATCTTCAAGTTTGGCAATTTCATTGTTTAGATTTTGTTGGATCAATGAAAAATTAATTTCAATACTGTTGTCTTCATTGATGGAGTTAACATATTGTGCTGTGCTAGGTTCATTTATAACCAAATTAGGCTTAATAAACACCTTGGTAATCAGTAGATCATCATTCAAAGTGACGCATTGATTGGTAGAGATAAACTTAGAGTTGTTATTCAAATTTTTGATAAATTGGATATCATCGAATATATCAATGTAAGAGGATATGTCTATGTATGGTGTTGTTTGAGCCAATATGGAAAGTTTTTGACCCATGATTTGATTAGAGTGCTAAGTTGGTAAACGCCAAAATTAATAAAAAAAAAACAGTAGTTGTTCCTCAAAGAATACAGAAATGATATTTTTACTTGGTTGATTTAGAGTAAGTACTTGTTATGGTGAAACAATGTTTTCTTTTCTATCTTCATGATAAGAGTTTATCTTGATGATTTTTTTGCTTCCCCTATGGTATCGTGTAAGAAAATCAAATAGCGTGGAAAAGGTAAACTACTTAAGTTGGATCACGTGAAAGCAATCAATAATTTACAAAAGCCTTTAATTAATTCAATTATATTTCAACTTCAAGATATTCAAGTTTAAGCAAATATATATACTTAATACAGCTTACTTTTATCAAGATTCTTATTTTTTGATAATCAAATTTATCAGTAAATTATCATTACGTAGATTAAAAAAATATGATCTAATTAACAAACCAGTATTGTTACTACAAACCAAAGGACGTATATAAAACAGCAAGCATGGCTACTTATAACGACAATATCATCTCCAATGTCTTTCAAAAAAACAACAACATAAATGTTGATTTTAAAGCACCAATACAAAAACAAAAAAAATCTAGTTCAACTCTGAACTCCAAGAAAAAAAAAGTCATCAATAGCGATACAGTCTACCAAGATGATGAGAACAATTTGGATTACGTTTTGAATAAATCCATGGATGACTCCGCCAGTAAAAGAAACAGTTTAAATAAAAAAAAGGAAATGAAGTTGTATCCGAAATATGGTTTCAAAGTGTCTCCAAATTATACTATCAAAGAAGTTATAGGCAAAGGATCATATGGTACAGTAGCTGCTGCAGTTGAAACAAGCTATGGGGCTCAGGTGGCCATTAAAAAAGTGACAAATATATTCACAAGAGATATATTGCTAAAAAGAGCCATACGGGAGTTAAAGTTCATGAGATACTTCAAGGGTCACAAGAACATTGTTAATTTATTGGACCTAGAAATAGTGTTTGATAAAGCATACGATGGATTGTATTGCTATCAAGAAATGATCGACTATGATCTTGCCAGAGTCATCCATTCATCTGTTCAACTATCTGAGTTTCATATTCAAAACTTCTTTTATCAGATAATGTGTGGATTAAAATACATACATTCCGCAGATGTTATTCATAGGGACTTGAAGCCAGGTAACATTTTATGTTCCATCCAGGGAACTTTGAAAATTTGCGACTTTGGTTTGGCAAGAGGAATCAATGAGGATCTATTTGAAAAGATCAAATCAGAAACTGGAAAGCAATCTCACATCACATCCTATGTTGCTACTAGGTGGTACAGAGCTCCAGAATTAATGTTGTGTAGAAAAAAATACAGTAAAGCAGTTGATATATGGGCTTGTGGGTGTATTCTAGCTGAATTTTATGGTAGAAAGCCAATATTCATGGGTAATGATCAAATGCATCAAATAGTTGAGATATTGAAAGTGTTGGGAACTCCAAAGTCGGAAACCATAATGAAGTATGGATCATCAGTGGCTGTTGAAATCTTCAGCATACCTAAGCCGCAGTACGGAAAAATGCCATGGAAAACAGTATATCCGTTTGCTGGTGACAAGGGTTTAGACTTAGTAGAAAAGATGTTAAAGTGGGATCCTGATCAAAGACTTGACTGTGATGAAGTTTTAAACCACAGCTTTTTTAAAGACGTAAGAAATGAAAAGGAAGAAAGTGTGTGTCCATATGGGGCATTTGACTTTGAATATGAGCATCATGTGACAAGTATGAATGATTTGACAAAGTTGCTATTCAAAGAGGTTGAAGAGTTTAAGAAAATAAAGGCTAACATTTATGTATAAAAAAAATAATATTAACAAAATAGAAGGAGCATACATCTACTTTGACCAGAACGTCTTTTAGATCAAGAGCTGATGATTATATATGAAATAACAATAAAGTTTAATAAATATATTAATATAATTCAGGATTTTTGATTCAAAACTGGGGGAGTTCGTTACCCGCACGCTGGCAGAGAATTTTCAGCAGATTCGCCTAACCCATTTTTTTTAACCTTGTCAAAAAATCAAAAAAACTCAAAAAAATAAAAATAAGAAAAAAAACAAACAAAGTGTTAGCCAAAAACACAGTATCATTCACCAATATCTGTACATATATTATAGACTGTAAGATTTAATAGTTGGAATATCAACAAGCATAATTTATTTAAGTAAAGAAGACAAAAAATGAGTGAAAATCAAGTGCCGTATGTTGCGGAACCAACAGAACAAAACCAACCTGCTTTAATAAATCATCAACCTGAAGCCCAAGTAGATAAAGAACACACTAACCTGGAATCAGCTGTTTTAAGTGACAATGACGAAAACTCTGAAAGCTTAGGAGCCAGAACTGACAAGACAACATTAAACTCTGAAATCAAACCCATGACCAACTTGGAAGATGATGATTCAAAGATGAATGAGTCTGAAATAGAGTCCAACTTTTTAAGACACATAATCAAGCAAAGATCAGGTAACTTCCCTGATTTGAAAAGAAAGTATGATTCTAAACAAGAAAATCAATCAGTCATCTACGATATCATCAGCTCAAATGAAAACACAAACCGTAATAAGAAGCTTTTGCAAGGTGCTGAATGGGTAAGCAGAAACAAAATGAACAACATGCTATATGAGAACAGGGTCTTTTACAACGGTGTTGAGCATAAGTTGCTGAGCAGGAAGAAGAGTAAATTTAACGCATATGATGGTCATGTAGACAAAAAAAGGAAAACCGAGGATACAGATTTTGATCTGAATGTATTGACAAACGCGGAAGATATCCTAAAACCAATCTCGTCCTTGAAGGACATTATCACCCATCCAACAATACAGAAAACATTTATGAATGTGAGAGTGTTCAATGACCTGGAAACACAAACTGCGTTGATGATAGAAAAGGCTAAGATTGAATCTGAAACCTTGAATGATTATGTGAGTGTGTTTTTGGGTGATGACCCTACAGCTTACTTAGAAGACAAAATGAAGCTGCCAGAATACGATCATCATATAAACTTTGAAAAGAATGACTTTAACGACAAAATATATCTAGATTTGGAGGATGTTCTAAGAGAAAATGGGAAGGATATGGCTTTAAGCGAGGATGAGGTTGAAATAGAACATGTGGATAAAATTGAAGCAGAGTCTGTGGATAAGGAAGTAGAAGATGGAATCAATCAGTTGAATGATCAGATAAGAAACGCTCCTGTTGAAGAAGTTCGAGGCGTTAGGGAAGCTGTAGATAACAATACTGGTGATGAGGCGATAGACAAGACCAATGTGCACGTACAAGAGGATGCTTCCACTGGAACTGAAGACATTAAACCGACAGAGTTGAAAGATGATAAACCCGTTGAATCTGTTACAAGTACCGTTCCAGCCATCGAAGAAAATCACGAAGCCAAAGTTGAAGATGTTGAAGTTGATAAATCTGATAGTAACGATATGCATGCTATTATTGAGAAGTCCGACGATATTGTAAGCTCTAAACCTAATGAAGATAATCCATTACCAACTGAAGCTGCTGATGTTGAAACAAAAACAGAAAATGAGGTTTCAAATCAAGCTGAAATTCCAGAACAAGTTGCTGTTGAGGGCCAACCTGTTAAGGAAAGCAATGGTCACAATGAGAAACTTACTCATGTTGAGGTTGAAGAAACAACTAATGAAAAACCTGAATTAATCACTGATGACATTAACAAATCCACAAACTCCGTTTTTAGTTCTGATGATGAAGATGATCCATTCTTTGGACTACCAGAGTATGAAAAGACCACTTTGAACCAAAGATTGTTTGATCTTGCTGAGTACGATCCTGACACGACCCAGCAAATCGCCTTTTCACGTCAACTAACACAGATTCTCTTGCAAAGAAACCAAGAGTTCATCAAGAACATGGTTGCCATTAGACAACACTTCTTCAAGATTGAGAGAATAAGGGAAAGACTGGTCAAGTGGGGCCACGAGTACTCTGGTGTGCCCGAGGAAGACGTTGAGGTTCCAAACGTGTTGACTGCAGTTAAGAGGGGATTAATCAGTGCTAGCACTAATAGAACGAGCATTTCAGGACAAGGCCAGGAAGGCTTTGGAGAAAGCGGAGATGAAAACGATGATGAGGAGTAACTCCAGTTCAGCAATATATATAATAAAAATTCCATTCAATTATGAAGAAAAAAACAAACATTAAAGTTCATGTATATGATATATATTATTATTACCAATTTCTCTTTTCTTGTTCGATTTCTAGAACCTTCTTTAAATTACTAGATTCTTTCAATTTCCCCTCGTTAATCAGGCTAGGCAACACGGACAGATGTAACACGTCCTCAAATAGTTCGTTTATCAAGCCACTTAGGTCATCACCAGTCTGCTTGAAGTCAGGGTAGGAGTTGACTTCCAATAAATGAGGTTGATACTCTTCATCAACCAGGAAGTCCAATCCGTAAATCTCATATGCATTTTCCAGTGGTTGGAAGTTGTAGTTGTCCTGCTTAGCTGCTTCGAACAGATCTTTCACAATGCTGTGGATGCCTGAAGTAACTGTGTCCTTTTGACTTTGATCAAAGACTTGATTGAGTTCTCTGACTGTCTTGCTGGAAATGGATGATTGCTGACAAGTGTTTGTTAGATGTTGGCTTAGGAAGTCTGGGTCGTTCAAGTCCATTTCATCCCCTTCAGGTGAAACATACTCGACTTGAGAGAACAGACACAGCATTCTGTCATAAACATAAACCTTTAGATCACCAACACAGACAACATAGCACCTAATGTGGAACTTTCTGTTATCAATGATCAGTGGGTTCATCAACAACTTTTGAATGATGAAGTGTCTCAGTTGGTTGATGATGATGCCGTTGTATCCCTCACCATGTTCGTCCTCATCGAAGTAATCAAATATAGCCTGTAACTGATCAATTGTCTTAAACAGTCTTATTCCCTGTCCCTTGTCGGACATTGATGGCTTCATGATCCACCATTGTGGAGTGTCTGCAGACGCCTCTAACTCTTGACGTAAATCCCAGTTGTCATCGAGGGCCTCATCCAGAAATTCCGCATAGTCCAAATCCAAGTGGAAAGATTCAGGGAAGTTTGTTTTCAAAATACTATTAGGATGCTTAGCGATGTAGTACTGGATGGTCTTCAATAGATAGTGTTTTCTAATAAGTGACTTTCTGAAGGTGTAACTATTTTGGTAATAGTTCTTGGAATTGGCCAAAGACTTTGAATGTAGTAACTCTTCATACTCAGCAATGTGGAAAACTGTTTCATACATGCTTGTTGAGTCCTCTAACTCCTTTAACGATCTATAAATATCTATCTTGTCGGTGTAATCAGCAAGCAATGATTTCCATAGGTCATTAACATAGGGAACCTCATTGTTTAGGATAACAGCAGCCTTGCAAGATTCTTCATTGATGTGTAAATTCTTGATATCATTTGATAATTGAATTTCATTTCCGTATTCTTCTTCATTTAATTTAACCGCAAAGGAAGCCAGCAAGGGAGTGACTGTGATGTTCTTGCATTCTATCAAACTACCATCGTTTTGCTGGTTTTCATTCATGCCCTTGACCATGTTTCTTCTGTTGTGATCAAAATCCGGATTCCACTTGAATGTAATGCTGTCACTTGATGACTCGTGTTGTCCTTCAAACAAACTCTTCCATGTGTTGTCCTGAATAGGAGCCAGCAACACCTTTGTGTTATCATCAAGACCATCATTCAAGATTGGCACGTTCACTGAAAAACACTCTGCATTGATGGTTTTCTGGTTAATCTGGAAAATCACTTTCCAACTCCACATACTGGCACTATCCAACCCAGCCCTGTTGACATTCTTCATGTTGTCAAAGTATGCCCAGGAAAGACCAATCCCATTGATCTTCCCACCTGATGTTATGTAGCTTTCCATGGTGGCACCGATTGTTCCTGATGAGGTTATGTATGGACGAGAAACATTTCTTCCAACATTAGGCCCACTGACCAGTTTGGACACATCTGGGTTCTCCAACAAGTGGTGGATTCCTATGTCTGTGGCTGTGGCAGGGGTGCCTGAAACCAACACCCATTCTATATCGTAATATTGCTTGAACTCAGCGGCATTTAAACAATGCGGATTGTTGGATTCAAGAACCCTTTGGAACTCATCATCGTCAAAAGCTGCAAATTTGGTTCTTTGTAAACCTTGATGAAGATTTACAGGCAACGGCTTGGAAAATGGACCTATTTTGTTTTCATTGTCATATGGAGCTTTGGAACTTGAGTACAGGAATGTGACTGTGATGTCCTTGCTAGCAAAATGGGCCTTTGAGATCCATGATTTTTGCTCTGAAGGAACACTTAATAGTAGTTTTTCAGAATAATAAGTTGACTCTGGGGAATAGTTCGATAAGTAATGGTTGATGAACGGGGAGATGTATTGGGAATGGACGCTGTTTAATGGACCGTCATCATTGGTGATCACTATAGTCATGGTGTAATTTTTTTCGTCTATAGTCTTAAAGAGAGGTTTTGACAAATGGTTTACCTAGTCTGGTTATAGAGTTGATGTATAGCTTTAATAGTTATACTAAATAAAGTGTTACACTTGTTGTAGGTGTATAGATTAATTGAAAATATTTTTAAAAGGTTTCAACAAAAAAAAAAAAGAA
>ERZ794949.602-NODE-602-length-11023-cov-3.052699_pt1 | contig 11023 bp, 13 predicted proteins | sample MGYA00511363_ERZ794949 | MGnify/ENA primary metagenome ERZ794949 (study PRJEB30137, sample SAMN04331402) | food metagenome | isolation source: T1 must sample point D1 replicate B | place: Australia: South Australia ... | reverse complement strand
CCTCGTCCGACACTGCGCTCTCGAGCGGCTCGCCGAGCAGCTCGTCGTCGTCGGCCTCGTCCTCGGCGTCGCTCGCCGCCGACTCGAAGGACGACTCGTCGTCGGGCGGCATCAGCAAGGCCGTCCTGATCCCGCTCATCGTCGTCGCGAGCGTCGTCGCCCTCATCGGCGCCATCTGGACCATCGTCCGCAAGACCAAGTTCTCGCCCTCGCGCCGCTTCGAGGCCAAGCTCGCGCCGATCGACTATGCGCCCGACGCCGTCCACCGCGACGGCGACATGGACGGCGACCGCGACGCCATCCTCCCCCACGCGCGCAACGGCAGCGTCATGTCGGGCGGGCACGCCGGGTACGGCGCGGGCGCGGGCGGTGGGAGCTACGGCGCGCACTACGCGGCGAGCCTCGCGAGGAGCGACTCGGGCAAGACGAGCGTGCGCGGCGGCATGCCCATGAGCGAGTCGTGCGTTGCCCTCTCTCTCTCTCTCCCTTGCCGCGCATCCTCCCCTTGCGCAGCGCTGACTCATCGTCTCGCAGGATGCACAACGTCGCCGCCATTCCGTACGCCGGCCCGGCCTACGTCGCCGCTCCTTACGGCGGCCCGGCCTTCAACCCTGTCCAGCGTGCGTCCGCTCTCTCACCTCCTCTACGTCTTCCAGCCCGACTCACGCTGACTAAGACCTCGTCACGTGCCCGCAGCCGGCTACCCGCAGACGCATGAGCAAGCGTACGGCTACGCCGACCTCCACCGCGCCGGCTCGTACTCGCACCAGCCCAACCCGTACGCCAGCGCCGAGGTCGACATGCGCTCGGCGTCGCCCGGCCTGCACCGCATGCCGACGTCGCGCAGCGGCATGATGTCGCCCGGCCCGGCCTCGATCGCCTACAACCCGCCGCGGTACTGAACATCGTCGCCCTCGCGCTCGGACCCCCGCCTCGCCCCGCCCTCTCCCTCTCGCCGTTCCCTTGTCGCATAGCCTCCTTCGTCCTTTCTACCTCGCCTCGACCCTCACGGACACTACGCACACTCGCTCGACCCGCCTCGTCTCTCGCCTTCCGACCTCGTGCCCGTCGTCGCCCTCGTCGCGCCCTTCTTTCCCTGTACCCTTTGCCCCCTCCCAGCTTGCCTAGATACCCTTCCTTTCCCTTTTCCATCGCGCGCTCTCGCCGCCCCTCGTCGTCGAGCAGGCGCGCCCCGAGCGAGGCTCGTGCGTCACGCTGGTCGTGCGCTCGGACCCTCCTCCGCCTGCGTCTCTCTCTCTTCTCGACGTTCGGGCTCGTCTCGTAGAGCGCTCTGTGTCTTTGCAGTGCACGTCATGCCCTCTACATGGACTTTGAGCGAGAGAGGCTGCGGCTCGTCGCGCGGAGCTGCAGAGAGAAGCGAGCGGGTTGGCGAAGAAGCGTCGGCACCGTTGGCGCACGGTCGAGTCGGCCGCGAAGAGCGCCCGCCCGGCGGCTCGACTCGACGTCCGGTACTCTGCAGAAAGTGCGATTGCGACTCGGCGAGGGCGCGACGCAGCGCTCGAGGAGGAGCATGAGGAGGAACAGGAGCAGGAGCAGGAAGGACGCCGCCTTGGACGTTGCTCCTCGTCGGCTCTGCGAGTCCGACTGATCCTCTCGAGATACAGTCCTGCTCGCTGTCATTGGCCTTCGGTAGCGCGAAAGCGACTGACGAGCGAGACGACCTTCTCCAGTTCAAGCCGCTCGAGCGAAGGGAGGCAAGACTGCGGCGATAATACAGCAACAACGGCACTCTCGCCCTCGGCTACTTGACAATCTTCCACGACCCCTTGGCCGTCTTCGACACGAGCCCCTCTGCCGCGACCGCCTCGAGGAGCGCCGTCAGCTCGTCAGTCGTCTTGCCCTTGTAGCCCGGCGCGAGCATGTTGAGCGTCGTGTGGATGCGCGAGAGCGGGAGCGCGCCGAGATTGGTGAGCTGCAGAGGGAGAGGTAGCAAGGTGAGCGGGCGCGAGGCGGACGAGGGGGACGAGGAGGAGGGAGGACGACGCACCATGCCCTGGATGTACTGCCAGAAGACCCGCATCTGCGAGCGACGCACGACGAGGGGTCAGCATGCACTCCTCATCGACCTCGAGAGAGTGAAGGGAGAGGCAGGCGAGAGAGGGACGCACCTGCTCGACCCGCTGCGCCTCGACACTCTGCACCGCCTCCTTCTCCTCCTCGACGACTGCGCGCGCTTGACGAGTCAGCCGAGAGCGTCGAGCGCCGGGAGAGAGGAGGAACGCACCGTGTGCTGCACCCTCGGTCGCGCCGCCCGCTCGCTCGTCAACCTCCTCGACGAGCCGCCACAGGTCGTCGTCCGGGAGCGACCGCAGGACGCCGAGGTTGTTCCAGAAGTAGAGCGCGTTGCGCACCGTGCCGGCGTCGGGCACACGCAGCTCGGTGACGAGGGCGTCGGGCGACCACGTGTCTGTGCGCGAAGAAGAAGCTCGTCAGCTGCGAGCTCGAGGAGAGGGGTCCGAGCGCTGAGGAGGGAGGGGGACGGACCCTGCGACGAGAAGAGCTCGATGACGGCGGCCTGGAGCGGCGTTGCGTCGACCGTGACGGAGCGGTCGCGCAGGTCGAGCGTGAGGTTGACCGAGCCGAGCTGCGGCAGCCAGCGCAGCTTCTTGTCGCGCTTGACGGTCGAGAACGTGCGGTCGTAGGACGCTTGAGCTCTGCGTGCAGGGTCGGATCGGATCAGCAGGTGCGCGCAGAAGCCGAGGAAGGAGAGGGGAAGAGACGCACCGGCCAATCTGCCCCGGGAGCTTGAGGGGCGCCGGCTGGAAGGACGGCCAGAACAAGCGCGACACGACCGTCGCGTGCAGCGGGACGTCCTGTGAGAGGACTCGAGTCAGGATCTCCTTGCTTACGGAGCGAGAGAGGTAGAAGAGGACGCACCGGGAGCTGCTGATGCACCGCCTCGTCGATGCGCCTCGAGTCCTGCAGGTCCTTGATCATGACGTCGCAGCCCTGCAGCGCCTGCTCGCCGAACCTGCCCTTGAGCGTCTCGACGTTCTTGACCTGCAGGCGAGAAGGAGATTGTGAGTGAGGGCGGGGCGCAACGAGGCGCCGGGAGGGAGAAAGGAGAAGACGCACCTCGGCCTCGAGCGCATAGTCCCGGATGGCGAGCAGACGCTGGGCGAGGAGGACCTGGAGCTCCTTGACGAAGACGTCCTTGGTGTCGTAGATGCTGACGAGGAGCTGGATGACGTCGGCGCCCTTGCCCTTGCGGAAATCTGCGCCGAGCTGGCCGAGTCAGTCTCGGCGGCAGGGGAAGGTGAGACGGAGGGAGGAGAGCGTGAGGGACGCACGGTCAGGAGCGTCGACGGGATCGGGCGTCCACTTGGGGTCGTTGAAGTTCTCGGCCTCGTCTCGGGCGTCGCTGACGAGGCGGGCGCTGCTGTTGACGAGCTCCTCGAAGAGCGGGTTGCCCGGCTCGATCAGGCTCTGCACGATGCAGCGGATCGTGTCCTTGCGCGCTCTGCGATACAGGGAGCCAGCGTCAGCGAGGCACGACGAGGAGGAAGGCCGGGGAGGGAGGGAGGAAGGAGACGGACCGCAGGCACTGCCGGATCGGCTCGGCGACGCGGCTGAGGAGGACGCCGGGCGGGTCGACGACGCGCAAGCATCGGATCGTCGCGATGTAGGTCGTGATAATCGTCTCGGTGTCGGCGCCCGGGTGAAGCAGGCGGCGAGACAGCTGCTCGCGCAGGCGGGTGACGAGGAGCGTGCGCTGCTCGGTCTTGAGGAGGCAAGTCTGCGAGCGAGAGAGACGGCGTAAGCTCGACGATCAGAGAGACTCGTCGAGCGAGGTCGGGCGCACCTTGAGGTCCTCGAGCGCGGGTTGCGAAGCCGGGAAAGCCAGGATCATGTCGAACATCTCGGTCGTCCTGCGCGCAAGCGAGCTCAGCGTCAGCGAGGTTTCTCACGCAGGCAAGGGAGACGCACGCACCTCAGCTGACACAGGACCTTGTGCACGTGGTACTCGAAGCGGCTCAAGGTCGGCTTGAGGAACTTGCGCGCCTCCTCGTGCCCGACGTTGCCCTCGGCGCCAAAGTCGTACACGCCGCTGATCAAGCCCATGACGCCCGCGTCCGGGCCCGTGATCGAGAGGCCGTTGAGCCACTTGAGGAGCGGCTCGAGCTGCTTGACGGCGTACGCGCCTCGGGCGTCGCGCACGACCTTGGCCTCGATCTCCTCGTAGATGAGGCCGAACAGGATCGGGTCGTAGCGGTCGAGGAGCGTGATGAGGGTCGGAAGGGCGCGCGGGTAGTTGGGCGCGCCGGCCTCGGCGGGCGAGGGCAAGGTGAGGAGGGTGCGCAGGAACGTCTGGAGGGCTGGGGCGAAGCGAGGCGGGAGGACGAAGTGGAGCGAGGCGAGGAAGGTCTTGCGGAAGGACGAGAGGACGGTCGAGTTGCCGCTGCGAGGGTGCCTGCGTCAGCCGGAGAGCGGCAAGAGGCGAGAAGGAGAGGGGACGCACGGCCACATGACGGCGACGGGCTCTTGCAACCTCGTGATCCAGCAGCCGAACCGGTGCAGCAGCGACAGCATGATCTCGAAGCGGCCTTCTGCCGGCGATGCCTGCGACGTGAAGAAGTCAGAGTCAACGAACGCCGTGCAGGTGGGCGAGAAGGCCGAGCGAGGAGGAGGACGCACCTCGAAGCGGTCGAGGTGGTCGTAGACCTCGACCCGGACGAGCTCGAACGAGTCGCGTATGTCGGCTGCGGGGAGGGCGCGAATCAGCGACGAGCTGCTGGCAGTCACGGCAAAGAGGGACGCACCGAGGTAGTGGTCCAGGAGGTCGTCGGTCAACGAGTTGGCCTCGAGGAGGCGAAAGGCGGCCGGCGCGTCGGCGGGCGGGTCGAAGGGTGCGCCTGGGTGCTGCTGCCAGTCTTGCCAAGGGTTGAGGAGGTCGGTAGCGATCATCCATGCCTGTGGGCGAGCGCAGTCAGCTCGAACTGATGAGGACGAGGGCGCGGGGGAAGGGAGAGGCGACGGACCTGGGCGACGGCACGAGAGTCTCCATGTGGCGGGTCGGCGAGCGAGGGCCAGGCAGCAAGGATGTCTGCCTCCATGGCAGCATGCACCAGAGCGTGTGAGCCGTCGAGAGCGAGAGCGCTCGAGGTGCGCGTCCAGACGCGAGCCTCTCGTCCTCGTCCTCCTCGCCACCAGCCGCGACCATGCCCAGCTCGCCCCTCTTCAGGCGCGAGTCGAGCTCACCAGAACCCCCTCCCGCCAAGCGCCAGCGCTTCTTCCCCTCGGACGGCGACGACTCGTCATCCCCCTCGACTTGTGCCGATCACCGCCCTCAGGCCGCCCCAGCCACCCTCACCCTCGACTCGAGCGACGCAGAAGGCTCGCAGCCAGCTCCCGCAAGCTCCGCCGACCGTGCGCGGCGGGTCAAAGGCCGCCAGGTCGAGTGGGAGTCGCGCTACTTCGGCGGTCCGTCCCCCTTCCCCCTTCTCGCTCGCTCTCACTGTTCTCAGCTGACCCTCCTACGCCTGCCCTGCAGAGGTCTTCGTCGAGGGCTTTGCGCTCTCCAGCTCGAACGCGTTCGTCAAGCTCAAGCCGGGCGAGCCCATCACCCTGCACCGCCTCAGCCCGCACCTCGCCAACGCCGGCTCATCGAGCACGACCAGCGCCGCCGCCGCCGCGTCCAAGCAGCGCAAGAGCAAGAAACTCGAGAACGACGTCGTGCGCTACCTCAACGCCAAGGGCGTCGAGGTCGGCCGCATCTCGCGCGACGACTCGGCCTGGCTCGCCAAGCTCCTCGACCATGACCTGCTCGACGTCAAGGGCTACTGCGTCGCGTGCAAGGACAACTTCCGCTCAGGTGCGTCGACTCGCCGCTGTCACGAGCCCCCTCAGCCAGCTCGTAGACTGATTCGCAAAGCCCTCGTCCGCAGGCGACGACATGCAGCTGTCGCTCACGATCTCGCTCGCCAAGTCGGCCTTCACCGACCCGAACACGGCCGCACCCGAGCCCGTCTCGCACCTCACGTCGGTCGTCGGCAAGAAGGGCTTCCTCGACGACCTGCGCGAGACGGACCGCGAGAAGCTCCTCCGCGAGCGCAAGAAGGCGCTCAACACGCTCTTCGACAAGGCCGACCTGCAGCCGTACGTCGAGGACGGCAGCGCGCCGACGGGCACGCAGAGCAAGCGCGCTATGCTGAGCCGCATGGAGAAGGGCAAGGGCAAGGCCAAGGCGGGAGCGAGCGGGAGCGAAGACGAGGAGGACGAGATGAACGAGATCCAGCTCAACCTCGTCTGTGCGTCCCTCTCTCCCTGCCTCAGGACTCGAACGCCCTCCCTGACCCTCTTCGTGCGCTTGCAGACTCGAAGGCGATCAAGAACGACGCGAGCCTGCCCGAGCGCGACCCGCCCGACACCTTCTCCCTCACGCTGCGTCCCTGTACGTCCTCTTTGCCCTCTCGTCGACCTCGCAAACTTTTGCCAACGTCATCTTATTGCTCCCTCTCGCAGATCAGAAGCAGGCGCTGCGCTGGATGGCGGCGATGGAGACCGGCGAGGAGCAGGCGCGCAAGAGCTTGTCGATGCACCCGCTGTGGGAGAAGTACCTCTTCCCGGGCAGCAAGGACCCCGACGACTGCTTCTACTACAACCCGTACAGCGGTGCGTCCCACCTCTCTGCCTCTACCGAACGTCCTGCCGAGCCCGCACTGACCTCGTCGACATCCCGCAGGCGAGCTCTCGCTCGACTTCCCCAAGGCGTCGACGCACTGTCGCGGCGGCATCCTCGCCGACGAGATGGGTCTCGGCAAGACGATCATGGTCGCCTCGCTGTGCGTCCCCCTCTCCCTCTCCTTCGCCCTGCTGATTCGGCCCGACCTGACAATGAGCGCGATCGGTCCTGCAGCATCCACACCAACACGGCCTGGAACGCCCAACCTCCTGTCGACGATGTCGATGGCGCCGGCGCTGTCGACGGCGTCGACTCGGACGACTCGGACGACCAGCACGAGGCGGTCAAGCCGTCGAGGACCCAAGCCCGCCTCGGCGCCATCTTCAGCAAGAAGCCGCCGACCTCGTCCTCCTCCGCTACCGCTACGACCGCCGCCAAGGGCAAGCGCGCCAAGCTCAAGGCCGGCACGCCGCGCGCTACGCTCGTCGTCGCCCCGATGACGCTCCTGAGCCAGTGGTGCGACGAGCTCGAGCGCAGCAGCAAAGGGCGCAAGATGCGCGTCGTCATGTACTACGGCAACAAGCGCGAGAGCGGCTCTGACCTCCTGCGCGACATCGACGAGGGCGTCGACGTCGTCGTGACGAGGTGCGTGCGCCTTTCGCTTCTTCCCCCCCCCTCTCCTCCCTCCTCCAGCCGGATCGACCGCTGACGCACCTCTCTCGACGTCTCGCAGCTACGGCACTCTGTGCTCGGACTTCAAGCAGAGCGGGCTCGACGTGTCAGACAAGAAGGCCAAGGCGGGCGAGCGCGACGACGCCAAGTCCGGCTCGTCGAAGAGCAAGGGCAAGGACGCCAAGGGCAAGGGCGGCGACAAGAAGAAGAAGCAGAAGCTCAAGGGTCTGTACGCCGTCGAGTGGTTCCGTGTCGGTGCGTGCCTTTCCTCTCGTCGTTCGTCGTCGTCCTCGGCGACGCGCGCTGACTCGCCGACTCCCTCATGCAGTTCTCGACGAGGCGCACCTCATCAAGTCGCGCACGACGCTCAACGCCAAAGCGAGCTACGCGCTGCGCGGCGCTCGTCGCTGGGCCCTCACCGGCACGCCTATCGTCAAGTGCGTCCTGCTCGCTCTCGCTCCTTCCCCTCCTCCTCGAGTCGGCCCATCTCACCTCGGTCGCACGCCCGCAGCCGCCTCGAGGACCTCTACTCGCTCCTGCACTACATCCAGCTCGAGCCATGGGGTCCGTCCGCTCTTGCTCCCGCCGTCGAGCGACTTCCAGCTGACGGTCCGTGCACGTGCTCGCAGGCAACTTCTCGTTCTTCAAGACGTTCGTCACCGTCCCCTTCCAGAACAAGGACCCTCGCGCCATCGAGGTCATCCAGGTCATCCTCGAGAGCATCTGTGCGTCGCCGTCGTCCACTTCGCTCGGCCCCTCGACAGGCGCTCTCGCTGACGCTTGCCCTCGCCGCCGCCGACAGTGCTCCGCCGCGAGAAGAAGATGCGCGACAAGGACGGCAACCCGATCGTCACGCTCCCGGAGAAGCACCTCAACGTTGCCCGCCTCGACTTTACCGAGGACGAGCGCTTCATCTACGACGCCCTGTTCCGCAACGCCAAGAGCCGCTTCCTCGGCTACGCCGCCGAGGGCTCGGTCCTGCAGTGCGTCCTACCTCTCTGCGCCGTCGTATTGCCTGCGCAGTCGGGCAACCGGCTAACCCTGCGCACTGCGTCGCTCGCAGGCACGTCACCGCCATCTTCTCGATCCTCATGCGCCTGCGCCAAGCCGTCCTGCACCCGTCGCTCGTGCTCAAGCGGCTCAAGGAGAACCTGCGCGCGCAGGGCATCAAGCGCGCCGCTGCCGACAGCGAGCTCGCCGACGAGCACGAGGACGTCGCCATCGAGCGCCTCATCGAGCGGTACATGCGCGGCGCCAAGAGCGGCAAGGAGGCCGAGAAGGCTATCGAGGAGCTGCTCGAGCCCAAGGGCGAGGTCGAGGGCGAGGGAGAGTGCATGCTGTGCATGGAGGTGCGTCCCTGTTCTCCGTTTCGGATCCGATGTGGAGGTCCGAGCGGCCGATGCTGATGAGCTGTTGCTCCGCAGCCTGTCGAGGTGCCCGTCTGGCTGCCGCACTGCGACCACTCGGGCTGTAAGGGCTGCGTCCTACAGCACTTCGTCGATTGTCAAGACGCCGGCGAGCCCGTGCGTCCTCCTCTCCCTCCTCCTCCTCCTCCCATCCCCTCTCTCTCTTCAGCCAGCTGACGCCCTTCCGCAACAGGCTCGCTGCCCCGTCTGCTCCGCCGGTCCTCTCTCTGAGCGCGAGCTCGCCGCCCTGCAGCACGCCGACGGCTCTCGCCCGAGCGGCAGCAACGGCTCGCAGGTCAACAAGGGCAAGGGCAAGACGGCGGCCTACACGGTCGAGACGGTCTCGACCTCGTCGCCCGGCTCGACGGCCTCGACTCGCGAGGTCCTCACCCTGCTCGACTCGGACGACGAGGAGGGCGAGAAGACGCCGAGCCCGAAGAAGAAGAAGGAGAAAGCCGTCGTCCAGATCACGCTCGACTCGAGCAGCGACGAGGGCAGCGGCGACGAGGACGGCGACGAGTACGAGCCGAGCCCGCCGCCGCGCTCGGCCCGAGTCGACGAGGACGACGACGAGGACGACGACGTCAAGATGGGCGTGCTCGACAGCGGCGACGACAGCGATGCCGACGGCCCGTCGACCCGCAGCGCGCTCGCGTCGACCGACTTCCGCTCTTCGACCAAGCTCGACGCGCTCGTCAAGTCGCTCGCGGCGGCAAAGGCCAAGGACCCGGGCCTCAAGGCGGTCGTCTTCTCGCAGGTACGCTCTCGCTCTCGCTCTACTCCTCCTCTCTCTCTCTCTTTCGCGCAGGCTCGGCTGACCCTGCGCTCACCCTGCAGTTCACCGGCTTCCTCGACCTCATCGAGCGCGTCATGAACCGCGACGGCTTCAAGTGCGCCTCGCCTCTCCACTCCCTCTGTGCACGAGCCGCTCTTTGACCCATCTCGCCCGCCCGCAGCTACCTTCGCCTTGACGGCGCCATGACGCAGGGCGTGCGCCAGAAGGTCGTGCGCAAGTTCACCAAGAGCGACAAGTCGATCATCCTCCTCGCATCGCTCAAGGCCGGCGGCGTCGGGCTCAACCTCGTGCGTCGGCGCTCTCGCTCTCTCCCTCGGCCCCTCGCAGTTCCCGCTCGACGTTCGGCTGACCCCGCGCTCTCTGCGCACAGATCGCGGGCGACCACGTCTACCTCATGGACACGTGGTGGAACAGCGCCGTCGAGAACCAGGCCATCGACCGCATCCACCGCTTCGGCCAGACGCGCGAGGTGCGTGTGCTCTCGCTCTCCTTCCCTGGCCGTCGACAGCCGCTGATGCCAGTTGCACCTGCAGGTCTACGTCACGCGCTTCCTCATCAAGCGCTCGATCGACGACAAGATGATCGCGGTGCGCTCCTCTCTCACCTCGCTCGCCCAGCCTTCCTCGACGGTGTGACTGACTTTGCCTCTTTCTCTGCGTCGCACAGCTGCAAGAGCGCAAGACCAAGGTGATCCAGGGCGCGCTCGGCGGCAACAAGGACAAGGACAAGAAGCAGCTCGCCGAGGACCTTGCGCTCATCTTCGAGGATGACTGAGCGGGCGAGCGAGCAGGAATAGCGCGAGACGGGCGGACGAGTAGCTTGAGCGACGAGTGCACAGCATGTTTCCGACAGCACGAGCTCGAGCGCGAGAGGGACCCGAGCTCTCGAGGCTGCGCAAGAGAGAGAGAGCACGAGGTCGGCTCGAGGCGGCTCAGCGCTGCTTCTTTGCACCCTTGGCCGACTTGGCCGGCACCTGCGTCGCTGCCCATTCCTGCCACCACGTCTCTTCCGGCGTCTGCTCCCTGTACCGCCCCTTCTCGCTCTTGGCCTTGTCGCTCCTGACGACCTCGAACCGGACCTTGCCCTGCGCGCCCTCCCCTCCCTCGCCGCCGCTCTCGGCGGGTACGTGCACGACGACGATCGGCGCCTGCTCGAGGACCTCGGCGGCGCGGCGGCGGAGCAGGCGCGCCGTGACGTGTTTGGGCCGGTGCCACTTGGTCGCCCTCGCCGACGGGCTCAAGATGCGCGGCTCGACGTCGGCCTCGCGCACCGAAGCGAGCCTCGGCGGCGGGCGAGGGTGCCACGCTGCGCGCTGCTCGGGCGTCTGGAGCCTGCGCGGCGGGAGCGGGCGCACGGGCTCTGCTGCGCCGTCGGCCGCGCCGCCGACGGCCTTGCGCTCGAGCTCGGCGAGCTTGCGCCAGCCGTCGCGGAGGAGGGCCTCGCGCATGCCGCCGAGCCCGACGCGCTCGAGGATCGCATTGGCGCTCGACGCGGCGCGCGACCGCA
>ERZ794949.601-NODE-601-length-11026-cov-2.631210_pt1 | contig 11026 bp, 16 predicted proteins | sample MGYA00511363_ERZ794949 | MGnify/ENA primary metagenome ERZ794949 (study PRJEB30137, sample SAMN04331402) | food metagenome | isolation source: T1 must sample point D1 replicate B | place: Australia: South Australia ... | reverse complement strand
GACGGGTCGTGAGGCCGGTGTTGAGGTCCCACAGGCGGAGCGTCTTGTCCCACGAGGCGGACAGAGCAAACTGGCCGTCCGACGAGACGACGACGTCCGAGACGAAGCCGTTGTGGCCGTGGAGGATGCGCTTCGGGTAGCCGAACGACGCCTGCGAGCGTGCGAGAGGGGAAAGAGAGTCAGTGATCGTGCACGGTGTGATGAGGGAGCTGCTTGTGCGAGTCTCGGCGCAGGCGGGCGCGCGAGAGGGCGACGAGAGGGAAGTGCGCGCGCCGACCCGAGGGTCGACACGGTGCACGACCCTCGTCCGACGGACGCGACGCCGACGGACGGACGCCGGCGCGCAGTCGAGCGCCGGAGTCCGGAGGAACGGCGCCGACCGAGCGGACGCCGAGCCGTCCGTCGCCCCTGTCCGTCCGTCCGCCGGCCCCTGTCCGCGTCGACCTCGATCGCCCTCGTCCATCGCCTTGTCTCGCCAATCCCGCCGCCCTGCCGCGCTCGAGAGAACAAGGATGAAGCGAGGACTGACGTCGTCACGGGTGAGCGACCACATGATGACGGTCTTGTCGCGCGAGGCGGTCAAGATCATGTCCGGGTTCTCGGACGACGTCGCGATGGCGGTGACATCGCCCCTGGTTGGTGGTGGACGAGGGTCGAAGGTGAAAAGGCGAGGTGGGAAAAAGTGCGACGAGGTCGGGGGCGAGCGAGGAGGAGGGAGAGAGGCGAAGCGCAGGGAAAAAGGGAGGACGGCGAGCGGGCGAGGGGGGAGGAGGGAGAGGGCGAGGTCAGCGTTCGCTCACGGCGCAGAGGGCTAGAGGGCTGAGACGCACTTGTGGCCGACGAGGCTGAGAGCAGGCGAGCGCAACGGAGCAACAGAGGAGCGGGCAAGGCGGGCGTGAGGGCGTCAGCTGTCGGGTCGAGGGGAGGACGGGCAGACGAAGTCGACGAGGGGAGGCGCCGCACCTTCCCTTGAAGATGAGGCTCTCGGACACTGTGTGCGGCAGAGAGTCAGGACGGTGCACAGTGAGCTCGAGGGGCGCAGAGGGACGTACTGTTGGCGTGGGCTCCGGAGGAAGAGGGGAGAGGCGAGCGAGGCGAAGAGCGCCGACAAGGTCGAGACGACGAGCCGGCCTGCGAGCATTTTTGCCCTCGCCGCCGACCCTCTGTCGCTCTCTCCCTGGCTCGTTCAGTCTCGCTGAGCTCCTGCTCGACTCGCCTACTCGCGAAACAGCCACTCGCTCGAGCCGCAGCAAGGTGCCGAGGCCGACGCCGTCCTCCTCGTCTCGCTCGAGCTCACCCCGCCTTTGCTCTCGATCGCACATGCCGCACGGCCCTTTCCCGCTCTCTGCTGTGCTCGACGACCTGGCTACATCGCTGGAGCCATCACGGACCCGCTCGCGCTCCCCGATCAAGCTGCAGCGCCGCCCGGTCGGACCCTCGCACGACCGGTGACGCCGTTCCACCTGTACGTCGTGTGCAGCTGCTGCGCCGCGTCTCGAGCCGGCTCGAGCGAAGCGAGAGGCGAGAGAGGCGGTTATGGGCCCGGAGCGACCCGTATCGAGCCAAAGCGGGCACGCAGGCGTAAGGAAGCAGTCCTGAGCTCGGCCAGCACAGCGAAAAGACGCCTCTGAGCGGAATGGCTGGAGCAGAAAGCAAGCAGAGCCGCTGCAGAGACCGCTGCGAGGTCGAGCGGCGACGAGCGGGGAGGACGAGGTGGGCGAGGGCAGAGCCGCTCGGCGGGGCCGCCTGTGCCGCGGGTCGCAGTGAGAGAGTGCTACAGAGCAGTCGAGAAGCATAAGCTAAGCAGTAGATGCCGAGGCGAGCGTGTGAGGGAGTGAGAGAGAGCGAGAGGCGGGCGGGGCGAGGACGAGCGCGACCAAGGCCAACCGGCTCGACCTCCCCTCTCCTCCAGCTCTGCTCACTCCTCAGATCGCTTAACGAGATGGCCCCCAAGATCGACCCGACGGAGATCAAGGTGAGCCCTCGCCCTCTGCACCCGCTCCACCTCCTGCGAGCCCCGACCGACCCCTCGCGCGCCCAAGTCGAGGTCGAGTTTGTCCCCGCGAGCGACCACCCGCTGACCACGGCCCGCCATGCCCTCGTTGCCCGCCTGCGCAGATCATCTACCTCAGGGCCACCGGTGGCGAGGTCGGCGTGCGTCCCTGTCCCCCTCTGTCGCGAGCGCGAGAGCCACTCGCCCGACTCGAGCTGACCCCGACTGTCGCACACAGGCCTCGTCCGCCCTTGCCCCGAAGATCGGTCCCCTCGGTCTCGTGAGTCGACACACACCCTACACGACCATCTTGCGCCCTCGACTCGACCGTGCGGCGCGACGACGACGAGGATGGGCGGCGGCGGCGGCGGCGGGACTTTGCCCGGCCGCGCAGGGAGGGCGACGGTGGGCGGTACGAGGCAGCGCGCTCGCCGAGGGGTGCTGGAGTCTGGGCGTGCGCGAGCGGTGCGGCATGGCGAGTCGGAACGGCGAGTCGGCGGCGAGGACGGGCCGGAGGCGGACTCCGCTACGTACAGCTCTCGCTCTCCCAGTGCCGCCCGCTGACCCCTCGGTCCTCCTCCTTCACGCCCGCAGTCGCCCAAGAAGGTCGGCGAGGACATCGCCAAGGCCACCGGCGACTGGAAGGGTCTCCGCGTCACGGTCCAGCTCACGATCCAGAACCGCCAGGCTGCCGTCTCGGTCGTCCCGTCGGCGTCGTCGCTCGTCATCCGTGCGCTCAAGGGTGCGTCGACGAGCTCCCTCGCTGTACCCGACCGGGCCGCCGCGAGGAGGTCCCGGCCCGGGTTGTGTCGGGGACACTGTGCTGACGCTCCCTCTCCTCCCGCCGCGCAGAGCCTCCCCGTGACCGCAAGAAGGAGAAGAACATCAAGCACTCCGGCAACGTTGAGCTTGACGCGTGCGTCCCGCTCTCCCTCGCCCTTCCGAGCTCTGTCGAGCAGCACGAACTGACCTTCGCCCTCGCCCGCAGCGTCATTGACATCGCGCGCACCATGCGCGACGTCAAGAAGACCCTCTCTGCGTCGCTCGCCAACGGCGTCAAGGAGATCCTCGGCACCTGCCAGTCGGTCGGCTGCACCGTCGACGGCCGCCCGCCGCACGATGTCATCGAGGCCATCGACTCGGGCGACGTCGAGATCCCCTCCGAGGTGCGTCCCCTGTCCTCGAGCTCTCTCTCGTCTCTCTCTCGACGGAACGGTCTCACTGACTCGAGTGCTTCCTCGTGCGCGCAGTAAACGAGCACCTCCAAGGCGCTGGCGTGTTGTAGCTGCCCTGGTGCTGGTCGGGGAAAGAGGAGCGAGGCTTTTGCATAGCAACTCCTCGTTGTGCGATCTGCTCTGTTCTCCTCTGGCTTGCTCGAGAGTGCTCTTCTGGTCGTGGCTGTCGTCGTCGCTGCAGCAGAGAGCGAGAGCAAGAGCGACAGCTTCGGCTCGGGTGGGGCACGCTCGCGCTCCTTCCTCCGTCCACCTCGCTCTCCAGCTCACGACCATGGAGCGAGACCTGCTCAAAGCGCGCCTGTCGCGCATGCCCCAGCTGCCACCGCTCGACCCGCCCGCCCCGACCCGCGCGCCCTTCGCCGTGGACGAGCGAGATGAGGACGACGACGACGAGGAGCGCGACTCGTTCGACCTCATGACGGCCCCTGCAGTGCGGTAAGTCCCATCTCTACCTCCTCAGAGCACCCAAGCGCACCCGAGCTGACCCTGCCCTGCAACAGCCCCGGCCGTCGCCGCATCGGCACCCCGGGCGGCTCGTCCTCGGCGCAGTACAGCCCGCTCACCGCCGAGGGCACGTTCGACTCGTGCCTTGAGGTCAACGTGCCCATCTCTTCGCCCTGGGCCGGCCCCTCGTCCACCTCGACATCGAGCGCGCCCGCCGAGGCAACTTTCCGCACCTACTACACCCCGCCGCGCGCCGACCCGCTCGAGGGCGGCAACGGGACCGTGTTCGTGTGCGTGCACGGCGCCGGGTACAGCGCCCTGTCGTTTGCCGAGCTCGCGAGGGCGCTTGCGGGCGCCGAGGAGGCCGAGGCGGCGAGGGGCAAGGGCAAGAGCAAGAGGGGAAGGGTCGGCGTGCTGGCGTACGACGCGAGGGGACACGGTGCGCTCCTCTTCCTCCATTCTCATGATGTACAAGACGACATGCTGACGTTGCACGAGCGCATGCACGCAGGGAGGACCAGCCTGCCCGCCCCGCTCACCTCGACCTCAACCTCAACCTCGCCGACCGTCGACATGTCGCTCGAGCACCTCTCGGCCGACCTCGCCGCGCTCCTCAAGACGCTCTTCCCCGACCGAACGGCGGCCCCTGCGCTCGTCCTCGTAGGGCACAGCATGGTGCGTCGTCTCTCCCCCCTCCCGCTTTCGACCGCGCGGATCAAGCCTGACCTGCTCTCCTCCTCGTGCTCGCAGGGCGGCGCAGTCGTCGCCGACGCGTGCAACCGCATCCAGACCGAGGTCGCAGACGTGACGGGCGTCGCTGTCATCGACGTCGTCGAAGGTGCGCTCGCGCCCCTCTTCCCTCGAGCTCCCGAGGCAGCAGCCTGACTCGCTGCCGCTCCCTCTCTCGCGCTCGCAGGCACCGCCCTCGACGCCCTGCCCAACATGGCGGCGCTCATTGCCGGGCACCCCAAGTCGTTCGACTCGCAGGCCGACGCCATCGCGTGGCAGTGCGTCCCCTCTCCCTTGCTCGTCCTCCTCGCTCTCTCCGCGCACCGCTCACGCGCCCGCTCGCCGTCCGCAGCGTCCACTCGCGCACGATCAACAACGTCCAGTCGGCAAGAGTGTCGGTCCCGCCGCTCATCCGGCCCGCAGCAGCGAGTGCCGCAGGAGGAGGAGGAGGAGGTCCGAGCGAGGGACCATACGTCTGGCGCGTCGAGCTCGACAAGACCGAGCCCTACTGGCGAGGTGCGCACGCTCCCTCTTCCCCTCGGCCTTCCTCTTCGTCTTTCGGCGCAAAGGCTGATGTACGGGGCCCACTTCGTGCGCAGGATGGTTCACGGGCCTGAGCAGCAAGTTCCTCGGTTGCAGAGCAGCCAAGCTCCTCCTCCTCGCCGGCACGGACCGGCTCGACAAGAAGCTTCTCATCGGGCAGATGCAGGGTGCGTCCGTCTCCCTGATCTGTGCGAGCTCTGCTGTCGGCGCTCGACGGGCGAGCAAGCTGAAGGTTCACGACCGCCACGCAGGACGGTACCAGCTCGAGGTCTACCCCGACGTCGGCCACAACGTGCACGAGGTGCGCTCCTCTTTCTCTCTCTCCTCGCTCAGCTCACGCCCTCGCCGCGCGCCGACCCTGACCTCCTCCCTCTCCTCCCCTTCCTCCTCCTCTCCCTGTCCCGCCCGCTCGCAGGACGCACCAACCCGCACAGCCGAGACGCTCCTCGACTTCTGGGAGCGTAACGACCGCACCGACGTGCTGCGCGGGGTCAAGAAGGTCGGCGAGGCCTGAGCGTCGGACGGGCGGCGGGCGAGCGAGGTCGGGTTGCGAGGCAGGAGAAGAGGGAGCTCTTTCGGGCGGCGAGTGCAACGGATTGCAGTGCTCGACCTGCATTATTCAGGAGCGTCGCAGAGAGCGCGTCTGGTGCTCCGAAAGCAGAGCTGAGAGAGTGGGAAGAAGGGCAAGTCGAGCTGACTCGTGAGCGCTCAGGCCGGCCTGCTCGTGCTCTTCTCTGCTCAAGCTGCTCTCGTTCGGCTTTTCCACGCTCTCGTCGCTCATGGTGCGCGAGACAGGTAGTGGATAGATCTAGTATGGCAACAACGCCGAGCGACAGCTACCTCAAGAGGCCCGAGCGCCCTCCCTCACGCCCCCGCCGGCACGAGCACCTCGAACGTCGACCTGTGCGCGATGGGGAGGACCTCGACGGCGACGGCTGCCGTGAGGTGCTGCGTCTCGCACGCGATGAGCTGAGGTGCGGCGCCGGGCGGCGAGAAGGGCGTGATCGAGATCGAGGGGAGGAAGAGGGACGAGGGGCGGAGCGGGATGAGGGTGAGCGGGATCGAGAGGAGCTGGCCGTCCTGCGAGCGGGCGAGAGCGAGATGAGCAGTTGATCAGTGAGAGACACTCGAAGGCGAGAGAGGGAGCGGGCGGGCGCACCTGCGCGACAAAGTCTCCCCGCGCCTGCCCGCCGACGACCCACTCGCCCGGACTCGCAACGACCGACCACACGAGCTTGATCTCGCGCTCGTGCGACTCGCCGAACGTGTCGCGCGACCAGTGAAACGTCGGCTGGATCGTGAGCGTCGCCGGGATGGCCTGCCCGACCTCGACTCGAGAGACGGCGGGCGAGATGCGGACGAGGTTGAGGACCTGCGAGCAGACGAGCAGCAGGGTCAGCGCCGCTCTTAGTAGCACGACAAGTCGGAGAGATGAAGAAAAAGACGCACATTGAGCGCAGGGAGCTCGAGCGGAATCTCGAGGATGCGCCAAAGTCCAGGAGCATCGGCCGTCGACGAGTTCTGCAACGCCTGCGCGCTCGTCGTGCGGGTCAGTCGCTCGACAGCTCGACACCGACAGCAAGAAAATGAGAAGAGACGCACCGCGTAGACCTCCTGGATCGCTGCCGACGCCTCGAGCTCGACCTCCTTGGCGACGAGGCAGAGCTCCATCCTCCTCCTCCACTTGCGCTCGTCGAACGACAGGTGCGCGAGCGACTCGTCGGCGCAGTACGCCTCGAGGTCGGTCGTCGAGAAGGCGTCCGAGAGGAGGGCGGCGATGATCCAGCGCTGGAAGGAGAGGAGGGTGGGCGAGGCGAGGGCGGCGAGGGCGGTCGAGCGGACCCGAGTGCGCAGGCCTGCGAGGTTTCCAGCGTCAGTCAACAGCAGGAAGCCTCTGGAGGAAGAGAGAGGGACGCACGGTGCTCGATGGAGGAATAGCTGAGCACGAGGCGGAGCGGATCTGCAGGATCGAGAGGAGGTCAGGCACTCGCACGCACGAGAGGGACGAGCGGGACGCACCTTTGACGCTCGAAGGGTCCTCGCACGTCATCTTGAAGAGGAAGTTGGCCGTCTGCGCCGGCGCGAGGATCTGGTTCGGCCGTTCCTCGTCAGAAGGGGCTCGAGCGCGGGAGAGAAGGGAGGGTGAGAGGCGGACGCACCACGGGCTTGTCGCTATCAGGCCTGCACGCCTTGACCGTGATCTCCTTGGGCGCCTGCATGCGCGCCGACCGGACCTTGAGCGCGTGCATGCCGTCGGTCGTGACCGAGAACTTGGAGAGGAGGCTGCGAGCGCCAGGAGGGCGCGTCAGTACGAAGCGTTCGGCCGCCTCGAGCACGTCGACAGGGTACGGAGAGGACGCACCAGTGTTTGCGGAAGTAGTCCTGGACGTTGACGGCGAGGGGAAGCGCGATCGAGTAGGCGAACGTGCTGCGCAGGGTCCTCCTCGTCGACGGTCGTTTTGCCGTCGAGTACTCGGCGATGATCGTGAACTGCGAGCACCAGCACATCAACTAATCAGCGTGCTACTCTTTGCTGCAAGAGGCGAGCGCCGAGAGGGAGAAGCGGCGCACCTCGACGACCGGCGAGACGATGTTGCCGCGCAGCGGCATTTTGACCCGCACAGGCTCGAACGGCCGCAGCCTCTCGAGCACGAGCGCATCGTCCGTCACGGCACGCGCGAGCTGCGCGCGCGCGCCCTGCGCGCCCTCGCCCGCGACGAGCTGCGCGTCCGCCGCCGCGAGGTGCACGCCGGGCGTGGCGACGACGAGGCGCAGCGAGATGCGCGTGACGCTGTTGCGGCCCGGGTCGACGACGACAATGACCTCGCGCTCGCGGTCGAGGTGGACCGAGTCGGGCTCGTCGGTCGAGACGACGACGGCTTGGTGGTCGGGCGGGAGGAAGAGCGAGGGCTGCTTGCCCGGCGCGGTCGGGACGATGCGCGGGTCGGGCGCGAGGTTGCGTGTCGAGGGAGGGCGGTGCGAGTACTGGAAGATGATGCGCGAGAAGCGGAGCTGGGAGAGCTCGAGGGTGAGGCGGCCGGTGACCGAGGTCTGCGAGACGAGGGAGCGGTCAGCTCCTCATCGACGCGGTCGACAAACAGGGGGAGAGAGACGCACAGGGCAGAAGACGGTGACGGGCGTCGAACCGGGTCGCAGAACGCACGCGCCGCTCGTGAGCCAGACCTGCTCGCCGGCGGCGGTAGCGAGCTTGAGCCGGACCTCGTCGACGCGGACCTCCTGCGGTGCAGCATGCTCTACGTCAGCTCGCGACGTCCGAGACGCTTGAGGAGGAGAAGAAGAAGGAGACGCACGCAGGGCAAGACGTTGCGGACCGACACGACGGCCGTCATGCCGTCCTCGTCGGGCGCTCGGGCCCCGCTGTCCTCCTTGAGCGTGATCTCGAACGTCGGGAACGCCACCGCCGCAAAGTCTGCATGAAAAACTCAGGAGTCAGTCGGGCTCGGCGTGCGAGGGCGCCAGAGGAAGGGGACGAGGCAGAGAGAACGCACCCTTGGTCAAAGTCGCCGACAGCTCGTACACGTCCCTCATGAGCCGCCTCGCGCACTCCTCGTTCTGGCTCTCGACGTCTGCGCCCTCCTCGACGAGCGCCTCGAGCCCCCACGTCCTCCCGCCGTACGTGACGCCGGCGCGCACGAGCGCGAGCGTCGACAGGAGGCGGTCGCGCGGCATGTCGAGCGCGTGCTGCAGCTCGGTGCAGCGCGACAGGAGGAAGGCGTCGATCGAGGTCCAGCGCGAGTCGGTGTAGTGGACGGGGAGCGCCGAGTAGTGCTTCTGCGCGGCGGCGAGGTGCTGGCGGTGGCTGTGCGGTCGAGGACGTGAGGGGGAAGGAGAGGGCGAGGGCGGCGAGAAACGCAGAGTCAGCTCGGGCGCCGTCGACAGGCCGCACAAGGAGGAGAGAGACAGACGCACTGCTCGAGGGCGGCGAGGAACGCGGAGACCTTTGCCGCGCTCCTCCTCCTCCCGCTCGCCTGGTACGCCTGCGCCGTCCTGCCCGCAAGGTCCGTGTACAGCCGGTCAAAGACGGCCATGTCGCCCATGGCGGCGATGAGGTCCTGGCGCGTGACGGGCGGCGTCGTGCGGGTCGGCGACTGGAGCGAGCGCGTTGCTGAGGAGGGCGTGCCCGGTCGGGTCGACGAGGACGAGGGCGCGCTCTCGTTGAAGCTCATCGAGAAGGGGTGCACGGCGGGGAGGTGCCCAGCGCCCATGCCGATCTTGTCGAGCTGCAGGAGGCGAGGCGCCATGAGCTCGAGCGTTTCAGGAGGAGGAAGAAGGACTAGGTGGGAGGACGACGCACCTGCTTCTTGGCCAACTCCAGGAGCTCGGCCTTGACACCGACGAACGACGTGGTCGTGTCGAGCAAGTCTTGCTCGATGCGCGCCTCGCACTCGGCGACGAGGTTGAGGCACGCCGAGTAGGTCCACGACTCGACAAAGTTCTGCCCGAGCGACGCCTGCGCGCAGCGAGCGAGAGCGTCAGCCTGCTTCTACTACATCGTACGACGATTCGAGAGAAAGGGAGAGGCGAGGACGCGCCTGGTGCTCGCGCAGCTTGCGGGCGAACGTGCTGATGAAGTAGGCGCCCCTCCTCGCGACCTCGACGACCCGACCGAGCTGGAAGAGCATGGCCGCCTGGCGCGCGAACAGGTAGACACGAAAGTCGAAGATCGTGACCGTGTTGGACTCGATGAGCTTGCGGTACGGCTTGTGGTTCGTCGAGAGGATCGGGAGCGCGTCGTCGCCCGAACCGAGCCCGCCCATGTTGCGGAACCAGGGCGCATGGCCGTGCTCTGCAGGGGAGATCAGCGTCAGCATATCGTCCAGAGCCTCTGTGCGGAGCGAGAGAGGGAGAGGGGACGCACCCTTGGCGTTCTGGAAGAAGGCGGCCTCGAGCTCGTCGTACTGGATGAGGGCGTCCTCGTACAGCGTCATGGCCTCGAACGAGTCGGCGAGCGCTTCCTGCGGGCATGGGAGAAGCGTTTTAGCACTGGATCGCGAGGACGACGACGAAGAAGAGCGAGAAGGAGGGACGCACCTTCTGTCGGAAGAAGGGGAGGAACTGCCAGCCTTCGAGCTGGCGCTGGCTGTCGGCCTTGCGGACGTTCTCCTCGTACAGGCCGACGTTGGTGTCGAACGTGGCGACGACGCCCTCCTTGACCTTTGTGAGGAACTCGGCCCAGGCGGTCGGGTCGTCGGCCGAGGCGCCCTGGACGACCTGGATGCAGCGGTCGCGCTTGCCGACGTTGAAGTCGGCCTTGATCTTGTCGACGACGGTGCCCTTGCGCTGGTAGAACTTTGCGGCGCCGCGCCCGTTGTGCGTCACGTGCACGACGAGCCACTCTTGGTGGTGCCGGGCCGTGATCGTGTCGAGCCACTCGCGGATCTGGTGCCGCAGCGTCGCGCGGTACACCTCGTTGTCCTGCGCGCAGGAGGGCTCGAGTCAGCTGTGAGCGTCGAGAGCGTGCACGAGAGCGAGAGTGGGACGCACGTCGCACACGACAAAGAGGAGGTGCAGGTAGGGTCGGTCGAGGAGCTCGTGGGCGCCGTGGAACGAGGGGAGCGGGCGGATGTCGAGCGGAAGGGTCTGGATGGTGCGGATGGTGCGGTTGGCTGAGGATTTGCGGACCCAGTGGAGGTTGCGGAGCGGGAGATGTCGCTCGACATCGCCTCGAACGGACTCGAAGTCGGCGTTGGAGGGCAGCGCCTCGTAGGCGATGCCGACGCGCTTGGTCATGGGCGCAGGCGCACTGCAGCTGCTTGGTGCACGGCCCTGCTAGTCGGCTGCTGGCCTGGCGGTGTTGTCGAGCTGGAGGACGAGTCGAACCCGAAGCGGGGGAGATGAGGCGAGGGAGGGGGCGACGGCGGCGCGAGCTGGCTTGGCGGGCTGCTGAGGCGGCTCGATGATGAACTGCGGATCGAACGAGCTGCAGCTAGGCCCACCTCGGCGGTCGAGGTGGGGACGACGAGGGCTGAGCCGGCGAGGTTGGCTCGTTCGCCTTGTTCCTCCTCCCTCCGACGAGGATGCGGCTCTCGGGCTGGCTAGCAGCAGCCGCCCTGCTGCGAGT
>ERZ794949.600-NODE-600-length-11039-cov-3.603150_pt1 | contig 11039 bp, 9 predicted proteins | sample MGYA00511363_ERZ794949 | MGnify/ENA primary metagenome ERZ794949 (study PRJEB30137, sample SAMN04331402) | food metagenome | isolation source: T1 must sample point D1 replicate B | place: Australia: South Australia ... | reverse complement strand
CAAATATACATACTATAGCATATTATTAATTCTCAACTACACATAATGGACTTAGGCCACTTTGATGAACAAAATATTCATAAACTACGACTGTCACTTTTGAAGAAAATCCATTTGGAAAAGAAGGTGCCTGAATACTACGAACAAAATCTAGATAGGATCAAATGGAAGTTGAACAAGTGTTGTAATTCATCAAGTGGGAAAAGAAACGAATCCTTTATTATCCAAGTCTTCAATCCTACGGATCTGCACATTGTCAAAAAGACCATCGATGAGGCATTATCCAGTGACATCAAGAATAACAACATCATCATCAACCTGAGTGGTGTTGTTGACACATCAGTTGACACATTGCTTACACAGTTTGAGAATCAGGTGTACAGAAACATTGACATAAACAGTTTGAAAAATAAGAAGCTGGACGATGATGAGGATGTGGTCACTCTTGATAAGCTGTTCAAGGATAAAATGGATCGATACTTCACCTATTTGGAAACAGGGGAAAGAGTTAATACAACCGGATTGGATCACAATGTTGACTTTGTATCTGGAGAGAACAAAACAAAGGCGTTTGATACATTCTTGAGTTTTCTGGCCAATGATGCACAACTGATATTGAATAAAACGAATAAGTTTTTGATAGGAAGAAATCAACTACCAACTGTGTTTTTCATAGTTGATAGTTTAGAGCTGTTTTCTGAAGATATCGAAAGACAAACGTTGCTGTATAACTTATTTGATTTCATGGATGGGAATAATGATAAATATGCATTTTCAACTTGCTTTTTGGGTATCACTACCTTGCCTTATATTGAAAACATGCTGGAAAAGAGAGTGCACTCTAGATTTTCAAATACATTCATAACATTCAAGCCATTGAATGATTTTGATACATTCAAAGCTGATTTTTATAATACTTTAATGTTTAATTTGGATGAAGAAACTGGTGAGTATGATTCATATATAAATTCAGGATTGGAAACTCAATGGAATTCACTGGTACTCAAGTGGGGAAATCAAAACTCCGCTAATGACCATCTGATTTTAAATGATTTCTTAAAGACTGTATTTTACAGTAATAAGAATAATCATCAGTTGCAAATGGGGTTATTGAACGGATTGAATTACACTAATTTCAACATGGAAACATGGGAGGATATAGAAACCAAGTTTCCAAAGGCCATTGTTGAGTACTACATGAATACAAATAGAAATAGCTTGTCTGAGCTGGTTAAGTCCCTGACTGATCTAGAGGTATTGCTTTTGATATTGATGACAAAGAAAAACAAATTGTTATTTGCCAATGAGGATGATAGATTGACTTACAAGCACAATAACAAAACAACATCGTTGGTGCAGGTATACAGACTTTATGAGGATTTGTACACTTCAAAAGATTCTAAAGATATACCCATTCGGAAGTTCCCAAAGACAGTTGTGAAATCATGTTGGGAAAGACTGATCAAACTAGGTCTTATCAATCACAGAACCAAAATGAAGTCACATGTTGATTTGGTAAGAGTGTTCAAGACAGCCAATTCCAGTAGATACACCACTCTCAGTAACCCATCAATGGAGAGATATGCCTGTTTACTAACATTGGATGAAATAAGAAAAATCATCACGCCCAAGCATAGATTGTTTGATTTAACATCTATCTAGAAGTGGCATGTGCACAGTTTTCTTTGTATTTAAATCTATGATTTTATTAATTCAAATATATACATTAATCAAAAGCCTAAAATTTCAAGAGAATAAAAAATTCTTCTATTCTTCATCTAAAGATAACTTGTCAAAGCCCAAAGTTTTGGTAGAAGACTTGGCTTCTTTATTTTCATTATTCTTAGAGTTTCTTTGGGATCTAGGCTCATCAACGAAGGCACCTTTCTTTGACCAATCGAAGGAGGTTGGGGAGGCGGTTTTTGGTTTTGATTGTTCTCTTTGCTTATTGGAGCCCTTTAATGCCCAGTCCATGGATGCAGCTGAAGGACCTTCTTGTCTAGGTTCTCTGATGTTTTGACCCTTCTTGGCCCAATCAAAAGATGTAGCTGAAGGAGCTTCTTGTCTAGGTTCTCTGATGTTTTGACCCTTCTTGGCCCAGTCTAGAGATGCAGCTGAAGGACCTTCTTGTCTAGGTTCTCTGATGTTTTGACCCTTCTTGGCCCAATCAAAAGAAGTAGCTGAAGGAGCTTCTTGTCTAGGTTCTCTGAAGTTTTGACCCTTTTGGGACCAGTCAATTGCTGAAGCAGGGACACCACGTTCAGGTTGGTTGGCACCCTTCTTTGACCAATCAACAGGTTGTGCACTAGTATATGAATCGTTTTGTTGAGGAACAGCTCCGCTACCTTTGCTCCAGTTCATGGTTAGACCAGAGGCGTATCTGCCCCCGTATCCACCGCTTCTGCCGTTGGAGTTGATTCTGGTGTTTGGATCAGCAACATCAACGTAAAGCTTGTTTGAGTTCAAGAAGGAACTACTCAACTTCAGGGCCTTTTCTAAATCTGACTTGGATTTGAATTCAACAAAACCTCTACGCTTGTATGTGTTGTCCATATTCTTAGGCATGTTCAAGTTCAAAACACAGCCTGGGTTTTGGATACCATCTTCGAACCAGTTCTTGACACCCTCTTCAGTGATGTCAGGAGGGAAGTTACAGAAAGTGGCCATGAATGGAGGGTAGTCTGGAACAGGGAATTCAACATAGGTCTTCTTGGAGTTGATGGTCTTTTCAGCGGAAGGATCCAAGGAGGAGGCCTTACAGGTTAAGAAGTCATTCAAGTCATGAGCCTTTGGGGCAGCCTTTGGTACTTCATTGATTTTGGATAGATCAATATTGTTAGAGGTGAAGTTGAAGGCATTGGAGGATGATTGAGTGAAAGCGTTACTCTTTAAGAAATCTTGCAAATCCATGTTGTTATTATTGATGATATTGATATTTTATTATTGCTTTGTTGGTACTTGTTTTCCCTTTTAACTTAAATTTGTTTCAAAAAAAAAATACAGATGGAGTTTCTAAGAAAACAATTGTAAAATATGCTATACTATTTTTATTTGGAGTTTTTCAAATTTCTTGTTAACTTTTATGATCTGTGATAATTAGAAATTTGATAATCATAATCCCAATTGATTATTGTTAAAGTTTCAACAACCCAATTACCAAAAATAATAAAAAATGAAAATTTTTTTTAATGAAATATTAGTAGAATTTCAGTTTGGAACGAAATGCAATGTATTTGGACAATAAGGACAAATTACTGAGAGAGAGAGAAAAAAAAAGTATGGTAGTGAAAGACTGTGAATAATTCCTAATTGGGTAATTATTTATCAATGCGCTTGTTGGCCTCTTTTTTTGGAGAGTTTTTTTTTTTAAAAAAAAAGAAATGTTGGATATTGCACTGATTCAATTATCGGATATAAGACAAATCAATCACATGACCAGATCAGACTAATCACCGTGTAGCATTAATTTTTTGGGCTATAAATCAAAAGGCGCTAAAAATAAACATGTGTCCATTTAAGTCTGCCATGATCTCTTTTGAGAAAAAAAATTTTTCTCTTTCTTTCCTTTGCATGCATTTTTGTTGTTTATTTTTTTACCTTCATTTAACTAAGAGAAAATGTGTTAATCAAATTTATTAGATAAAATCATAAATTCTAGTTATAAAGGATTACAAACACATAACTTCGTAGTTCTTTGATCAAATCAAGTTTAAAATAAATCATTAAAGCAATAATACAAGTGTAAATAGTAAAGGATAAATATTAAAAGCCAAAATAACAACCAATCTTTATATCCTTTATTCTTTCTCCCCCTTTTTTTTGTTATATTCACACATCCATTTGTTCTTGATATACAATGTCCCAAAATAATAACGTTAACGGTAGCATAAGAAGAAAATTAGCCATTGTAGGTGATGGTGCCTGTGGTAAGACCTGTTTGTTGATGGTCTTTGCCAAGGGTAAGTTCCCTACCATATATGTTCCTACTGTCTTTGACAACTATGTTGCTGATGTTGAAGTTGATGGTAGAAGAGTTGAACTAGCACTATGGGATACTGCTGGCCAAGAAGACTTCGATAGACTAAGACCTTTATCATACCCAGACTCCAATGTTGTCATCATATGTTTCTCTGTTGACTTGCCAGACTCCTTGGAAAACGTCTTGGAAAAGTGGATCTCCGAAGTCTTACACTTCTGTCAAGGTGTTCCTATCATCTTGGTTGGTTGTAAAGTTGATCTAAGAAACGACCCAGCCATCATCCAACACCTTCAAAGCATAGGCTCAGAAGGTCCTGTTACCCAACAACAAGGTCAAGAAGTTGCTGACCAAATAGGTGCCACCGACTATATCGAATGTTCTGCCAAGACAGGCTTTGGTGTCAGAGAAGTCTTTGAAGCAGCCACCAGAGCCTCCTTGATGGGTAAGCAAAACAAGAGTAAATTGAGTAAAAAGTCCGGTAAAAACGGTAAAAAAGATAAGAAGAAATGTACTATTTTATAAGGTTCTGTTATATTCAAATTTAAATTATATGTTTTTCTTTAATTAAATGATCTAATAATAATTTTATTTTTCTGTTTTTTCTGTTTCATTAAAAAAAAAGTAGGTATCAAATACAAGATACATTTTCATACAGTTTTATATTCATATCTTAAAACTCTTCTCTCTTTTTTTCTATTTACATATCTAAATTAAAGTTGATGATCGTATATAATAATATGGAAAAGATATATATTACCATCCGCCAATCTTATATTCTGGTAACTCACCACTGATGGCTCTGGCTCTGAATGGAATTCTATTCAGCTTGATACCATCTCCTAGAACAGATCTACCTGTACCTGTAACAACACATCTGTTTCTTATTTGGGTCATCTTTGATATCTTAGGCATGGCTGAAAGTTGCAGTTGAGCCTGCATTCTGACCTTTGTAGGAAGAAGTGTGTTTCTGGATATCGACTTCAGAGTACGTTGCTCAAGTTCAGTTTCAGCAAAAATTTGTCTCTTGGCGTTATCCTTGATGGTGCTCCATCTAGGGTTTATAGGAGGCATTCTGAAAAGCTTAGCGTATGTAGACATAATGACTTAATATATATTATAGTGATTGGTTATTTCAAAGTGTTCCTTTATGTTTATATTTAGGATGTAGAATATATCAAATTGTATGAAATATAGGTTTTTACTGGAAATATGCTTTTTACAAGCGTGGAGGTAAAAAATTTGTAAAAAAAAATTTTTTTTTTTACTTCTTCGGAGTTAATGGATAGTCACATGCTTTGCTCACGTAACATTCACAAACCTTTTTAATCAATAGCTAAAACCTCACAAGAGACAGAAAAAATATATCAATAAATACATTACAGAGTATATAATCCTTAGAGAAGTTAAGACATACATAATTCCATTTTTATTCAACTACTTGAACTTGGAAAATCTCTCTGGTTGATGGATTCCACATTCGGTTTTACCCTTCTTGTCAGACCATCTTCCACCTCTTTCGTCATCACCTACAGTAGGCAAAGTGGAGTGGTAGTCACCTATGGACTTGTATCCATACTCAAGAAGCTCATTTGTAGGAACGTTTCCCTTGACAACTATTTCATGGACTTGTTTGAAGGTATGATTGTAGAACGGGTTAAGTTTCAAAACTTTATTTAAGGCATCGTACTCAAGAATGTCCAGGTTTGCTCTGTCGTTCCCCTGTGTTTGTCTTCTTCCTGTGATCACAAGGTCTATGTTAAATGACTTGTAGGTTCTTTCCAGGGGCTCAACTTTGGAGTAATAATCGTACTTGTCATCATCACTGATCCACAAGTTATCACCATACTTGGCACTGAACTCCTTTTCTGAATCCAGCCCCAATGGCTTCACAATGTGGAAATCAGAAACAGAGTCCTTTCCATAATACTTTTGTTGGATTTTCTCTACCAAGTCCAGTGTTTGTGGGAAATGGTGAAGAGTGTCGATGAATATACAGTCTATTTTTTCGTCAGAGAATTTCTCAGATAACAGGTGGATGATGGAGAGTCCACTGATCCCCAAGGCTGAGATTTGGTAAATGTTCTTGAAGGTGACGATTGCCCACTTGATGATTTCCTCTGGAGATTGTAATTTTTGTAAGTGATCATTCCAGTGTTTCAATTGAGACTCATTGAACTGGATGATTCCTGAGTTGGTGGTTAAGCTTTCTGTCATTGCTGAGTGTATGCTGGTTCAGGATTCCGTCATTTTCTATTGAATATTGAAAAAGAAGATGTACTGAAGTATACATCCTCAGCTATATAAGCACATGCAAGGTGCAACCAGGTTTTCAATTCATTGGGTATGGTATATGGCATTACATAATTTTTTTTTTCACTAAATAATTGCACTCGTTGTGAGTTATGATCCTTTTTTTTAATTTTTTTACACCACAATGGGGGCTGGTCACGCGATCCACCGTTTGTATTTCGTAACTTTTTCCCCTTTCCGCCATTTTCCCGAAATGTGTGAAAACATCAACCTTCCCACAGCAACAAGTTGTTACTTTCATACACGAAAGATAGATTTTAAAAAGACCAAAGGAATAACCCATACACGAAATGGCTGATCAACTCACAAGCATAGAGTCCAAAACAAAGGACCTGATTGAAACATTCAACGAACTGAACCTCACTGTGTACGACTATGCAAACACAGACGACACGCAGAACAGTATACTAAACAACCTCAACAAAATCATAACTACCATCAAGGAACTGAACCAGGACTCATTTGCACTCAGCAAAACAGAAAGAAACGTCAACATCCCCCTTGATGTGATTCAATACATTGAGAACACCAGAAACCCTGATGTGTACACCAGAGAGTTTGTTGAGAGCATTCAGCTAGCGAATGATTACCAAAGAGAAAAGCAACTGGCTCTGAAAAGCATGAGTAAAAAGCTAGGCCAGGGTATTTTGGATGCCTTTTGCGGCGATAACTCCGATGAGGATATAGATGATGAGGAAAAGGTTAGAATCAAGCAAAGCGTTGAGTCGATATGGAGCCGTGGAGGAATTCAATGAGTTTGTATATGACTTTGATGGCTAGTTTCTTTTTTTTTTTTTTTTATTCAGTATATATTAAACTTTGATTCCCTCTTTCGGACACGGGCAATTGTGATTTTTTTAACTTTTATTTTTTTTTAGAGAACTATTGAAATCCTTTGTTACTTTATTCAAAGGAGCAAAAACTCTTTATAGTATAGATCCAAAAAACCAAGAAATAACAATAACGATGGATTCTCAATTACTAAACATCACACTTGATTGTGAAAACGCTATTTTCACCATGGCCATGCACCCAGCCAAAAACCAAATGCTTATAGGGTTTTCAACTGGCCATTTATGCTGCATTGAGTACAACATCACTGAAAACAACAAGATTAAAATGGTTTTCAACAAGATAGGTAAGGAATTTAAGTATACTTTGTTCAACGAAGACGATGATGAAATTGAAGCCAGTGACATTCCCCAATATGTCAATCTCCTGTGGAAGACAAAGAGACATGAAAAGTCTTGCAGAAATGTGATATACCTGGATGAGAAAACTGCCGTGTCTGTTGGATCAGACAACCACATGAAGCTTTTCAAGTGTGAAAACGGGAAGATTCTAGACAAGTACTACTTTGAGGACTTGGAAAAGTTACAAGTAAAGCCAAACTGCTTGTTTGCTTTCAACGAATACATCTTGATGGGGACTGAAGAAAAGGGAATCGTCAAGGTGATGAAGTATGACTCACAGTACAAGCTGGAGATGTTTAATGAACTTGTTGGACTGCACAATGGAGACAGCATCAACAAAATAGAGGCCTTGAGTAAAAGCAACTACAAAAGAGTCATCAAGAAAGCAGGAAAAAACAAAGTCCAGGACGAGTTCATCACAGAGGGGCTATCCATCCACAAGTTCATATCTGTTGGCCAAACAACTGTTCAAATATGGGACTGCAGATGGAAGGACATAACAAAGGTACAATCATCTGAGGACCAAGAGGATGAACTGTTATCCTTGTGTTTTTTGAATGATGATGAAAATGATTCTACGTTGTTCTGTGGCCAGGGCCAGGGAGTCCTGACATTTTGGCAATACGGCTTGAACGAGTACAATGACCAGATAGGAAGAATCAAGATATCAAAGAATGAGGGGATTGAAAGTCTGATGCCAACAATGCTGAACAACAACAGAATCTGGTGTGGGTGCACAGACGGCTTTGTGTACTTGCTTGATGGGAAGGTCAAGAGAATAGTCAAGAAAGTCCATCATGGGAAGTACGAGGATGTTTCACTATTGGACATTGACTACGAATACAGATTGGTCTCTGGATCCATGAACACCATCAAGGTGTGGAACATTGATCAAGAAGAGGAAGAAATGAGTAATGCTTCCATGGAAGATGACTCCAGTGATGACTCCCAAAGCTCATCTGACGACGAGTCTGATAGTCTGAGTGGCGATGAGGAAGATGAGTCCAACAGTGATGACGAGGCTATAGCCAGCTTCAAGAAGTCCATGGAAGAGAAGCCATTGAACATACAAGTGCAAGAAATAAAGATGTCAAACAAGGACATTAAGAAAATTAGCAAAAAGCAGCAAAAGAAGCAACAACAGGAACTGAAAAGAAAAGAAGAGTCTTTGAAACATGGTATAAGAAAGTTTGAGGGTTTGTAGATTGTTAGTTTTGATTTACATATTGCCAGTTATTTTGCCTGTGTCACGTGTATATTCTACACCAAAACCTGTTTTTTTCAGTATTTTTTTTTCATTTTTCCCGCTAAGACGCTTTATTGGCTGTTAGTTTTTTTTTTTTTTTGGTTGTAAGAACTTCCATCCCTTTAAATGGAACATATACAAATATACATAAACCAAGGAAAGAGCATACATTATATAAACAAAATGAAACCAGTTGTAGGACAAGGAAAGGCATGGTTCTGTACCATTATCTCCATATTTGGATGTGTGATTCTAACAGTATTGGGACACCTATATAACACAGGACACGAGGAGTTTGTGGGACACTCCATTAACGATCCGACTATAGAAGAGGGGGTTCTTATAGCAAAGACCATTTTCACCACAGCATTGGTTTACCTGGGTCTGGTAATCTTCTGTGGCTCTCAAATATACCTACACAACAGAAAGCACCAAGTAAGAATATAGTTTTGATTATATATAGCTGTGAACTATTAGATTTGTTTTATTTTCAAAAAGATTGAGGTTGAATTCTTGCTGTGGATACTTTTCAGCCCTGTTGCACGTGATGCCACTCGTATGTTTTTTTTTTTTTTCGACTTGTAGCTTAAACGATTATCAGGGAAAAATACCTATACCACCTAACCCTTATATTAGATAATATCACTCAGGCGTGTATAATTAATTAAATTGACAATCACCACGAGCACATATACAATGTCTAACCTAAGCAAATCACAGTTTCCTGACCACTTACAATACCTGCTTTCTGAATCAAAGTATCTTCACCTAGCCACTTCCGATCCAGAAACCAATGTTCCTTCCATATCCATGATGCACTATCTGTACATCTCAGAGGACAAAACCTTTTTACCAGAGGACAACAAATTAATAGTTGTTTTGACCCCAAAGCACACAACCAAGTTTAAGAACATATCCAAAAACAAAAACGTATCTGTGTTGTTGCACGACTGGATGCTAAGTGGGAAGGAAAACCCAAATGAAGAAAACGAGCAATTCAGCAACTTGTTGAAGCAGTTGAACCAGCAGGAGTTGAAGAGAAACATCTCAGCTTCTATCTCAGGTGATGCCTTTGTCTTGAAGGACGAAAAGGAGATACAGTACTATCAGGACTACCTACAAAAGCAAGACCCTGAGTCCATGAACTACAAATGTGACTCCTATGCAATCATTAAAATAAAAATAACTTCTGTCAAGACCAGTGATGAAAAGAACAACGTCAATGTCATTGAATAAACCATATATATATTTACTTTTCAATTTCCCTCCTGCCCAAAATCATTGGTGAACTCTATCTGCTTGTCTAGATCATGTTGGTTGACTGTAGGTCTGCTTCTTTTGACACTCTTTATGAAGTCCTTGAGTGTTAGGTCCGGTTCCAAAAGATCCTCGCCGTTTTCAATATCCAGCCAGGACATCTCAACTGCATCCTGGTCGCCTGGTGAGCATGGGGTGAATTTTGTGGATCCATCGCAAACAACCTTTTTGAAGTGTGTGGCTGTTTGGATCTTTCTTATCGGCTCCATAAGCGCATCCTTGACAACGGTGTTGATATCGGAACCCGAGTACCCCTCAGTCATCTTTCCCAGGACCCTGTAGTCCTTTCTTTTCAATGTGCATGGGGTGTCGCCCACATTCAGCTCAAACATCTTGCAACGGGCTCCCAGATCAGGCAGGGCTATGTATATTCTCTTTTCAAATCTTCTTCTTATGGCAGAGTCCAACTGCCAGGGGATGTTTGTTGCTCCCAGGACCAGCACACCCTGTGTGTCATTGCCCACACCGTTCATCTGCACCAAAAGCTCGGTTTTTATACGTCTGGATGCCTCGGACTCGTTGTCGGATCTTGCAGAGGTCAGGGCATCGATTTCATCAATGAAAATGATGCTGGGTTTCTTTTCTCTGGCTAAGTGGAAAAGATTCTTTACAAGCTTCTCAGACTCACCCATCCACTTGGAGACCAAGTCAGAGGATGAAATGGAAAAGAACGTTGACTGTGCCTCGGTGGCAACAGCTTTCGCCAAGTACGACTTACCTGTACCAGGAGGTCCGTAAAGCAGAATACCTGTAGTTGGCTTTCTCTTCCCCTTGAACAGGTGGGGAAACTTTACAGGAAGAATCACAGCTTCCTTCAGAGACTCTTTGGCTGTCTCTAGCCCAGCGATATCAGACCATTTTACATTTGGCTTTTCTGTCAGAATCGCCTGTGAAATGGAACTTTTCAACTTGTCCTCGTCTCCATTGGCGTCGTTCTTCTTCTCGGTGGTTTCCTTGGCAGGCTGCTTTTCCTCATCCTCCAGAAACTTCTTCA
>ERZ794949.599-NODE-599-length-11039-cov-4.249636_pt1 | contig 11039 bp, 3 predicted proteins | sample MGYA00511363_ERZ794949 | MGnify/ENA primary metagenome ERZ794949 (study PRJEB30137, sample SAMN04331402) | food metagenome | isolation source: T1 must sample point D1 replicate B | place: Australia: South Australia ... | reverse complement strand
GTGGAGAAAAAAAAAAAGAAAAACCCTAAATACCCAGGAAGTTATCAATATTTGAGTGACCAAGTTATCCTTTTTTTCCAAGTCATTCATTTATTCTCCTTTTAACAATTCAGACCCTTTATACCCTTCTTTGCCTTTAAGGTTATTTGTCTAGACATACACTTCCACTATTAGTTGACTCATCGCTACTCAACTATATATAACTTAGTTCAATTCAAATATACAACTGGGAAATCAATTCTCTATAAACAACAACCAAACATGTCCGTAGAAATGGATTACTCATCCTCTGAGGAGACCAACAATCCAAAGATCAACGCTGAAAAAGAATACACAAAAGTTTCAACAAACAACAACGTTACTGAGGTTTTTTATGAGAAAGCTATAAAGGACGACAACGTTGTCATCCCAAACACTGAAGATTTGCTTTATGATGAAAAGACCAAATGGAAAGACCACATTGGTATTCTTTTGATCTCACTATTAATTTCCTTTGGTGGGTTCCTTTATGGCTGGGACTTGGGTTATGTTGGTGGCTTGCTAGGTATGAGCAACTTCAAACAATACTTTGGTACATATGACGCTTCAACCAATAGCTACTACTTCAGCAATGCCAAGACTGGTGCCATAGTAGCCATGTTCACATTCGGTGGTAGTTTTGGTGGTATCATTTTAAGTGACTTGCCTAACAAGTACGGAAGAAAAATTGCCCTAGCTGCGGTCACTGGTATTTATGTCATTGGAAACTTAGTACAGATCACTTGTACTAAACACAAACACGCTTGGATCCAGTTGATTATAGGTAGATTGATTGCTGGGTTTGGATATGGTGGTGTTGCATCCACTGCTCCTTTGTTACTTGGTGAAACTGCTCCGGCCAAGTTGAGATCCATCTGTGTGTCCTTTTACCAATTATCCGTTACACTAGGTGTCTTCTTAGGTAAATGTACAAACTACTCAACCAGAAGCTATGCTGATTCCAACAGTGGCCAATGGAGAGTTCAAATTGGGCTGTGTTTCTTGTGGGCACTCTTAGTCATCACTGGTATTGCCTTTGTTCCGGAATCCGCCAGATACTACGTTCAACAAGACAGAATTGAAGATGCAAGAAGAACTCTATCTATTTTGAATAATGTTCCAGGAGATGATCCTTTGCTACAAAGAGAATTAGAAACCTTAATATACGCCATTGAGGCTGAAAAATTAGTTAAAAGTCATGGCTTTAAGGACTTGTTTTCCACCAGAAACAAAATCATTCAGAGAATGACTAACGGTATTATCTTACAAAGTTGTCAACAATTGACAGGTTCAATTTACTTCTTGTATTACGGTACTATAGTTTTCAAGGCTGTTGGATTGAGTAATTCATACGTCACCTCAATTATTATTGGATTTGTGAACTTTGGCTCAACATTCTTCACATTTTTTTTTGTTCACAAGTGGGGGAGAAGAGGTGTTTTGTTAGTTGGTGCCATTGTCATGTTTATCTGTATGCTAATATATGCCCTTGTAGGTTCACAAAAGCTATATCTACATGGAACAAGTGGCCCTACATCTAAGCAAGCTGGTAACGTCATGATTGCCTTTACTTGTATATCCATATTCACTTATTCCACCACCTGGGCTCCATTAACATTTGTTGTTTGTGCAGAATCATATCCACTAAGCATAAAGTCATTGTGTATGTCCATAAACATTGGTGTTCACTTGATTTGGGCGTCGATGATTTCCTTCTTCACACCGTTCATTACTGATGCCATCCACTTCTACTAAGGATTCTTATTTGTTGGGTGTTTGATATTCAGTATCTTCTTTGTTTACTTCTTCGTTCCTGAAACAAAGGACTTGACTTTGGAAGAGGTCAATGAGCTATGGCTTGAAGAACTACCAGCATGGAAGACATCCAATTGGGTTCCTTATGCCAGAAGAGGTGGAAATTACGACTCGGCACAACAAAAGAACTCTAAGAAAAGATTTTCAAAGTTCTTGTAAATAAACGGTAATATATATAATTAACAAACAACTTTTCGTGTTCAGTTCATTCTTTAAATTTTCTGTAGTTTGATGTTTTTGTTTAAGCGCGTTTTTCTTTTTAGGCGTAATTTTTTTTTCCAGATATATTTGTGTAACACAAGTCCAAACATTTTGCTTATAGAAAAAAAAGTAGATGATGACCTAACCTTAATACACTGTTTGAAGCTCCAAGAAGAAGATAAATAATTCCATAGAACTGCAATCAAGAAACAACCATAGATTGGATTTTTCTACCTTTATTAAACATAACATCAATGGATAAGTTGCTACATCAATTGAAGGCTTATTCGTCTTTTTCTATCAGTTGTGGAAACACAGATGAGGTTGTACAGCTTCATAATACTAAAAGACCAAATACTACAAAAACAGAATTGGAAAACATTATTGACAATTTTGACTTTTCTAATGAAATACCAAACAATTTGGATACAAATAAAACAAACGATGATAACGCAATTCATTGGTTCTTCAAAGACATCTTAAAAGAATCTTACAAAGTTAACTTTCCAGTTTCAACTTTTATAGGATGTGAGTTTGTGAACTTTGAAGATGATGGCATTTATATTTGCATAATAACCAAAAATAAATTGTTCTATAAGAAAGTTTACAACAATGATGTCTTTCCAGAAGCAGAGCCCCCATCAATAGAAGTTTTAAGTCGCACTCAAAACCCAAGCAATATTGACTATTTGGATGATAGAGCATCGCTAAGTACAATTAATGATATATGGTGTAACTTAAAACAGCCTATGGATCCAAATTTGATTTCAAGCTATATGAGCATTTACGATACGGATTTTAACAAAAACATCATTATTGATGATAGTAGCAAAGATTACGACTTTGACTTTATGGAAAAAGTTCCAAGTTTTCAAATACGACAATATGTAGCATTTGACAACTTCATTTGCATTTTGAGAGACATGAGAGACTCTTTTGAAGATCTGGACCCCTCATTGTTCTTGATCACTGATCCGTTTGGTGACTATCATCCGGTTCAAATGAACACAGATCAGCATGATTATGTGATTCCAATGTGGATTGATGGATTTGTAAATTGTGTCAAAAATGAATTCTATTTAACTTTTTTAAACTCAGAAAGTAAAACAACAGAAACTTACCATTTGAGCAAAAAAATATTTTCTGATGGTGAGGACACACAGTGGGTTTTAGATCCTTTATTAAAAATGCCATTAAGCAACAACTTATCTTCCTATTTGAAAAGAGCAAGTGTTCTACAAACGCCTCTAAACAACAGTGACATAACAGGCCTCCTATCAACAAATAGCATCATTGTAAATAATTTCGGAAAGACACTTTTGATATATTATTATACAATCAAAGTGGAAAACAACTGCATTTTGAAGACCTTTGCCCATGAAGTAGAAGATGATGGGATAGTAACATTTTTGTCCTCTTCTGTTCACACTTTTTGCAAGCAAATCTTAAGTGTTGATTTTCAATACGATATCAAAGGCTTTTCTTTAACTTTTGCTGACTCAACTATGGGATACTCTTTATTTTTTTTGAATAATAACAAGCTTGAGATAAAAAATGTTGTTTTCAATACATTAAAGTCCTTAAAAAAAGTGGAAAGCTGCTTTTTTACAATGAAACTTTTGAAATTATTTAAATGTGCTAACTTACAGCTAAATAGTGGATATATTGGAATATTTCCAATCTTGATTGCGTCAATTTTGGACAAAGATGAAAAAATGACTCCAATTGATGGTTTATTCAAATTGCTGAGTCAAAAAGACTGTAAACACGTCAATAGAGAGGAAAATAAAGAATTATATGATATTATCAAATTAAGTCTTTTGAATACGGAAGATACCCACAAGCTTTTTGAAACCTTGTTTAGCATATTATTTTGGTACCACGAAGAACTTGTTCTAGATACTTCATCTAGTTACTTTAGAGAAAAAATCGGAATCAAGTTAAAAGACAGCTATGCAAGATGTGATTCTACATCCTCTTGTGATTGGAGATTAATGTATTTGATTAGTTTATATGCGGAAAAAACTAATACTTTAAGGAACCTCAACAATATATCTTCGGCAAACTTAATTAAGGTAGTAAACGGAACTACCTCAGATCTGCGTTTATCAGACAAAAGTAAAGATTTCCCAAAAAAATCTTTAATGAACATATGCTTTTTACTATCTTCTCTTTTGATCAAAAATAAGAGAACGGGCTTGTTGAACTTGGATATATGTAGATACTATTCAAAGAAAGAACCTTTATTGATATTGGATTTCTTTGAGGAAGTATCTAATCTTCCAATCTGGTTTAATTCCATCACTTTTTCGAGAATATTTAAAATAATGAATGCGTTCATGGATGTTGCCTCAAATTTATTGAACAATAATACAGATGAAGCTAAAAGATTCAGTGTAACTATGTCTTTAGATGACTACTTCCCTTTATCATTTGTTCAATTGTTTCAAAGTTTTTCAATAACTAATGAAAAAATGCTGCATGAGATAGGATCATTGAATGACTTTGATTCAAAAAAGTTTTTTTTGAGAAATGATATTGAAAAGACAATCAAAGGCCTAAAAGGCATATCCGAGGATTGTGCTTCTGAGTCTTTTTTGAATTCAACAAGGGTGAATGAATCCAAAATTTTAAGCTGCGCCAGAACCTTAGCTTATATGCATCCTATTTTGAACAATAGTCTATTCAACAACAAAATAGCTTATTCTGATAGAGAAAAAGTTAAGACAATAGAATTTTTGAGACATATTAGTAAACCCATAGGGTGGGCATCTTTATTTTACAACAGTGATAATAGTAGTATTCTTAACAGTTTGAACAGCATTGATATACATACTATTAACTTGGAAATAATGTGCGGATTTGATGAGTATCAAACAATTCTTTGTAAAGAAAAGGATGCTGAAAAACTCATATCTTTACAATTTTCACATATGGCCAAATTCTCAGCTGGAATTGCTAGAGGGTTGTCTTTGGAAAAAGGCATGCATGCGATTAACAGTTTGTCGATATCCAAATATAGACCAGCCAAGTTGACTCCTGAATATGGTGGGTTCATGTATGGGTTGGGATTGAACGGTTACTTAAATTCATGGGATTCAACTTCGATATACTACACCGTGGTGTCAAAGTTTATTCCTATGAACAGAGGATTCTTTCTTGGCTTAGGATGCTCAAATGTCGGCTCTCCCAAGGATGTGATAACAAAAATAATGCTAATACATCTTCAGATAGCTCTTCCGCGTAAAAATCTAGATTTAAACCATCATTTCACTTTACAGATAAGTGCCTTATTGGGGCTTGGCTTGTTATACTCAGGTAAGCAACACAGACCAATGGCTGAATTGCTTTTGCCATTGGCTTTTTCAAAAATAACAATAAATGAAGAAAGAACTCAAAAAATCTCATTCAATATCAGTGCGGGGATTGCTGTTGGACTCACTATGCTCTATGACGTTGGCAGAATAACCGATGAGAGTTACGATAACGATGTTGATGTCTTTAACTGTGATATTTTGACGCTAGCTGATAAAAAAAGCCCGCTTTGTCATTTAGCTGTAGTAATTTGCTTGTTATTGGTAAACTTGAAGTCAAGAAAAGAGCATGTTGTCAAAGTCTTGGCAATGTTTATGGACAAAAATGGTTCATCAGTGATTGATTTAGAGTCAAGCTTTTACCTAAGGTTCGTTAAGAACATGGTAATGTGGAACAGCAATACTGAAGGCTTGATCTCTGCGTTTAACAATTTACAAGAAAAATACAGTAAACCTGATTCATTAACATTTGAAAATGTAATGCTTTATTATGAGTTTGCAGCTGATGTGTTATCCTTTAGCATACAGAATGTGGGAATGTGCAATGTTATCGTCAAGAAATTAGTTTTAAGAATGCTTGAAGACTTGGCAACTTTGAGTCTCGGAATAAATAACAACTTAGACAGTGTGGATATGAGTTATACCATGAAAATTTGCATGAAACATTTCCTCACCATTAGAAGAATATTACTTGAGGCACTGGCTTTGAATTTTTGTAGCTCTGGAGACGAGGATATCATCGAGTTGTGTAACTTTTACTTGTCAAGCGAAGATGATGTGGAAACTGAATTTCACAATGAGAACTATCCTGCTGGGGCTGACTTAGGGGAGAGTATTTTTGATCCAGCAGTACAGTATGAACTTTGTCAAAATGTTGGAAATGGATTCAAAAAGAGAAAGATTAGACCATTATATTACGACTCAGAAAGAAATTATGTAGATTTTGACTTTATGATGCCAAAAATAGGAAAGCATGATGTAGGTAAAGACAGCATGCCTTCAGCAACAATGGCGAGCAGACAAGTGCTTTCCAATTCTGATGAATTGTATGAAGAGATTGAAGAGCCAGCAGAAGAGGCCTCAAGAAGCTCGATTGATCAACATGACGGACATGAAGAATCAGCAAATCAAGAATCAGAGCTTGAAGAAAGTGATGAAGAGAGGTACTTTGTAGACAACTATTCGGATGATGAAAATGTGGGAGATAAAGACTCCATCAAAAACAAAAGAGACTTTACCGAGAAGACGTCTTACTTCAGTGATATTTATGCTGACTCTCTTTCTGCGAGCTTCAGCTTGGGGTTGCTAAACTTGTCAACAAAGAGAAAGATAATTGATGTTTCGGGTGACCAAAAGAACTTGGCATTTTTGTCATTGTCAATGTTACCCATAGTGAACAGCTTTCCCTTTGAGCTACAAGACGTAAAGTATTTTTACTTTATGGCTGTTTCAGATAAAAACATGCTTTGTGTGTTGAATGCAGAGAACGGTGAATCCTTGGATGACCAAGGGGTAGAACTAAAAGTTGAGTACCGCGATGGCCAGGAGTTTATTAAGGAGGCACCATTCTGCATCCCAAGGCTTCATGATGTCACCCGGTTGTCTGTTGTTGACAAGACATACTATCCAATTTCAATCACAGGAGAGGCATTGCTGGAAAAGCAGAGCAAGAACGATTGCATCAAGTTGTATGTCAAGAAGATCAGCAGCGCAAAGGACAGAAGCTACTTCAAGGCCACGGCCAGCACCAAGAAAGAGGATGTCAACTCCTTACAGGATGAAGTCAACTATGAGTTCAAGAAGAAATTGAGCGAGGCCAAGGACATTGATGAGGACCCGGAGGTCAACTTGTTTGTTATGTCTGACATAAACCCTGACTTCAGCATAGATCTGTGGGATGCAAAGAACTTTGGATGATAGGAACTGTTAGGGAGTATACTACCCTTGTTTATATATTTCACGAATAAAAGCAAAAAATGAAAACATATTAGTCATAGAATTTAATGAGTGTATATACAGCAGAGAGCCACATCAAGAGATAATAAAAAGTATAATTAAAATTAAAAAGAAAAAAAAAAAGAGTAAGAATTCTAAATGTTTTTGGACTCAATGTGGCCGAGTCTCTCACCCATCTTCACAGAGTCGCCCTGCTTGCAGTCGAACTGGAACTCCTTCGGGACCTCAAAGCACAAGACAACAGTCGATCCCAACATGAAGCCACCCATCTCCTCACCCATGACTAGGGGGATACCCTCTTTCTTGCTTGGGGCCTGTGACCAGTATGTGGCCTCGTAGCAGTTTATGTCAAGAGACTTTGTGTTGCTTGCTTTGTGCAGTCTCTTCTTGTCGTTGGTGACAAGATCCTTGTCGAAGTTCAACTTGATGGAGCCAACGTTGGTGGCACCGACTGGGGTCATGCTGAAGAAACCGTGTTTCCAGTTACCAAGAAGACTGACTCTTTCGTTCAAAATGAACAAGTTCTTGAAGTTCTTCTGGAAGTATGGGGACACGGAGTACAACTGGCCTGGGAAGTGTCTTCTGATCTTGACCAGCCAGTTAGTTGGGGAGTGGTAGTGGTGGTAGTCACCAGGGGCTAGATAAATAACAATGAACATGAACTTCTTGTTGTTCTTCAAGTCCTCTCTAGAGGTGGCCATGTCAGACTTTCCGGTATCCATCAAATCCTTCAAGACTTGCAAATGCTTTGTATCTTGGTGGTCTTGGATGATTTGAGAATGTTTGTCTGTGTTAATGTTCAGACCTTGTTCTAGATCGATGTCCTGTGTTTGTTCCAGATCTCCCTCTGAGACATCATTCAGTGTGGGTGTGTATTCAACAATGGACTTGTTCATCAATTGGTGGGAATGAGTACCTAAAAACTCCTTGACGTTGTAGGTGATACCCTTGACTTGTTCGATTTCACCAGTTATAGGATCAATCTCACCAAGGGATAGAACCTTACCATCGGAAGGCATGACAATGTCATCCTCGAAATTGATAGGTCTGCATTCAGCCTTGATGAATCTGTAAAAAAATTCACTCAAGTTCTTGTAATGAGTCAAGTCAGGTTGTTCCATCTCATCCAGGTTGACTCCAAAGCAGTATGAATAAAGCTTGAAACTGTAAGGTCTCAACCAAACAGGCAAGTCCAATGAGTTCAATTGACCCCAGACTCTTGAAACAGCATTCAATGGGAGAGTGCTGTAAAAGAAGAACATCCAGTCATTGGCAGCAATTTTGATCTTTTGCTTTCTGGTGTATATGACATTGCCATCTTCATCCAATAGCAACAAGGGAACCTTCTCATCCTGGTCGTCATCGTCATCCTTCAAGACAGAGTACATGAGAAGACAGGCAAAGACCGATATGGAAGCTAGGAAGTACCACTTGGATAAAAAGGACTTGTTGTTGTGGTAGTTCAATGCAGACAGTTTCTTGTCATCGTCAGACAGCTTGTTGTTTTTGGCAGGATCTATAAATTTGTTGTTGTTCATGACAACATCAGTGGCCTTCAAAAAGTAGTTATTTTTAGCAATTGTGTTTGTGGCCGCAGCGGTCTTTGAAGACAGAGTGTTAGTCAATAACAGGTATCTTTTATTCAAACTAGAAGGTGGCAGTTTCATAGTGCGTGTGCTGTTAAAAGATGATTTGCAAGTTGAGAATCTGCTCAGCATGTAATGAGTTCAGTAGGACCTAGCAAAAAGAAAAAAAAACAGAAAGTAAAATATATGATGTAGAACCAAGACTTATGGTGATAACAAGTAACAAAAAGTGTGAGCAGCTGTTAATTAATGGTCTTGTAGTCTTTTCTGATGGTGGTGTGAGTGTTTTATTTTCTTTTTGGTGACACAAAAGCGTAACAAGTCAAGAGACATACTTTTGTGTCAACAACATGATCTAGCACTTTTTCTGTCTTTTCGGAGTATTGGGCGTTTAGCTAAAAAAAAATAAAAAAAGAAAGAAAACTTGTGAACAGCACGGATAGTAAAAAATTTGCTTGTTAAATACTCGATTTCCTATTTGGGACAGCCCGTGTTTGTCCATGTGAAAAAATCTAGGTCTCTACCCCAGTATCGTTTGGTATGATGTGAACACCATGCTACACACACCAAAAACGATCAATATATAGTCAATCCACTCACTCAGAGCAACGCCTTTGCTCACACTCTTCAGGTGGAGCATTGGTGGGAAGATGTACACCAAGGGAATGCATGCAAAGCACCCCACTATGGACACAAACCTGTCCAAGCTGTCGAAGCCCAGGTAGGCCAACAGTATCGTAAATACCACAATGCTTGTTCTTAGGGTGTTCTTTTGCCACTTCAACTCAAATCTCTCTCTTTCGTTCAACTCCTTGTTCTTTTTCAACACGTTCTTGTTGTAAAATAGCTTGTTCTCTATGATACCTATGGCTGGGAACAACTGCAATGGGGTTGACAACATAATGGCCAAACTGTAGAAAAACTGTATCAAGTTCACAAATATGCTGTTTTGTGGGAGATTCAATAGAATGATTGTTTCAATTTCCTTACCGTATGAGCTGTAACCCAATGTTGCCACCAACACGAACAAGGATGTTGAGATTGCCAACACCATACCCAAAACCTTTGGGAACTCTTCAGGGTGCTTCATGGACTCGCTGACCGGGATGATCAATCCAATTCCCTCAAAGGAGAATATGAATGTTCCTATGGCCAATGTGTACTTGTCTGGGTTGAAGAACTTGATGACACCATCAGCTGGCTTGAAGTGCTTGAAGATGGTAAACTCTTGAACAATGTAAAACAACACGATAACCAACCCAACCAACGTCAAAACATTGGCCAACAACGATGTTATTGATAGCTTAGAAACGTTTCTTATGAATGATAGGGGAATAAATATCAACAACTGGAAGAACAAAAATACCTGTATTGGAACATCCAACTTAAAAACATTGTTAACAAAAGCTCTCAAGTTGGTACTGGTGAACACACAGTAAGTGGAACTGAATCCCAACTGTGTCAATGTTAACGAACACAATATGAAGAACTTTAGCCACTTCCCATATAGCTTCAGTCCTATGTCACCAAATGAGCTCACTCCAGTTGCTTGCTTGGATTTCACCAATATGTAGTAACACCAGTATGAGTAGAACCCACATGCAACCAATGCCACTATGGAGAACAAAAGCCCACCATTGCTGAAGGCCTTTGGCAAGAACAAAATTCCCGTACCTATAAATGACTTGATAAGTAGTAAAAAGGCCTTGAATGTGGTGATTGTACCTTTGGTCTTTCCCGGATGAATGATCTTTTCTATCTTTCTAACAAGCTTGTTGTCCAAGGGCAACAAGGGTTGGTTTTCCAGGTTACTGATATGTGACTTTCTTTGTAGATGACTCATTTTGGAGTAATAATCAAAGTCCAGATCATCCTCGTCATACAACTCAGACTCTAGGGATTCACCAGCAAAGTGGCCGTACATGTATAAAAACTCCAAGAAGTTTCTTGTTAAAAACGGTAATTTGTTCATGTCTCCCTCGTTATCATCAATGTTACTCACCATACTCTGTCTTCTGCTTGCAATACCCCCGTTGTTAGCTTCTTGATTGTTACCATCTGAGGTGACAGCTTCGAGGTGGTCTGAGTTTATAGGATCCAACTTCTGTACCAAGTGGAATCTTCTGAACCCTCCAGGAACGTTCAATCC
>ERZ794949.597-NODE-597-length-11041-cov-3.342800_pt1 | contig 11041 bp, 5 predicted proteins | sample MGYA00511363_ERZ794949 | MGnify/ENA primary metagenome ERZ794949 (study PRJEB30137, sample SAMN04331402) | food metagenome | isolation source: T1 must sample point D1 replicate B | place: Australia: South Australia ... | reverse complement strand
CTAAACCAAAATCGATGGCATTTTCACTATAACGAAATATTAATTGATTTTTTTTTTTTTTGAAAAAACAGAATAGATTGTATGTAATTAATCACCAAACAACTATTGTGAAATCTTTTTCATTACTTGAATTATATTAGCTTTCATTTTCTGTAGAACTACCATTATGATTTTCTCTAATAATAAGTCTGCAGCACTAGCAAAAAAATTAGGCAGCTTCTATTGTAAAAGATTCTTGAGTATTGAAGAAGCCAAGAGTCAAATACTTTCTCATCCCACTGTGGTAAAACACATCAAGAATGATTGTAGCAGTTTGATAGAAGACACTAAATCTTTAACAGAATGCTATCATACTTTTTTGAGTCCTCTTTTGACAAAGCTTGAAGAAAGTGAAATTTTGGAGTTGCAGAAATACATTTTAGAAAGAGCATCATCACTTGAATTTGGTATATCGGATTTCTTAATGAGAGAAATTGTTAGTTCAAAAGGCTTTTCTCATAAATCTGATGGCATATCAAGCTCTGTTTTTGAAAATCTTGTAAAACTTAACCCAGGTAGAAGAATATCCCACTTAGAATATTTAGGAGAATTGCAAAGACTTAAAGTTGATATTTTGGACGAAAATAGCAATATTATGATGTTCACGTTTAATAGCATTATGGAATCATCAAAGGAAGAAAAGGATGCGGAATTAGTGAGCAAGTTGACACAAATGGTTTATGTGTTTACTAACATGTCACCGGAAATTTTGAGAAAGTGTTTTTCTTCAATGAACATTGATGAATTTATCAGAATGTTAATAGATTCAAACTCGACCAGACTATTGGAGTTGACGTTGGATAAAATATTGGAAGTTGGCTGTAGCAGTTCTTTGTTTAGACATATAAGTGATTTTGATGCTGAGTCAATGACTCCATATCAGCAATTTTTGAAATTAAGATTTGAACTTCTTGCTACTGGTGAGGAAAATAAAGAAGCAAACGCTGCTGAGTATTTGAAATTTGTTAAGAAGAATGGACCATATTTTTCTTTAAGTGATGGGGAAAGATTAGCAACTGAAACAAGCGAGACAGAAGAGCAGCTTTTGTATAAAGAAATAAGCTTGAAGAACAAACTTGATATAAAAACTCATAAAAATTATTTCCATGATGCAGTAAAAATATTTTCAAACACTTCTCTTGGTAATGTCATAGAAAATAGTAAAGAAAAATCAGATTTAGAAAGAATATTATATCTAAATGATCCAAAGAACTTTGAATCACTAGTAAACGGTAACGGTGACGAATTTGAGAAGGTTTTCAGATACTATCACTCCATAATAAGTGGAAGACTGAGCTATTCTTTGAAGGAAGTGCAAGAACAGTTTTTGTCCATAAATAATATAGACTTCACTGAAATAGAACTTTTAAAAATTCAACAACTCCAAATGTTGGCTATGTCTGTCATAAGTAGTTCCGACGAAACTAAAGATTGTATTATTGAATTGCTGAATGAAAACGTCGCCAAATATTTAAAAACTGAGAGTTGTTTTAATTTCATCAAAGCTTTTATAGTTTCTATTTTGATGACTAGAGATGTTGATTTGGCTAATTACATTAAAGAAGGGTTTTATAATAACGGATCTTTAACAAAATCAGATATTAAAAAATTGAACAAATTCTTTGTTAGCTATGGAGATTTTAGCGAAAATAACAAACAAGTTACCAGTGATGAATTTTTCAAGAAAAATATGCAAAAGTTGATTCTTGATGAGATTGTCAACCAAATATAGCTGTAACTATATCAAACAATGCAATGCTTTCACACAAAGTTTAAGCACAGTGTCTTGACCTGTACACATGATTCTTGTAAAGAATCATGTTATAGATATATAAAGTAGATACGCTGTAAGTTTAATGTGTTTATTTCTGCATGGTTATTTTTATAAATATTCTCCGTTTCTAGTGTTATTTCATTTTTGGTGCATAGACTTCTCTTCTCTGGAAGAATGTTTTTTCTCTTCTGACTGCCCAAGCGTTCTAGGGCGTTTTTTGTATGTAAATTTTGTATCTTGTAGTTATTCTCTTTTATCGTGTTCGGATCCCGAACACGATCCAAAATTATTGGATCTTCCGGAGATTATATTTTTACACATAACAAAAATATCTATTAAATGCGAGCTTTTATATATACAACCATTCTGATTTACTATGAGTATATGTTTAAAACATGTTAAAACTTTTTTTTGTTTGCATTTAGCTTGACAATATAGACAACATTCAAAATAAACATTATTAAAACCCAAACGTCTTATTTCATCAAATGACTCCACCTGTATATTCTCACGAAACACATGCCCTGTTACTTATTAAAGCAGCAGATCTGTTTCAACTATCAAAGGAAAATCAAACAGCAATCATGAATAAAATCAACTTTGGATATGCCAGAAACCATGCTAAATTTAACACTATGGAAGGGGGAAGAATTAAAGATTTGGAGAACTTTGCAGGTGATGCTGGATTTGAAGGTCACTTAAACGAATCTTATCTCTACTTGTATACAAAGAAAAACTCGCATGCTTACAAATCATTATCGAGTTCAGCCGATAGCCAAAAGGAAATATATGATTTGTATGAGATGATCCACGTAACTCAAGAAAATAAAGATCAGTTTGTGATTACTGAAGAAGATATAGACGGTTGTGTTGGATTTAAACCTCACCACAGCTATCCCGATGGTAAAACTATAGAGCCAACTTGTTTTGCTACTTTTCTGCCAAGACTTGGCTCTGTTCTTTTGCCATTAGGTGAAAAGCACTTTGCTACAATGTTTGATGTTGAGCAGTTTATTGTGGAAGTTTTCATTGAGCACAATTTGAGAGAATATTACGCTAACTACCATAATTATACAGAAATAAGACAATTCCACATTCCTATTGACTACTCTCCTGAAGAGACAGGTTTGGAACCAGGTATTATTTTTAAGAAACCAATGAACATGTCTGTTATGATTAAAAAGGTTTGAGATCTTGTGATTATTGGATTTGTATAGTTTGCCAAATACTAAGCTTTATTACTTAAAGTATATATTCAACAGATGTTAAAATGATTTGCTATAAATGAATTTTATGATTTCTACTACATCATGTGATGTGTATCACGTGGCTAAATTGCTTTTTTTTAATAGCCGAAACACTGAGAAACTGAACAGATTTTGTTTCCTAAACTGGAAGTCACTTATGTGCATTTTTTTTCTTTTTTTCAACTTTTTTTTTTTCGTAAGACTTTAAAATAATAAGATGGCTAGGAATAAAGTAAGAAGTTTAGTACTTTAAATTTAATAAACCAAACTCATTTATTAATAAGACACAAATCAAGTTAGAAATTGATCTGTTGACCTGATTTTATTATTTTTATTTAGATCTTCTCAACACCAAAACTCTTTTTTTAGATGTCAATCACTAATAAACACAAAAAGTTGTCAAAAAAAGAACAACAAATACAAAAAAGAACAGCCAAATTGAATGAGCAAAGTGAGGGCTCCCTGTTCAATTTGAATACTTTTAATGATCAAAGTCTGGATAATATTATAGATCAAGATGTTTCTATAGCCGATGGCCATGTTCGTGAGGAGAATGCCTTAGCTAGAAGAAAAAGAAAAAGAAAAGCAGATGAAGAAGATGAAACAGAATTTGGGCCTAGAAAACTAAATTATGATCACGAAAACGAAGCAAATGAAACCATTGGGCTTCCAATTAAGGTCAATGGTAAAGTTGTTGTACAAAAGAAACTAGGAAAGCCGGTTCGTGCTGTTAAAAAGACACAAGATGAAGAGAAGGAATCTGAATCTGAATCTGATGAAGAAGAATCTTCATCAAAGCCTGAACCAGTAGTTGAAGTTGTTGAAGTTGTGGATACGGCTGAAAGCATTATCAAGCTGAAAGAGGAGATAGCAATGTTAGTCAACTCTGTTATGGAAATGCCAGAAGATTCTTTGGCTCAGTTGACAAGATTAGTTAGAATGACTAAATCTAAGAATATCAACACCTGTAAATTCTCTAGTTTGGCTTTGATACCGTTGTTTAAGAGTATCATTCCTGGATACAAAATTAGAGCTTTAACTGCTAAGGAAAAACTTGAAAAACAAACAAAGGAAGTTAAAAAGTTGAGAGCATTTGAAGACAATTTAGTCGCCAATTACATGGCTTTTATTGACACAGTTGAATATATGAACAAGCCAGCAAATCAGGGTCAAGAAACAAACCCAGTATTGTATAACATAGGTGGTTTGCTTGTATGTGAGTTAATCAAGAACTTCAAACACTTCAATGGTAATCTAGCATTATTCAAACTTGCTGTGAGAAGATTGGTAGGTGTATCTAATCATCATAAAGCACAATCAGATCCATATTATTTTAAAATTCTAAAGGAGATGGAAACTATAGTTTATGAAGACTATGAAGGCCAATACACTTTATTCATTTTGAGAAACCTAAACAAAATGCTGAAATTGAGAAATTATAGATGCTACGAATACACCTTATTAGTTTTATTGAAAATGGACATTTTGGAAGATTATGTTCCACCTGAAAATAAAGAAGATGACACTGTCAAAATTAAAAAGAAAGACAGGGTTCATTTATCAAAGAAACAAAGAAAGATAAGAAAAGAGCTTAAGGAAATTGAGAAGGATATGGCCCAAGCCGAACAGGCTGTTTCCCAAGAAGAAAGAGAAAAGAATCAATCTGAAATTTTGAAACTAACATTGCAGTTGTACCTGACCATATTGAAAAATAAGGAGAGTGTTAACAATTTGGTAGGTGTTGTTTTAGAAGGTTTAGCTAAATTTGGACACATGGCCAACTTTGATTTGCTTGGAGATTTCTTGGATATCTTAAAGGAAATTATAATAGATATAAATGATGATGATCAATTTGCTGACAATGAAACATCAGGAACTACTTTGAATGCTAGATTGATATTGCTGTGTATAGTCACTGCTTTCACCTTAGTCACTAATCATTTAGGTCTCAAGTTTCAAATGGATTTATCATTCTTTATTAACGAACTCTATAAAATTTTGCCTATCCTGTCAGTTGATCCCAACTTGGAAACAAACACACCAACACCATTCTCCAATACTCCTTATGCCACAAATATAAACGATAAGATCACTACTGAGTTTTTATCTTCTTACAAGGTTAAGATTAACACATCCACCACATCTGAACTGCTTTTAAAGGCTTTAGACTTTGTGTTTTTCAAAACCAAAAATGCCACCATCCAAAGAGCCAAAATATTCAACAAACAGCTTCACAGTTTTATGTTGCACACTCCGGAAAAAACTTCATTAGCTGTTGCTAAATTTTTAGAGTTTTTGAGTAATAGATATGATGAATGTCATGGTATGTATGACACCAAAGAAACCATTGCCAATTACAGTGTCATAAATGGAGAGAAATATTCAAAGTTTATAATGAATATTGCTGATAATAACAAATTTGATGAAGACGGTTTCCAAAAATTAGTAGGTGAAGGAATGGAGATTGACAGTTGTAACATAGATGATGTTGTCAACTGGGATATTGCTCTATTGGAACATTCCTGTTATCAAAGTGTCTCTAAAGCAACTAAAAGTTTAGTAAACGGAAATCACAGACACAGAAAATAATTTTAGAATTTTTATTTATGCTTTATTATAAAAACAAAGGTTAATTTCTTATAAGAGTATATATGTTTATAAAAAAATCTATATGCACTTAAAGTTTGTAACTTCCAATGAATTTTGTGTTGGCATCTGAATGCTGTTTTTTAGCTTTACCTTTACTGTCTGTAGATTTACCGTCTTTACCTACAACAGTAATATGTTTGCTATTACTTTTCAAAACGTCTAAAGACTCCTCAACTTTGCTTTTCTTGTGTGCATTGGATTCATCTTTTTGTTTCATCAACTTAGATCTTTTTCTTTTAACGGATCTTCTCAGTCTTTGTCTTTCTTCTTTTGACAATTCGTTTTTGTTCACTGTTAATCCGTTCTTTAGTACCACATCATCTTCTCTCAGCTTATTGCTACCAGAGTTTTTATATATTTCTTGTGGAGCAAGACTTGATTCTGCACTCTGTATAAGAGGTTGTTGATCTTCCATTGTTATTGTGGATGTTTCTGACTTAACCTCTAGAGCACTTTTAACAGGCTTTGGAGTGAAATGAGCAGATGACAACGCATTCAAAGTGTACATAACATCATCAAAGAGAGTATCAATTTCTTTATGCTTTTCTTTCAACTCTTCAGACTCTTCAAACTCTTCCAAATCCTTGCTTACAGCAGCCTCATCGTCAGCTTCTTTATATTGGTCTGCAAGAGAAACTTTAGATTTGATTTGGGAAACTTCTTCTCTAGTTCTTCTTGGTTTCATAGTAGTATTGATTATACGTTTTTCCAGGTCATCAAATTGCATTTCTTTGATTCTCTTCTTAATTATCTCCTCAATGGATTCAACAACTTCAGATGTAATAACAGGAACGCTTTTCGCATTTGATTCAAATTCCAATTCGACTTCTTCTTCAACCAAGGCATCCTTAGGTCTATTTTTTGCATTAGACTCACCTTTCATTCCCCAGTGCTTATCTTCTATTGCTTTCTCTTCTAGTTGTTGAATCTGTCTTTGTATTTCCAGTTGTTGACGCTCATGAGAAGAAAGTATTTTTGCCTGGTTGCTCTCTGAAGATCCAGGAGTTTGTTCCTCGCCTTCGTCTGAAAACTCATCTTCTTCATCTGAAAACAAATCTTTTCTAACATTGCTCATTAATTTGTCAATTTCTCCGTCCGATAAGTCATCAGATAGCAATTTCTTTTTAACTGACTTTTCTTTTTTGGTGCTTGCTTTTTTATTAGATTCAGGTTCATCAAAGAAATCGTTATAGTAGTCAGCCTCTTCATCTTCTTCAGAAGGGATGTCACCGAAAAAATCAATATCCTCAGAGTTGGATTCCTCTGCATTGTCCAATAGATCCAAACCCTTTTCTTCTGCATCATCGAGCTGCTTCAAAAATGATTTCGCATCGAAAAATTTATCACCTCCTTCATCATCATTTTCATTTTCTTCTTTATCTGACTCAAATGCTTTTTCATTTTCTTCTGAGTTGACACTATCATTGGCTGAGAAATATTCTTCTTCGTTGTCAGATATCTGTTCAGATAGATTGTTTTCATCATTACTGGCATGGGTTTCCTCATAGGCTTCGTCAATTCTTTCATCTTCTGACACACTGGCAACGTCTTCTTCTGAATCTTCATCCTCTTCTTCATCTACACTTTCATCTTCTTCATTTTCAGCATTGGATTCCAGGACTGAGTTCAACTCCTTAATATCATTCAGTAGTTTAGGACTTAAAACCTGCAAAATTATGTTGAATTGTTCGAAAATTTGATTTACATCTAGGCCATCAACAATTAAAGAATCGATTGGTGATTTGTTTTCAAAAATTTCTTTTTGAGTGATTAGGAAATCATCAACGATCTCCTTTATCATAGTCTTGTTGTTGTCTTCTAGATTTTCTGAACTCAGCAAATTCAGAAGTGAAGTTCCATTTTCGGTGGAATCCTTCGATATAATAACATCGTGTATACTTTCCAAGTTCATCTTTGAAACAGGTGGTAAAATTACAAGTTTTTATTACTTTGGGGTTTGCTTTTTTCTGTTATTTAACCTTTCTCAATGTTAGAAAATGTTGATATAGATCACAATATTTAATTACATTAATACCTATCTCCAATAAAAAAAAATTAACTTAGTAAAAAGCTCCGTATGCTCTGAAAAGGTAATTTTTTTCTTTTTCACCAAAAAAAAAAATCAAAAAAAAGAAATGTTCATCAATGAGGACTTCAAAGTAACTTAAAACACAAATAAATCCGAAGCTTCAAAAAAAAAAAAAATTAAAAAACCTAAGGTTTTATCAATGAAAATATAAATTTGTATATAAAGTAAGATTACAAAACAGCTGCTCCTACACCTAAGACTGATAAAATTGATGAAATGAAAATTATTCCACAGCAAGTATAATATTCCCATTGTTTTATCGTAGCTTTACACATGATCATGTAAAATAAACATGGTAATATAAAACATATAATAAAGCATAACCCTGCACCAAGCAATGCTAATATTTTGTCAAAATCAGGATATACTATTGAAGTTGCCAAAAATAAACCATTTACAAAAACCTTATTCAAACATGAAATCAAACCAAGCTTTTTAGGTTTATTTTGATCGATAGCATGTGAAAACTGAGAATTTTTGGGAGTCAAATCTTCATATTCACTCTCTATGGCTTGCTCATCTTCTTCTTCGTTGATTGGATCATCGCTATTAACACTCACTCCTGTAATGGTATCTAACAGAGAAACAATTGGAAGACAGTTTAAAGGCGTTTTAGCCAAAGGAATGACCGACATCAAACTGGAAATAGCATAATAAACGAACTTTGGATACCCACTGGTGGCTAATATATTTTTTGTGATTTCATTATCAACAAAGGACCCAAACATTAAGAAACCAAAGACAGCTGTTCCAATATCAGCAGCGGAAGTTATCATGTAAGTATACTTCAAACAAGAGTTGAAAGCCTTTGGATGGCGCATGTCATTTTTTAAATTTGGAAAAATTGCATGTCCACCCCAACAGGCACTTAATAGTCCAATAGACAGACAAAAGCTCTTAAAGTTCTCAGGCCACCAATTAGTAGGGCAAGGGGCATGTAAAGAGCCGGGAGCAACGTCTTTCCAAATACCGCAGAAGAAAATAACAAAAATTGTTCCCAATGTGGATGTGATTCCCAATAATGAGACATTTGATAATATACTTAATGGTAGAAAACTCAATGGACATATAAGAACAAACCCCAATAACTTGAACTTTGTAACCGACACTTCTGGAAATAGTGCGTTTAACGAATCGCCAAACAAAATAAACAATGAAACACCCGCACCCAACAAATCCAAACTGAACAGGATGGATATCAATGCTCTGCCAAGCGGACCAAAGCTGGCATATCCAAGATCGCCGTATGAAATCAATGATGGGTCTGTGTCTAGACACTTGGACAATAAGTCAGCAGTGAACAGAGTTCCTAAGGCAAATAAAGCAAGCATTGGAATTCCTAAATACCATCCGGAATATTTCAGTCCAAGTGGCAAAGCAAATAGACCTATTCCGATCAGGACGTTGACACTGTTAAATATTGTTTGTGGCTTTGTGGACTGACCCACAATTTTGATAACAACCTTGTTGTCAAGTTTCTCGGCTTTCAATCTTTGGATTATTATGGAGTTAATATCGTTAATTTTCTGCGATTGAGATCTGACAGCAAAGTCATTTTCATGATAAGATGGGTTTAACAAAGGATTGTTAGGATCACTTGTTTGCGCAGCAATCGGCTCTCTCACTAGAAAATCATCATTGGCTAAATCTGCTATTGAGGTCTTTTTTGATAAAGAGCCGCGTCCATTCAAGGCTATAGATAATCTTCGACCACCAATACTAGCCCCCATGGTATCATAATCAATAAGTTGGTCATATGCAGATAAACTTGAGTCGTTCGGGCTGCTAACTTTATTGAAATATGATCTCTCTTTGCTCATGTTTGCATCGATTGATTTGAAGCTGTTAGCTCTTTGGTATGAAGACTGAAATCTTTTTAGTGAATTAGGGCCATTAAAAGGAGAGGTACTGGATTTTTGGGCTTTACTTGTCTTTGACCAGTCATCTGGAAATTCATCAGTGGTTATTATAGAACCGTATGTATCTTCGATATCTGCATAATTGTTTGTATACTTACTATTTCTTCTTGCAATAGATATTGGTACTGAAATGTATGTCTCTTCATTGGATTCCATCTTCAATTTATCTCCTTAGCTAGTAGTATTGATATTTTTGTAATGGTGTTATTAGTGTTGTTTCATGTTAACAATACCTTATTCAAACAGAACATATCATCCGCTTATATAGATTGCAAAGCTTATAATGGATAAGGAGAGACGCTAATATCTCTGAAGAGAAATCCTTAAGGTACATTCTAAGAAAAAAAAATTTAAAAATAAAAGGCAACTTATTTTAGAAAAAAAAAAACAATGAAAATATGATCTACGCTTATCAGCAATCAAGCACCTCGTAAAAAAGCAGAGAATTTAAATGATAAAAAGCAGCATTTCGATTATGATCGTTAAATGAAGCTTCTTTAATTTATTATGTTATTTTTTGTAATATTTTTTAATAAATCATGAAGTTTATTTAATTTATCTATTCATTTTTCAAATACCATTATCATAACATAAGTGATATCTATGTAACTACATGCTGTTTCAACAATAATTTTTCTATTATATTTCTTCAAAAAAAATATATCTAAAAAATAAAATGTCGGAAAACGGCACCCTTTGATATTTTTTCTCTTTCTTTTTTATATTAGAGCAATTCATGGAATATCAGTAATGAAAAGCACCAAAACTTCATACATAAACTTCAAATAAATAAAACAAATAGAGCTAACAAGCTTCAAGTTTAGATATCCAAAGCTTTCAAAAAAAAAAAAAAAAATAGCATATCTATCTGATTCTCAATTACCCAAAATCTAAATTGCATAGTACAACAAATTGACTTTTGTATTTTCTACAATACTTTATACTGACTCTGTGTGCTGAAACCTTCATAATGCACGTTGGTCTGTGGTTTATCATTCCAATATTTTATGCTCGATTTATTTCAGGGATTGAAGAAACAAACGATGATGCATTAGTCTCTAGACACGAAGAAAAAGACTTGCCTAGAGCAAGATATACAACTGTTGTTGATGTTTTATCAGACAATATCAATAAGTTCAAAAATGTACTCAACTTCTTTCGTGAAGCTGATTTAATTAACTATCTAAATGAAATCAACTCTACAGAGTTTACCATGCTTCTTCCAAATGACAAGTATTTCACTGATTGGGATGAGGATCTATTACAGAGTTTTGATGTCAACAAGTCAATTATATTTGACAAAGTTATAGACCTTAAGACCAAC
>ERZ794949.595-NODE-595-length-11052-cov-163.447031_pt1 | contig 11052 bp, 5 predicted proteins | sample MGYA00511363_ERZ794949 | MGnify/ENA primary metagenome ERZ794949 (study PRJEB30137, sample SAMN04331402) | food metagenome | isolation source: T1 must sample point D1 replicate B | place: Australia: South Australia ... | reverse complement strand
TGCAATTCATACGGTTCTACGGTCTTAATATCCGTTAATTACATTCTTCATATAGCTTTCATTTAATTAAGCTGTTTTTTGAGTTCCTTATATCCGTGAAAATTAGCTGCTGTTTTTTTCTCTGGTGATTTGTCGTTTGTTTGCTATTTAGGCTGTGGTAAAATCACATATCACAGATCAAATTTTAAGCATAAGTTTATAGAACGATCATAACCCAAAAACACAGTCCAAGGATCTAAAATCAGGTTTAGAAAAATTGAGCAAACTTTCAGATATAAAAGAAATTGAAAATTTTAGCGACATAGCTCTTGTGAGTTGTAACCAATGGATAACTCTTTTTCTCAGATATCTTTCAATCATGGAGGGAATACTTCAGTGAATTACCAAGATCCAATGGATGGTAATTCATCACCAACACAAAGATTGAATTACATTAAACCAAATCAAAATAATGGAAGCAGTTCACAAAGAAAACCGTCTTTGCTATACCAGCATTACACCAACAATAACGAAAACACTTCAAGAGTTATGAGTGAAAATATCAGCAACTACAGCACAAATAATGACTACTATATGAACAATATTGGTAATCAATCATTCAACAACACCAAAGAAAATATTGGGTATAACAACATACCTATGAATTCAATGATGGACAGCTCATTTTGGACCGAAAACGGAAATAACTCACCAACAAATACCAACAACGGCTTCAATAATGCCTCACAAAGAAATATCACAGCACCTGTTTTTAAAAATAATCCTAGTGCATCTGCAGCTAGTGGATATGCCGGATACTCACCAAATGCTGCCAACAATGCGGGAAGTACACTAATTAACTCCGCATTCCAACAAAGAGGTAATAAAAGTCCTGTATCAGCACTTTACTCTCCTTCACCTAATGCCAACACTTCTTTTAATTTAAAACGAGCTATTTCAATAAAGAATAACGGACTTAATTCCAATGTTGACTTATCTTTCAATGGCAATGATCATCACAAAAACTACAATGGAAATGTAATATCAAACAACAAAGGAACTTCCTTACAAAAAATCGTAGACTCTCCTGAAATTCCAAATGCTGATGATCCAAATTACTCTATGCAATTGAAAATCAAAGATGCGCAGATTGAATCTTTAGAAAACGAAATTGAAAGTCTGAAAAAAACTTTAAAGTTAAGAACAACTGGATCACTGAAAAATAATATAAACAGAAATGGGGATTTAACGTCCCAGTTTTCTGATGCTAATTTTTCCAATAATGAAGATACAAAAAACAAAAAATCTGCTAATTCAAATAACAAAGATAAGCTTGATTCCAATGGTATTGATGAATTGGATTGCTATCAAGACAGTTTTTTTTTCCAATTGGCCAAAAGAAATACTAGCACACTGGATGATGAGTTGTATGTATTTCCTGAGATTCCTAACTCAATCAATGAATTGATTTCAAGATTGTCTAAAACCAATGAGAATAGCTTCAATAAAATTGATGACTTGGAAACAAGATTGGATTCTTTAATAACAGCTATCATGATGAATCCAATGAACATCAATGGAAACGTCAATAGTTTGAACAACGTTTCTACTGAGCACGGAAGATATGATGAAGAAGCAATTGCTCATAAGTTAGTTGTAAGATTGGAAACATTAACCAAAGAAAATGAAGAAATGGGAAAAATGTTAAGTTATGGAAGAAGCAAAGAAATGCAAATTGATATAAAGTTGTTGCAGAGAGAAAATGAACTCTTAAATAAAAGAATAAAAGAATTAGAATCTAAAAAAAAATAATCATTGCATGTATTACAAGATAGCAAAACTCTTTGAGTATAAATAGATATTTATTTTAAACAAGCATTATATAGAGTTATATGTACTTAGAAGCAATTTATAATTGTCTTCTGTTTTGAACACCCTTTGCAAGTAGTCTTAGTACATCTTCAGTAGTCTCCCAAGAAATACAAGCATCAGTGATGGAACAACCATAAGTTAACTTAGCTAAGTTTTCCGGGGTTGGGTCTTTTGGTAAATCTTGTCTACCTTCAACCAAATTACTTTCAATCATAACACCACAAATACCATTTTCACCAGCGGTTAATTGTTCGTATATGGATTGAGCAACCTTTGGTTGGTTTCTGTAGTCTTTATTGGAGTTACCGTGAGAGCAATCAACCATGATCTTGGTTTGCTTAGTACCCTCAACAATGACGTTGGAGTCTTCTAAGAACTTTTTGGTTTCTTGAACACTCTTAGCATCGTAATTGGTACCCTTCTTACCACCTCTTAGGATAACAATACAATCATCATTACCTTGAGTAGCGACAATGGCAGAGTTACCAGACTTGGTGACTGACAAGAAGTAGTGGCCGAAAGAAGCAGCCTTAATAGCATCAATACTGACTTGTAAACCACCATCGGTACCGTTTTTAAAACCAATTGGGAAAGACAAACCTGAAGCTAATTCTCTGTGCAGTTGAGATTCAGTGGTTCTGGCACCAATGGCACCGAATGAGAAGCAATCAGATAAGAATTGAGGAGAGATGGTGTCCAACATTTCAGATGCAATTGGCAAGGTAGAAGTCAATTCAGTGAACATTCTTCTAGAAATTTCTAAACCCTTGTTGATTTGGTAAGTGTTATTCAAATCAGGATCATTGATTAATCCTTTCCAACCAACAGTGGTTCTTGGTTTTTCTAGGTAAGCTCTCATGATGATACATAAGTCCTTTTCCAATTCCTTGGCCAAAACAGCCAATTTCTTGGAGTATTCAATAGCAGATTTTGGATCATGGATGGAACAAGGTCCAACAACTATGACTAATCTATCATCAGTACCGTTGATGATTGCACTGACGTCTTCTCTGGCTTTCAAGATATTAAGCTTACCAGCTTCACTTATAGGGTACTTTTCTTGAAGTTTTTCTGGAGAGTGAGTTAGTTCTTCGTAACCAACAATTCTGGAGTCTTCTAGTCTTGATCTGTCTCCTAGGTAGGTGTTTTTATTCAAAGGCATTGTTAATATATAATTTTTTAAACAAGTATCTAAAACTAATAGCAGTGAAATGAAATGTTCAAATTCAGTTTTTCTTTGGTTTCATCTCACCCAAATCTATATTTTTCTATAAAAAAAACCAATAATCTGTCTCAATACTCACTTCCCAAATCAAAATTTTTACTGTCTTAAATCTTTCAAATGAAGATCCGGTATTAAAAATTATTGATGACTCTTTAAGCTGAATAACTGACTTTTTTTAAAATTTTAAGGTGTGTGAAAAAAGGGAAATTTTCAGGTTTCCAAAAAGGGAAATTGCTAAAAAAGAGTGAAATTTTTGCCCCAAGGGGAAAGGCAACACACCAAACGGCTACTTTTTGCAGACACCGCTAACTTTCTTCCCCCCTATTTTGTTCCCGACCGGGCCGATTGAAAGGGCTATATAGATGCTCCTAACGGTTGTTTATATAACGGGATTGTACTTAGTGGATAGGGTTTAAATAAGGTTATTGAAAACAGAAAGGGTTTATAAATCAGGAATGAAGCGATTTGGAAGCACGTATTATTTGGATCCAGTCACTGTTCATAACATAGTATGTCTCAGATACGGCCAAAACCAAAATCCCTACAGCCAAGCCAACCCAGAAGCCGTACACGTGAAGAGAAGTTTTGAATGCCAAGAGTACACCCAAAGGCAAACCGATGACATAATAAGAGATTATGTTTAGATAACCACCTATCTTTTGGCGTCCCTGAGATCTTAGAATCCCAGCAGATATGATGTTGAAAACATCATACAATTGGTTGATGGCTATGATTTTTAAGATCTTAGTAGCGGTTTCACAGACCTGCTCATCCCTAGTGAATATTTTTGTTAATTTGTTTCCAAAAAACCAAAAGATTGAAAAGTTTATGATGAATAAACACAAAGACATTTTTTTCAAGGCCAGTTTAGTTATGGTTTTACACTTGGCTGTATCATTTCTTCCTATTTGATAAGCCAGTCTATTGGAAATAGCAACACCAAAAGAAAAGGGTATTTGAAACATTAGTGATTGTAAGGAGGCAGCAACTGATTGCGCAGCTAGTTGCGTTTCACCAAATCTGGCAGAAAGAACAGTCAAAACTTCAAAAGCAAAAAACTCTGCTTCCAACATGATTATTCCTGGGACAGCTAAGTTTATTAAGGTAAACCATCCATTGAAGTACTCTTTGAAGCTACAATTCTTGTATTCTTTGAAGACTGGGGTAAACACACACTTGATGGTTATCAAAATACCAATCAAATTGTATGTGATTGTGGCTGCAATTGGAGCACCAATAAATCCCATTTTGGCAACCAACGAAAAGTTCAACCAGACTGCAATAGGAACACCTAAAAACAACAGGTGTCTTCCAGTATTGAAATCCTCTTGACTTTGTAAAAACTTCTTACCACACTCGAACATAACGTAGCCTGGTATTGATAAGCACATCACCTTTAAATATTGGGATGCATAATTGATGATATCTGGATTATCGACAAGATGAACTAGCCAAATATCACTAAAATACCAAACTAAAACCAATGGAATAGCAATAATATATGAAATTAGCATACACTGCACATAAAACAACCATACATTTTTATACTTTCTCAATCCAAAGGCTTGTGGACATAATGTATCCAACGAAGTTGCCATACCTATAAGAATGCATGCACTTACTTGAAAAGTAACATTGGCTATAGAAACACCACCTAACTGCAGAACCCCTAGTTTCCCAGTGGAAATAACCGTTATTGTTGTAATAAAAAACTGTAAAAGGAAGGTTATTGCTAGTGAAAAGGAATTTTTTGATATTTCTTTAAGCTCTGCTTTTTCTTCATTCTCCTCCGTTGTTGTCAATGTTTCTTCCGATATGTTTAACGACCCGTACAACAGGTCACTGTTATCTTGGTGAGCATCACGACTAAAAATCAAAGGATCTGATGATTTAGAAATCACTATCGAGTTGTCAGCCATATCCGTGTTGTTCTTATAATATATTGGTTTCACCCAATAGAAGGGACTTTTCAGCTCAATAAAGTCCGATGAAAGTCTACATGGCATTTTATACTGTTTGTTCATTTTCTTCTTTAGGAAATCAAAGAACGTGATTTACCGAATATTTTTTTTAGCGAGAAAAAAGTTTCACATAGATAAGGAAATATTAAAAATACGCGAGAAAGGGTTATCACCGCTTCGGCAAAAACGGCGGCTAAGGTTATCTACTCTATGAGGGTATGGGAGGGACTGAATGTGTTTATAAGTGGCTTGAAAGTTAGATTTTAATGATATATAGTAGCGATATGTATTAATCACCATGTAAGAACGTCTTGGCCTTCCAACGTGTAAAGATCGTTGGTGTCAATTTCTTCATTATCTTTGTTCCATGTAGATTCTAGTCGTAATAGGTTGTGTTTAGTTAATCTTTCAAATCTCTTACCATTTAGTTTATAATATTGTCTAACTATGTTTCTATCTCTTTCTTGGTTAGCGTTCAAACCAGCCAGCAAGATGGCAAAGTTACAGTAACAAGTTCTTAAGTTCTCAGGGGGGTACCTACTTGTTAGCAACCAATCAAATTTATTACAGATCTTACTAACAATTTCTTGGATAATTATAGAGTTTTTAGGAAGACCCATAAACTTCAACAAGACTATCAGCAGGAAAGACAAGACTTGGCACTGGTGCGATATGTCGTACCAACTAATAGCAATTTGTTGAGAATCTATCAGCGTGATAAGGTCCACACCAAAATCTTTAGGCGATGTGGATACTATGTTCAATGGATGAAAAGGATCTTCTATAGGAATCAACCCGGATTTGCTGATAAATTCAACATCCAATTCACGATCAATATCGCTCAAAATTTTTTGAATTCTGAAGTAGCTTAGTTTATCGTCAAAGTAGTCGTCACTGGATATTTTTGTTGTTGTTGAGTTCCATAATAAGTAGTCCAAGTTTTTATTAAAAATACCCTTTTGTTTGAAATAGTTCTTTTCAGATTTTCTTATGTGATTCAAATTTTTAATTACTTCTCTTATGACGTTATCAAATGATTCCGCATGCCCTCTTAATAAGTTGAATTCACTCTTTAAAGGTATAATAACATTCAAACTTCTTAAAGAATCAAGATATCCTGTATTTTGATTATTAAAGATATTATCCAAATCGATATCTTCAACTAGGGAACCACCTAAAACAGTTGATATGTGAGCAAATGTTTCAATTACTTTGAACCAACATTTACACAAGTTCAAAATTTTAGAGTCAGAATCAATTTTTTCAAAAAGCTTAGTGACACCTTTCAGATGTGATCTCCATTGACTGTTCATGGAATAAACACAATCCCAAGCCAACAAGATGACTGTGAGAATAATAGGTTCAATTTTTTCTCTAAGTCTTCCTTCTTGTTGAAATTCTGTAGACAACAAGTTTAAACAATGGTTCAAGTATTGGCAATAGAATTTTTCATCGTCATTCTCGTCATCAGGCTTGATGTTTTGATTACCAGTTTCATCAACTACAGGCTTTTTTCTATTGCTTATACTAGCACCAATAGCCAAAATACTACTTAGTAAATAATCTTCCTTTTTAGCAAATGATAACAGCGCATCTCTCAACGGATTAATTTGGTGTTGTGTGAATGGAGCTATAGAATCCATACAATCATGATAAAATACTCTTAAGTATTTGTTATGATCTTTACCTAAATTAAAAGAATCCAATGGTGTATTGATTGTTATTGGCGAGTCTATAGAAACTGTTGTTGGAATGTTTTCCAATGGTGTATGTGGAGATCTTGATTTTGCAAAAGATTGAACTGATGAAGGTGGTTGGTGCTGCAGCACTTGCATGGAAATGTTGTTGTCAATAGGAGTCTCTCGTATAGATGATTGTATCTGGTTGAAGTTGATAGAGTTTAAAATCGGTTGAGAAAGAGGTGATTTCAAAATTTGATTATTGCTTCCAATTATTTCGTTGTAGCCACCATAGCCTGGAGAATTTACCTTAAAATTGTTTCCACCAGCAAATACATTATGGTTATAATTTCCTGAGTGGTCCATCAAACCAAGGTTTTCGTTGTTTAATGGCGAAGCTAGGTTTACAGCTGCTTGTTTAAGATCTTCGTTTTCAGGAGCCTTAATCTGTGGAACAGCATCAGATTTCAAAAATATATCATCTAATGAAATTGTGTTGTAATCATTGAAATTTAACTGAGAGTCTTTCAACTTCATAGAAACGATATCATTCAGATTTTTAAAAATCAAGTTCATATCATCGTCATCTACATTTAAACCGTCCAAGAAAAGATCTTGATTATCATTGATGTTTTCTATTTTAATGTTGTGCATTGGTTGAGTAGAAGAATTTTGCACTTGGTAATGACTCATGTGATTAATCTTTTCTTGGGTTTCTTCAGGTACTTCTTTCTTCACAGGTTTAGGTTTCTTTTCAACCTTTTTTCTAGGGGATGTCTTTCTTTTGATGTTTTTGGGGTTATATATGTAAATACATTCCTTTCCTAGTCTTTCACAATCCCAGCACATCTTACCATCCCCAGTTGTATTGCTACATTTTTTTCTTCTTTGTTTACAACTAGTACATCCTCTTCTAGAGTACGTGAATCTTTTTTTCACTGGATTTTCTTGTGCTTCATTTTTCATCTCTGAAGAATAATCAACTGTTTGTGTGGCTGTATTGTTTATTTTGTATCCAGGAGACAACATGGCATGTGGATCGTGTTGATTTGATAATGTTTTTACTGAAGAGACAGTCATTTGGTTCATATCTGCGGATTTATTCCCAAATTCTTTGATGTAATTATTTTCTTGGTTTTCTTCATTTAAACTTCCCATAAAAGGAGAGAAAGGTGTACTTGAATGTTGAGTCATCCTATTTAAATAAATCAAATCAAACCAACGTTTATATTATTAAAAAAAAAAAAAAGCAATCCCTAGATCTACTGTAAAAAAGTCAAATATGTCAATATACCAGGAAAAATTAAGCTCAAATAAAATTCAAAATATAAAAAAAAATACTTAAATTCGTTTTAAAAGCGAAATTATCAATTGATTAATGTACGGTTATACAATTATCAAGTGGCTAGTTGGTACCAAAGCTCACTAATCATAGAGCTTTTTTAAAATTTTTTTTTTTAAAAAAACGCTCATTAGGATTAATGCTGTTTTTTTTTCAATACGTGGAAAAAATCCTTATGGTCGATCGGCGATAAGGTAAATGAATATATGATAAGGTAACACGATAGCTGATATACACCATTAGCCTTATCAAAAGAATAATTGAAGGCTATATTTAAAAAAGGTGTCTTAGGCGGTTAAGGATAATCAACATCACAGATAAGAGGAATGTGCTGTTTGGAGAAATTTTAAAAAAAAAAAAAAATAAAAAAAAATAGAAAGGTAAATTCCGTCGGTAAAATGATAACGAGAATATAAGGTAAAGTTCTACAAGTGATAAATACTACTGAACTCTATATATTGAACACTCGGACAATATACTCCTTTCATATTGCTGCGAATTAAGGTTTCTTTTGCTTGACTGTAATTTGAAAAATTCTCGCACTTCTTAGACAGCATATCATTGTACGGGTTTTGAAAGTGCAGGTTTTTTTTAATGCTGTTCATAAGCCATTTGGAATCGTTTAATTCGTATGATATCTGATACAATACTAGGTAGTTGTTATCATAATCAGACAAGTATTTGTTCAAAGTACTTTTAAGTAGCATTTTGTAATTTCTATTGTGAGGCTTCTTCAAAGATTTCAGTTCGGATTTAAGCATGAGGCTTATTATCAACCCGAGATCAGGGTTCTCTTTAATGACAGCAGAGTCAATTTTATTATCAGTCAATAATTGGTTGATCAGTTTCAAATTTGTAGGGTTTTCTTGATCAAAGAAAACTTTTCTGTAAAGTAATTTTTCCAGAATCAGCAGTATAGTCGTTTTTTCTGATGGATGTTTAATCAATAGATTTTTATAGAACAAAGTCCACTGGTTAAAAAGCACTTCTGAACTATTTTTGTCCATACACAGTATCAATGCATCAACTAAATTTGAATCAAGTTGTGAGTATTGAAGATCATTGACGACCATATTGTAACACTTCTTTCGTTCATAGTTTTTAATTAAATATTGGTAGTATTTGTATTTTAATCCATTAATAGCTGGGTCTTTTGCAAAATATTGGATGTTGGATAAATACAATTCTTCAAGTGGCAGTGTTTGTATTTTGGAACCCAATGAGGTAATCCATTCAATATACTCTATCAAGTAATCCACCTTTTCAAAATATTGATTTTTGTTTCGTAACTGCTCAAATTTGACTAAGTCAGATTCTTTTGGTTCATCAATTGTTCTTTGGATTTTCAATTGATGATAAACTAGATGTACATCTAAACCAGAATAGGCGTTAACGAAATCTTGAACATCTTTAAAATAAATGTCTTTTCCGTAATAACAATATTTATTAACAAAAATATTGATTAGGCTAATTGTTTCTTCATTCAAAGTTTTAGCTTCACCAATTATAGCTTGGATCAGTTTTATGACATCTTCAATGTTTGAATTATTGGCCAAATTTTGATTAAAGTAGTATTCCCAAATATTTGTACTTAAATCTCTTTTAAGAATTCTTTCACCAATGTATTTTGTTAATTTTTTCTGTTGAAATTTGCTTAGAATATTCTTAAAGTTGTTTAGATTGCCTTTATTGTACCTTCTTTCTATAACAAGCTCTACAAAGTATTTAGTAAACTCATCTATATCAATATCTTCATTCACGTATATTTCTTTGTTTAAAAACTCTTCCCACTGAACCAGTGGCTTTTTCTCGATCAGTTCTTTGACATTATCAGTATTTTGCATATCTATAATTATTGATTCGTAGAGTATTTCTATAATATTTTCACCATAATTGTACAGATATTCTGAAAGCAATGATTTTCTGGCCATAGAATCATCATAATATTCTTCAGACTCTAGTAGATATAACTCTCTAAAACACCAACCAATTTCAACATAGTTGTCTGACTTCTTTGCAATACAACTTTTTAGAAACACTGCCATTTCTTTTTTGCTAAACTTCATCTTTTTAAAGACTTTGTAGGAAAGAATGAAAATATCACCATTTCTTGAATACCGTAGAATAGAATTTACATGCGATAATATAGCCTCTAATGCTATCACGTCATTTTGCATCTTTTCTGCATGTGCCAATATTGCTTCTAAATGAAACTTCAAATCATCTAATGTGTGCTCTTTTAAAGTATACTTTAAGGATCTATTAAGTATTTTTACTATATCACCACTTTCTGACTTTTTATTTAGTAAAAGTTCAATTTCATCTTTCCAATCCGTAGTATTATCCATGAACCCCATCAAACCAGAGCTTGTTCCCTTCTTGACAATTTTATCTAATGTATTGAACTTGTTTATTGTCTCAGTTTGCTCATTTTTGCCTACTTTGTCAACTGTGGATGTCATTTTTTTTGCTTCAGGAATACTCAACCAATCAATGTCATCAAATTGTGTTGTTTTCTTGATAATCTTATCCTGATCCAAGCTTTCTTCCACTAATGGTGCAGTTCTCTTTCTGCTAATTGACGAAAGCACATTTTCATCAGTTAATTTCTGTTGTTTATTCCCTTTATCTGCTGGAACCTCATTTTTTTTCTGTTTTTTAGCTTTTAAATTTCGTATATCTTCTACAGTAAGCTTCTTTTTATTCAAACCTAATGCATTTCTACCAACTGCTGTAATGTAATTAGCTGGCGGAGACTGAAATATAAAGTCGGGTACTCTCAAGTACTTTTTATTCACCACTCCTTCCATAATGGTCGTTCTCAATATCAACAAAATGAACTGTGGTTTTTGGGTTTTAATGTTGACAAAGTGTGGAAAATTATATGTTTTTTTTAAAAAAAAGGCGCAGTTATGTTTTCCGATCCTCAGCAGCGTGTAATAATTTGTCATGTGCTATAAAATTTTAAAATGGCTTATTTTAGATAATTAATAT
>ERZ794949.594-NODE-594-length-11068-cov-3.297557_pt1 | contig 11068 bp, 6 predicted proteins | sample MGYA00511363_ERZ794949 | MGnify/ENA primary metagenome ERZ794949 (study PRJEB30137, sample SAMN04331402) | food metagenome | isolation source: T1 must sample point D1 replicate B | place: Australia: South Australia ... | reverse complement strand
GTCTTCTTTGGCTTCTGGCACATCAGCTACAGACTCTTTGGCAGTTTCTTCTTCGAGATTTAAATCATCTTCAACAGAATTTTTATCAGACATATTGTAAACTATGTTTTTACTTCTGGTTGCTTAGGTAAATCTTTTTCAATTTTTACTTGATAATATTTATTATAACATTTTCATAGGGGAAAAGGAGGGGCAAAAAAAATAAATCAAATATTGGACACCGATCAAGGAAGGTTAGTCACTATCCATGCAAACATAAAATGCCCACTATCATCTCCTCAATTGTCTATTGAGACTGGGGCTAATAACTTTTGCTTTTGATTGGAAAGTGTAATTCCTTTTATCTCTATTGATATGCTTACTTAAGCGAATGGCGTTTCCCAAAGTATGTATTGTCAACTGTTTGCATTAAATATTAAAATAAAAATGTTTACACTTAGTCACGTGAGGTTTTTAATTATAATATATTAAAACTGGGTAATTATACAAAAGTTTACAAATAAAATGTGTTGGCAATAAACCTTTTAAACTTTTAATTTATTTAATTGAGCACATATTTCACATGTAAATTTGTGGGGGTTTCAATAAATAATATAAAAAGTATTTATATTGATTAATAAATATAAAAAATCAATGACCTTGCTTATTACTTAGAAGGAATCTTTCAAAGATCTTAGTTTAGACATCACTTCTGATTCGCTTAGTGAGTTTTGAGCATCTCCTACTGCCCTTCTAACATATGGATCATTCAACTTCAAGAAAGGATTAAATTCTAACTCATCCTTTAATGTGAACATACCTGTTAGAACTTCTGTTTTGCTGGCAATTTCTTCAAGCTCATCAAAGGCTGGATTTTCACCTATGGACTTCCAGATTTTTGATCTAACAAACTTGACATTTGACTTGGTGTATTCATGGCCTGGGTAAACCTTAACTTTATCCCATATTCCTTCTGTTCTTTTGATAATATGGCTCAATGACTTGTGCATCTGTTCACCTGTTCCTTCAAAGAATCTACCACATCCTGCAGTGAAGAGCGTGTCTCCAGTGAAAATACCATATTCGTCAGCATTGTCTGAATCATGGACAAGGTAACATACAGAGTCTTGGGTGTGACAAGGGGTTCTTATGGCTTCGACAGTGATCTTATCTCCCAAGTCAAAAACTTCACCATCTTCTGGCAACACAATGCTTGAGGAACTCAAAGTGGCTGATTTTTTTGATCCTATGATAAATTCAGGCATCTTACGCTCCTTTAACAGAGAGGCAAACTCAAGATTGCCACCCGCATGGTCATAATGATGGTGTGTATTGACTATTGTGGTTATTGACTGGAATTCATTGATGCTTAGTTGGTCTTGAATCTCATCAGGTTCAGCTGGATCTATGATCCAGTTTGTGGCGCTCATAGATGGTGGTGTCAACTTGGATAACAGGTAACTGTAGTTGACACCTCCTGTGGCCCATCTCATCTTTAAAGGCTTAATCTGCATTTTTGTTTCTAAGGGTTGTTTTGGTTGGTTTTTTTTTACAAGTTTAAAAGATTTGAATATACTATAATTTAAAGTGTTTTATTTCCCCTCAAGAGTCTTGGAAATATTTAAAAGGAGTTAAGATGAAGAATATATTTCACGATCGTTACACATGTAACACGTGAAACATAAGAGTCTGAAAACAAAAAACAAAAATAAAAAATATTATAAACATTAAAAATACATTACAAAGGTACTAAATAACACTTGATGATCTATCTGTTCTCATGGAAACCTAAACCATTTCATACAATCTCTCTTGATTACTGTTCAGATGGGCATATTTGCTTGTGATGACATTGACATTGGTTTTGTTTTTAGCCCATACAAATAATCTCTCGAAACTTCCTCTATTTTCAATCACCATATCTTCATCTGTTGAAATACCTTGAATGACTTTAGGTTCCCAGTTTCTTATCAACAGTGAGTTCAATACAACTGAAACACTCGATAAGGCCATTGCACCACCTGCAATGATAGGGTTCAAAGTGATGTTGAAAGGAATCAACAACCCCATTGCCACTGGTAGCATGAATGTGTTGTAAATCAAAGACCAAAAGAAGTTGGATTTGATTTTACTGAATGTTCTGTTGGCAATTTCTATACAGTGGATGATCTGTACTAGTGTTTTATTGTTCATTATAACAACATCACTTGAGCCCATAACAATGTCCAATCCGTCATTGACAATAGAAACACCCAGGTCCGCTTGTGTTAGTGCTAAAGAGTCATTTATACCATCACCAACAAAGGCAACTTTTTTATCTTGATTTTGTAATTCAGTGATGAAGTCGTATTTACCTGTTGGTGTCATTTCAGCTCGTACGTATTCATGAGGCAAACCCAATTGGTCAGCAAAATCAATTGCACACTCAGTGTTGTCACCAGTGCACATATAAACTTCCTTATTCAAAATGTATCTCAAGTAATAAACCACATCCTTTGAATCAGACTTTAATAAATCATTCAAAATAAACTCACCAACAATTTGGTTGTCTATAGTTATGAAAGAAATCGAGCCTACACTTTCCTTAATTTGTTGAGTTTCTAAATAATCTAAACATTCTTGAGACAATGTCTTTTTATTTCCTATAACAACACTGAATATTTTTCCAGAATCATTGTCCTTGATGCTTCCGTATACACCTTGACCAACTTTATTTTCCACATCAAGTAAAGTAAACTTGTTTTTATGCTCGGGATTTGACTTGGCTTGCTTGGAATACTTTACAAGACAGGTTGCAACAGCATGTTCAGAAACACTTTCAAGTGATTCAACCATGCTCAAAACATCATCTTTGCTTAACAAATTGTCCTTTAAAACTTGTCTATCTGAAAAGAAATTAAAGCTGTTAACGACAAGCTTTCCTAGTGTTAGTGTACCTGTCTTATCCATGACAAAACAATCAATGTTTTGAAAGTTTTGCAAGATTTCTCCATTCTTCATTAAAATACCGTGTTCAGCAGCAAGACCTGTACCAACTATGACCGAGGTTGGTGCTGCTAGTCCCAAGGCACATGGACATGCTACTACAACCACACTAACTGCGACTTTGAAGATATCGAAGAAATAGTTCTGAGAGGCCATGTAAGTCTCTGAACTATCCTGACCAGCATTGGATTCAACGGGAGACATCTTCCGGAATGCACTTGGAGCACCTCTGTATTTACAATAAAATGACCAAAACACAAAAGTCAACAAACTTAAAAGCACAACAAAAGGAACAAATCTAGCAGCTAGTCTGTCTGCAAGTTCCTGCATGGGGGCCTTTGACAACTGAGCATTTTTCAAAATATCCAAAAGTTTCAAAAGAGAGGTGTCATTACCAGCCTTTTCAACCTTCATCAAGAAACGATTATGCCCATTAACCGATCCATGCGCCAACTTATCACCTTTTCTTTTCAGTATAGGAGTTGATTCACCAGTGATAATTTGCTCGTCAATTTCAGAAACCCCATCTACAACTATACCATCGCAGGGAATTTTTGAGCCCGGCTTAATTTCCAAAATATCATCCAACTCAATCATGGATGTTTGTATTTCACAACTTTTCTGAGTCTTTTCATTGTACAAAAGTGCAGTTGTAGGGGACATGGTCATGATTTTAGAAAGAACAAATGATGTTCTGGCTCTGGCCTTGTTTTCCAAATACTTACCAAAGCTTATGAAGCAAAACAACATTGTTGAAGTATCAAATAAGATTTGAGATCTTCCATCATACAGAATAACATTTAGGATTGAATAGACAGAGAATGTGTATGCACACAAAGTAGAAATGGAGACCAAGGTATCCATTGTACCGCTATAGTTTTTCAAGGACTTTTGAAAAGCCTTCCAAAAGTGCGACCCTAAAGGACCAAATTGTAAGTAAGAAGCAAGTGTCAGCCCAACAAGATTGATCGTTGATATTTTGAAGAATCTGTCATTTATTAGTTTATATGGACCTGCATTAGGACTTTCAGCTTTCAAAATGAACATGGGAATAAACATGTACATAGTCATGCACGTCAATGCTATAACACCGGAAACCAAAAAGTTGTGTTTCCAAAAGTTGATTTCTTTTGTTCTGTTCAATGACTCTAGTTGCTGATTTTGCACATCATTAGAACTGCCAATTTGTGGGAAGGCATCAACATCAAAGTTGGCGGTTATATCGCTCATTATAGTTCTTATGTTAGTATCCGGGGTTATTTTATATGTTACACTGAGGTTGTATATTTGACAGAAGTCAACAATGGATTTTTGGGTTGGCTCATTGGATAAAGTTTCGATGACAACATTTTGAATGTTATCTTTCGACTCTAAAAAATCTTTAAGGGTATTTTCATCAAATTCATCTGAAGACGTACACAATTCATAGTCAACAGTTCTCATTAGATCATTAGGGTTTTTGTTATTTATTTTGTGTGTGGATGTATCTTTCTTGAATGATATAAAGGAACAATCAAAGCCACAATCATCGATACATTCAATGACCGCTTCCTTAATGGTATCTATATTATCTGCATTTGGTATATTACAAGTAACTTTACATTCCTCGGTAACAAGTGACACATGACATGTGTTTTCAGGAACGTCACCTGCCTTTGTGACCAGATGCTGACATTCCAACTCATTCAAAAGTATTGTCACTTGTTCTGTGATAGTTGAAGAGCACGCACCACATGTCATCCCTCCAACCTTGAATAAAAGATTGTAACATACAGATTTTGTTTTCACACCTTTACTAATGAAAAGACAATCAAAACCGGCATCTTCAATTGTTTCATTGAATACTGAAATCACCTCATCTATTTCCTGGTTTGAAAGGTTGGAGTCAAATGTGATGTGGCATTCTTCCGTGACCAAAGAAATTACAGACACAAAGTTGGTTATAGAATGATGCTTAGTTATGATTTGTTTTTCCAAAGCATTGTTGACTTGTTTTTCAATATTGGATACACAAGCACCACAAGTCATACCCTTCACAGAATACTTTAAGGATACTTGATTCATTGTGAATATGCGATGAGGTATATTATGTAAATATATTTTTTTTCTGAACGACTATTCGGAAGGTATGAATACAATTAAATTAATATTGTGTTTGGTTTGATTTATTACGGTTGTGAGAGTTTATTTTATGTCTTGTATATATAATGTAGGTTTTCAAATAGTGCTATGGTATAAACGTTATATATTTTAATAGATAATTAAGATATACACCTAGAAATATTTTGGTGAATATATCCATAAATTTCTGTACTGTGATTTGAGAAAAAAAAAAAGGGAGTCAGCCATTAGAAGCGTCAAAAAGTCAGAAAAAAAAAAATAATTGGTTTACAAATATCGGCAGTTTGTAATTTTTGCACCTTGCTTTTTTCGTGTAAAAGGGGTGTAAATTGGTGAAACATCAGTTGAAATACAGCTAATAAAAGGATACGACAAGTGGCGCTATGAATATATATGGCAATTGATACTATTCTATTGCTTTGAGAATTTCAATGTGAATGATAATATAGAAAAATGGAGTACTTCTTTAATTAATTAAATCCTTGTGGTATCATTGAGAGAATTAATTTAACGTTTATTTTTTTTTAAACCTGTTCTTTTGTTTCGGATTTACGCTTATTACGAGTTTAATAATTAATCCATGAACATATCATCATCGTACAGTTATCATACCCAAATGCTATACAGACATACTCGTTGATACTTTTTCTCTACAACAAATTAACAGCAATCCCTACGGATCATTACTCAACACCAGTACATCCTTTAATAAAGCCATATTTTATCTATTTCTTTTTTCTATGGCGGTGGCATGTGACGATTACTGCTTTGGGAATTTTTTGGTGGTGTTTGGAACATTTCCTTTTTTCGGTTTCTTTTTTCTGGAAACCTGTGACACCCAGTGGAGTTATCACTCTGGAGGGAAAAAAAAAAATAATCGTGTAAAATGTGATACATCCTTAACGATTCGTTCCCCTTCAATTCATCATTTGTTTATATATCAAAGGTAAGCTGCACTTTGAGTGTACACACACTTCACAAAACTACAAAACAGTAGCTGAAGAAACCAATATCAAACAGCACATAATGTCTGAAAAGAGCTCTTTACTTAACAAAGAAGAGCAAGCTGAAGAAACACAACAACCTAAGTCAAAACCCTCCCAACATATTCAAATAGCACATCATGAATACAACTCTAAAAACCCATACACTCTAGCTCAATACAACAAAAACTTCAGAAGCATATGTTACAACATAGCCTGCTTCTGCTTTGAGATCCTCTTTACAACTTTTTTCAGAAAGATCGACCACAGAGGAGTCACCAACTTGAAAAGCCTACTACCAAAGAACAAGAATGAGCCACAAGAACCTATCATTTTGATGTGTGGACCTCACTCCAATCAGTTTGTTGATGGTGGTATAGTCATGCAGATGACCCAGAAACTAACTGGTCTTCAAAGTTGCTCCTGTATTGCTGCATCCTCTTTCAAGCAGATTGTTGTTGGTACATTTTCAAGAATGACCGGTGGTATTCCTGTTCCTAGACAGCAGGATTACCTGAAACCAGTCAATGGATACGTGTTGAAGTCTATCAGTGACAATCTTGTACTTTTGAAGCCCACTGCTGAAAACAAGACTGATTTGAAAGATCTTGTTGATCTAATGGCTAAGGGAATGCTAGGTATCAAATCTAACGGAAATGCTATAATCAAATCCTTCAAGAAATCGGAAACAGAGGCCAATGCATATGAAGTCGAAATTTCAAAGCCATTCAAAAAGGAGATTGATGGTGAAGTTGAGTTCAGATACGCCACCAGAATCGATCACTCAATCTTGTTTGATTCTGTCTTTAAGCATTTGTTAACCGGCGGTACATTGTCTATATTCCCTGAAGGTGGTTCCCATGACAGACCAAGCATGCTTCCTATCAAGCCTGGTGTAGCCATCATGGCATTGGGTACTGTTTGCAGTGGAGACAAGACCAGAAAGGTTTCCATTGTTCCTGTTGGTTTGAATTATTTCAACAGAGACAAGTTCAGATCAAGAGCCGTCATTGAGTATGGTCAACCTATTGTTGTTGATTATGAAAACTGGGGTAAGTTGTATGAAAAGGACTCCTTTGGAACTGTCGAGAAGCTAATGGATGTTTTGAAAAAGGCTCTATACGCTGTTACTGTTAACACCGAGGACTTTGAAACATTGCAAATGATTCAAGCCTGTAGAAAATTATTGTACACAAACCACACTGAAAAAATCTCTTACAACGTTGTTATCAACAGAATGCTTATCAAGGGATATGAGCATTTCCAAGACGATGAAAGAATTGTGGAGGCTAAGAAAAAGGTGCTCGAATACAACAAGAACTTGTATGAAACAGGTGTTCGTGACCATCAAGTGAACTTGTTGCAATCATTGAGTCCACTGAGGGCTGTCAAATTGCTATTGAACAGAACATTCAGAATTGTCATCATGGCCTTGCTGGCCTTCCCAGGATTTGTTTTGTTTTCACCTGTATTTGTAACTGCACACTACTACTCCATCAAGAAGGCTAAAGAAGGGTTGAGCAAGTCCGTCGTAAAAATCAAGGGTAATGACTTGTTGGCCACTTGGAAACTGGTTGTAGCCTTGGGTTTAGCTCCGTTGTTGTATGTTTTCTACTCCATCATAATGATCAAATTTGATTTAGTCCCAGTCATTGGTGGATTCACATCCAACACCTTTATTAAGTTTGTTACTGCCTATTCTTTCCTAGTCTCAATCACATACACTGCTTTAAGAGCTGGTGAAACAGGAGTTGATCTAATGAAGTCTTTGAAGCCATTGGTTGTTTCCTTGATTTATCCTCAAAAGAAACTTTACAACCTTAGAATACAAAGAGAAAAGTTGCAAGCCGAGCTACAGGATCTATGTGACACTTTGGGACCTGAGATCTGGCCAAACTATGAAGAAATGAAAGAAGACTTGAAAAAGAAACTACAAGATGATTCCAATGACTGTGATAGCAAGAACTACTTCAGATCCTCTTCAAGATCAAGATCCAGATCGAGATCAAGATCGAGATCAAGAAGAAGAAATGATTTCTATGGCGACCAAGTCTTGTTTGCTACCAGTGGAGAAGAACTTAGCGATGAACCTAGAGGACGTAAAAGAGAGAATTCTTTGGGTAGCATTGGAAGCTTGCTTGGATTTGGTAAGATCAAAGACAACTTGTCTGATGAATCAAGTGAAGGTGAATTTGAAATTATCGATGATGCATTGGATGAAAACCAGAAAGACTCTACTGCCACAGGTAACTCGAATGATCAGGCACAATCTGACATTCACAACTTGATCCATGAAAGAATGAAAAATAAAAGAGAAGAAAATTGAGATATCTGATAGCTGTTATCAACTCTGTATATATAAATTTAAAATGCAATATCATCATGTTTGCGCCCCTTTTTGTTGTTTTTTTGTACAATCCTTATTGACCCATTGGAACCTCATCTTTGATTCTTTTAACATTGCTTATTTGAATATCTGTATACTGGTCATCGAGTAGAGTATCACTGACAAATTCGACATCACAATTGAGAGCTATTCCGGCCAGAGCTGCTTTTATGATTCCTGAAACGATGTTCGAATAATATAGTTTTCCTTCTTTGATGTCATCTGGGAGCTCTACGAACTTGTTGAAGATATTGGTGCTACCATCAAACCTGAACTTGATACTTCTGTTGCTTTCATCAAAAATCACCTTTGGAACAGTGTTGATATACATCTTGAAGCCCACGTATGCTATGGTGTTACCAAGATCCTTTAAGTTTGAGCATCTAGGAATCTGGTTGGTGACCTTTGAGTAGAAATCATCAATCAATCTTGCACCTATGTTTTCACCCATGGCCTTCAGCTTTTGATTACACTTGTCTGTATCGCTGTCATAGAAGTCTATAAGAGTTCTCACAAAACTACCGTATGTGACATTGAAAAACTCCGCGTTGATCTTTTTCATATTTTGCTGATAAACATGCTCACCTAGCTGCTTCAGAAATATCTCCTTCTGGTAGTCTGGATCCACCTGTGAGGATGTGGATGATTGATCAATGTTTCCTGAGCTTATATTAGAAGACATTATGTATAGTTGATGTAGTTATGTTTATAAGTATTGACCTATGGTTTGTGGTATATGATTAGTAATGTAAGATTACCTACTGGAATAATAAATATAAAAATACAAATTGAGAGAGAAAAAAAAAGCTACAGATTGGTGCGTGAATGCACCGTTATGATGTTTAAAAATACACCTGGTAAATCCGACACACGGGATTTTTTTTGCTTAGATTGGCATACACCTGCACGAGAAACAGGAGAAAGAAGTGAGATTGACAAGATATAGGATAAATACCACATTTGAATGGAAATCAGGAATCAAAGGCTGCAGACTGTGTGGCTTTACTGAAAGTATACGGTGCTCATCAGCAAGCTTAGTTGGGTATCTAGCATCATGCGACGAGTTTCTATTCCAGCTGTATATTATCACTCATGTTTTGTTAGTAAGCCCATTTTTAAACATAACAAGTTTTCTTTATTCCAACATTACTAAATCAAAGAACACTAGAACACTGAATGGTATATCATAAACTTACTAAGCTAACTTGAATGTGAAAGATCAATGTTCTCAGTGAATGCTCAGGATTCTTTTTTTCGCCCATAACGGGGGTGTTTCCTTCACACTATTTTTGTTTTTCTGAGAGAAACTGCTGTTCACCTGTGATAGATTATCTTCGGAAGATTATGTCATAGAAGGGTTTCTTTTGAAGATTGTATAAGCACAAAACAAGGCAAAAGGTAATTTCCTAAAAAATTAAGCTTCTAAAGTTTGAATATCAATACATGTTTATATGCAAAGAGTTGTGTCCTTTTTTTTTTTTCTTTCTATATATTTTTAGACAAGTAACTTGGCTCATGTTTTTTGTAGTGTACTCAACCAACACTCTCTTCTAACTTACAAACACTGCACTATACAAACTGTGCTGGGTGATTTCTAAAAATAAATTATCCATTTGGCTTTCATCAATAAAGCCGTAATTAGCCCCATTTTACATACGCCAGTGCTTTAGAGTTATGTGCTCACCCGCTACCATAACGTTATCAGCACCATCTGTCAACCATTTTTCTATTCTTGCGAAATGTGAGGACGGAAAAAAACCCATCGCGGATTCTCGGGTTACTTATTCCTTTCTACCGAAAAATCGATACTCTATATAAACAATCGTTTTCCATCAGGTAATTTCTTTGAGAAGTTAGCATATAGCAACAATTTATATATCTTGTAAGTGAATAACCAAAAAAAATAAACCAAACATTCCAAAGCACTTAATAGGATAAACTAAATACCCTTAATGACATCTTCCTATTTTAATCAAACCGCTGCTAGTATTGCTGCAGCTGCGGCTGGAAACAACCTTACCGCCATCGCGGAAATTTACAAAGGTCATGAACGTCTTTCTCCCGAGTCCATGTACTCAGGTGCCCAGCCGGACTTGGTTTTCAACATCATAGCAATGGCTCTTTTCTATCTCTTCACGTTCTGGCAATGTGTTCTGTACATCATATACAAAAACAAGTACTTCAGTGTATGTATGATTCTGTTTTTGGTTGGTCAGGCCATCGGGTACATGGGCAGAGTGCTCAGTGTTTCTGACATCACTGGCCTGTCCTTGAACAACGAAAACTACTTCCTTTTGCAATTCATCTCCTTGACTTTATCTCCAAACTTCTTCAATGCCGCTGTCTACTCGCAATACGGTAAGTTATTGTACACTTATGCCACAACAAAGGAAAATGTCATGAAGCTTAATGTCTTCGGTAAGAGAGTCCAACCTATGTTGATCAGTGTTTTGTTTATCTTATCCGATATTACCTGTTTGGTCATCCAAGGTGTTGGTGGTGGTATTGAAGGTGCATCCACTAACAACAGTACCTCAACAGCTATGGACAATGGTAACAACATTTTCATTGCTGGTTTAGCTCTTCAAACCGCATCCATGTCGCTATTTATGAT
>ERZ794949.593-NODE-593-length-11083-cov-3.477512_pt1 | contig 11083 bp, 21 predicted proteins | sample MGYA00511363_ERZ794949 | MGnify/ENA primary metagenome ERZ794949 (study PRJEB30137, sample SAMN04331402) | food metagenome | isolation source: T1 must sample point D1 replicate B | place: Australia: South Australia ... | reverse complement strand
AGGTTGAGGAGGTGAGTAAAGACGGAGCGGGCGACGCGCCGGATGGCGCCCTGGGCAACGTTGGCGAAGACGGCGTTGCGCAGCTCGGAGAAGAGGCCGGCGCCGATGCGGGCAAGTCCATCTGCAGCGGGACGACGTCAGCTCGAGAGTCTGTGCGAGGGAAAGGAGGGAGAGTGAGACGCACAGCCAACGATGACGGTACCGGCGATGGCAAAGACGCCCTGGCCGGTGGTCGGGTCGATCTCGACGTTGAGCGTGTCGATGATGTTCTTGAAGAAGAAGGGGACCTGGACGTTGAGGAGCTGTTGCCGTTGGAGGTGCGTGAGAGGTTGGCCAGGAGGTGAGAGAAGGAGAGAGCGGGACGCACCTTGCCGCCGACGAGCAAGCCGAGTGCGAGGAGGACCCTCGTCTTGGTGCCCCAGTCGTTCTTGGGCCACACGTTGGGCAAGAGCTTCTTGATGATGTCCCAGTCGCGCCTCGACTGCTCCTTGTCGCTGACGTCGTCGGTCCTGCCGACGTCGGTCGCCTGGCCTGCGCCGCTGTCCTCCTGCTTGCGGCGCGCCGCCTCCTTCTGGTGGCCCTCGGGGCCCGAGTGGGCCTGGGTCGCCTTGTGCGCCGCCTCGGAGAGCTCGTGCTCGCGCTCTTGCTGCGACGGCTGGGCGCCTTGAGGCTGTCGGGACTGGGACGAGGGAGGAGGGTCGGGGCGATCGCGAGCGTAGTTGGCGTGGGTGCGGAGGAGGGTGAGGATGGGCGAGCGAGTGGGTGCGAGGGCGGTCGTCGAGGGTCTAGGGAGAGGTTGACGAGTGCTCTGGGCGTGCAAGGAGCGAATTGGTGCGTGGCAGAGCGAGCATGGCGTGCCGGGCCGACGAGGTGGTGCGCCCTGCGGAGCGAGGTGAGCGTCAGCACTGGTGCGCTCTCTTCAAGGCAGGCGAGTACACGGATGCTGTGCTGTCGAGCAACAAGCACCCGTGCTGTGCACGGAGGCGAGAGAGAGGGCGCACCTGGATGCGAGCCGATCGAGAGGTCGAGGACGAGATGGGCGAGGTCCACGCGCGCCAGGGTGCGGCCGAGGGTGGTCGGGCGGGCATGTCGGAGCTCCCTGGTGGAGCTGGGTGCCGCTAAGGGCCGATCGAGCTGGAGGGACGAGGGGGAGGAACGGACGACGACGACGAGTCGCGGCTCGCTCTCGGCGGTTGCTCTCGCCCTCCTCTCGTGTCGACTTGATGCAGCGCAGAGCCAGCTACGTCCACTCGAGCGCGCTCACACAGGCAGCCGACCGCCTCCCGTCCAACCTCGGCCGCGCCTCGCTCGTTCACGACCTCATCGCCTCGCTCGACCTCGTCGACTCGCCCTCGGCCGCCGACACAGCTGAGCCACGAGGGCTCCGCAGAGCACGCACAGTCCTGCCACAGCTAGCTACTAGGGCCGACCTGCTGCGCTTCCACGACCCGCGCTACATCGGTCCGTCCTCCTCCTCGCTCGACTCTCCCCCACCTCGTCCCGAGCCGCTCGAGCTGACTCTCCCTCGCACCTGCCTTCGCAGACGCCATCCTCGGGACCGACGAAGGTACGTCCCTGCTGAGAGGAGCTCCTTCGCCCGCAAGGTTCTAGCTGATCTCGTCGCACCCGCAGACGACTCCGCCTCTTCCTCCTCGAGCGACTCGTCCTCCTCCTCGCCGCCGCCGCCACAGTCTACCTTCGGCCTCGCCTCCGACACGACCGACCGGCCGCACAAGCGCCGCAAGACCGACAACGACGCCCTCGGCCTCCAGGACGACTGCCCCGTCTTCGCCGGCCTCGCCGACTACGCCCGGCTCGTCGCCGGCGCGTCCATGACGGCGGCGCGCGAGCTCCGCGACGGCAAGGCCGACGTTGCGATCAGCTGGACGGGCGGGCGGCACCACGGCAAGCGCGGCGAGGCGGCCGGGTTCTGCTACGTCAACGACATCGTCCTCGCCATCATGGAGCTGCGCTCGGCGCCGCATCGCGCACCGCCTCCCGCCTCTCCACCGCCGAGCTCACCTCGCTCCCTCGACGACGCCGTATCCTCCTCGCCGCGCATCTCACCTCCACCTCGAGCGCCCGCCCCTCCTTCCCCCGCGCGCATCTCGCGCGTCCTGTACCTCGACCTCGACCTGCACCACGGCGACGGCGTCGAGTCGGCCTTCCTCGCCTCGCCCTACGTCCTCACCCTGTCGGTGCACCTCCACGCCCCGCTCTTCTACCCGTCGACCGGCGCCCTCGAGTCGACCGGCCCGCCGGGCGAGCCGCGCTCCAAGGGCGCCTTCCACGCGCTCAACGTGCCGCTCGAGCATGGCGCAGGCGAGGAGACGCTCAGAAGGGTGTGGTCGAGCTGCATCGAGCGCGTCAGGGAGGCGTACGACCCCGAGGCGGTCGTGCTCCAGCTCGGGACCGACGGGCTCGCCGGCGACCCGTGCAAGGTGCGTCGCGCTCTCGCTCCCTTCGCCGCCGTCCCTCTCGCAAGCTCATGCACTGACTCGTGCGCCCTCGCCTCGCAGGAATGGAACCTCTCGCTGTCGGCGCTCGGTTACGCCGTCGAGCGCGTCCTGAGCTGGAACAAGCGCACGCTCCTCCTCGGCGGCGGCGGGTACCACTCGCCGAACGCTGCGCGCGCATGGGCCTACCTCACTTCTGTCGCTGTGCGTCCTCTCCCTCCTCCTCCCTCTCTCGCCCTGTCGCCGACGCAGGGCTGACGAACCTCTCCCTCCCTCTCTCGTGCAGCTCGGCCGCCCTCTCGCGCTCGACACGCCCATCCCGCCCGACCTCCCCTCGTCGACCTACGCCCTCTTCGGGCCGGACTGGACCCTCGACGTCCCCGAGGCGTACGGCGTGCGCAACCGCAACGACGACGAGTCGCTCGACCGGGTCGAGAAGGCGTTCGAGGGGTACATCGAGCGGGTCGAGGAGCGGTCGGGCAGGACGAGGAAGGGCAAGGTAGAGGGTGAGGGCGAGGGAGCGGGAGCGGCGAGCGCGCAGACGTGAGGCAATCAGGGAGGGCGCAACGAGCGAGTGCAGTTTCTCCAAGGGCCGCACGACCCGCCGACCGGCTCTTCCCTCGTTGCTGCTCTCGCTCATGACCTTGCTCGACGCTACTGCTGTCGAGCCTGCTCTTCTCGACGTGCGCTCGCTTTGTCTTCGACGCCGGCACGCTCTGCGAGCTGCGCACGGACCCTCGTCCTTCGAGCGCTCGAGAGGTTGAGCGGCTCGCTGAATGCTACTCAAGCGTCGCACGTCGTCGAGAGTCCGCCTCGATGAAGCCGTGCACAGCTCGGCAGCACGTGTTAGAGCAAGCTCGTCGAGAAAACGGCGCGCTGCGGTCCCATCGCCTCGAGCGCATCGTCTTGCAGGATCTTCCGCTCGAGCCCGACCTGCGCGAAGACTCACACGCTGAGAGTCCGTGTCGACAGGTCTCCTTGATGGAAGGTTGCCGTCGGCGAGCAGCTCGCCGTAGACGATGGCCGCTCGGTCCCCTCGTCGCTCGACCTGCTCGGCTCACGCTCTCGCTCACCTAGATGCTGTGCGGCGGACGCGCTCTCGATTCAGGACGGACAACAGGCCATTGCGGATCTCGAGAAGTACGAAAGAGGAATGGCGCAGGGAGGAGACGAGGAGAGGGGGGGGGGAACGAGGAAAAAGGGGGCGAGGAGAGGAACCAGGTGACAGGGTCTACCGAGAGCACAAGGGCGAGACGATCTATAAGGGCCGAGCAGCAGCACGCCGGCTACTGCTTCGGGGTAGGGAGGAAGACACAGAAGAGGTTGATGCCCATCGAGAACGCGCCCGCGGCGATCCAAGCTGCGTATGGTAGGAGGGGGCGAAAGGTCAGCTCTAGTACGCCCTCGACGAGCTGCGGGCGAGACAGGGGCGCACCAATGTTGTAGCCATGTGCGGCGTGGAAGCGGAACATGAGGGCGAAGAACTGCAAGCGAGGAGGAGAGAGCCAGGGTCAGCTTCGTCCTCGGCGAGGAGGACGAGCGGGGGTCGAGAGGAGGACGAGAGGAGGACGCACAATGCCGCCCAGATTTCCGAACGCACCGACGAGTCCCGTAGAGAACCCGTTCGAGAAGGGGTTGCAGTGCGGGACGAGCGAGCTGCGAGGCAAAGGAAGTCAGCCTCGAGCCCAACTTGAGAAGGTCGTTCGCTCAGCTCTCGCCTGCTCGTCCTCGAGCCGACGCCGAGTTGACGCCGAGCCCAAGAAGACGTGCGGATAGCTGCGCGAGGCGCGAGCCATCCCTGCGCTGATGAGGTGGTCGAGAGAGAAGGAGGCTTACAAGCAGGTGCCGTTCGCGACCTCGCAGAAGATGGCGAGGAGCGAGATGATGCCCATGGTGACGTGCAGGTCGGGTCGCTCGCCGGCGTCCCAGCAGGCCTTGCTGTAAAGGCCGAGCGCGAGCGACATGGCCCCCATCAAGAAGCCGAGGACGAGCGTGATGTACTTCTTGGCCTTGATCCCGTAGTAGGCGTACAGGCGGTCGGCGAACCAGCCGCCGGCGGGCCTCGTGACGAGGTTGAGGAAGCCAAACGTCGAGCCATCTGCACGAGAAAGAGCGTCAGCGCAGAAGCGGAAAGGGCGGCGCCGCTTTGAGCGTGACGAGTCGACGATGTGCGAGCGCGACAGTCGGAACGGCCAAGAGGGGAGGGACAGGAGGGACGCACAGTAGCCGGCCTTGAGCTGGGTGAGGCCGTTGTTGGCGACGAGGACCGAGGCGATGTTGGCGTCGACGGCCAGCTCCATGCCGAACCTGCAGGATTTCAAGCGTCAGCTCGGGGTCACGATTCATGAGCACGATGACGACGAGAGGTGCGCCGAGCACGGGCGAGGATGAAGGAGAGAAGGGCGAGGGAAGGAGGGGGACCGGCTGGGAGGGGTCCGAGCGCGAGGAAGAGGACGAGGACGCACGTTGTCATGTAGGCGAGGGCCGGCAACCAGGTGTAGGGCTTGCTGACGATGTTGAGGAAGCTCTTCCAGGTCAAGGGCTCGTTGACGGCGACGTCGAGCGGGATCTCGGCCCGGACCTCCTCGTCCTCGTCCGAGACGGCTTGGACCCGAGCGTCGCCCGAGATCTTCTCGTGCATCTTGCGCTCGACGACGGCGCGCTCAGAGGCGTCGAGCTGGGCGAGGTGACCCTGCCGAGCGGCGATGGCGGTGGCGGGGAGCGTGTGACGAGCGGACCATTTGCCGGCGGGGTGGTCGGCGCCAAAGTAGAGCGTCGCGGCAGCGGTGCCGAGGAGGATCGGGACGGGTACGACGGCGAACGCTGCGCGCCATGCCGAGTGCGAGCTGAGGCCGCGGTCCGTGACGAGCGACTCGAAGACGGCCCTGTTGCGAGGAGGTGCGTGCGCTCGTCAGCGAGCGAGCCGCAGAGGCCGACGAGTAGGGCAACGACGAGCAGGGCAACGTACACTTGAATCACGAAGGTCGCGCCGCCGCCGAGGTTGCCCCAGCCGCCGACAAAACTATTCGCCGTGCCGACTATGCTCTTGTCGAACCAAGCGGTCGACCATGCGAGAGCCGGAACGAACGTGGAGCCCAAAATTCCGATAAAAAAGCGGACCGCGTAAAGGCCGTTGACGTTCGAGACGGCGCCGGCGAGGCCGGACGGGATGGCGCCGGCGACGAGAACGGCCGCCATGGTGTACCGCGGGCCGAAGCGGTCGACGAGCGGGCCCAGGGCGAAGCGTGCGACGAGAGTAGCCAGTAGAGCTATGATGTTGCTGTTGCCGACCTGCCGAGGGACGTGAGCATCGGCAGGAAGGGGAGGAGAGGGGGCTCGAGCGCACCTGCTCGCTCGTGAGCTTGAGGTCCTTCTTGATGGCCTCGGGGATCAATGGCGGGAAGGCCTGCACGTTCAGCTCGTTAGTACAGGCGCATCTGAAGCACGTAATGAGGTGAGAGAGGGAGAGAAAAGGGAGGGAGGGGAAGGGAGGGGAGGAAGGGGAGGAAGAGGAAGGAGAGGAAGGAGAGGAAGACGAAGGAGAGGAAGACGAAGGAGGGATGAATGGGCGACAGAGAAAACGATGCGCACAAACCACGAGAGGAAAGCCACGAAGAATCCGAGCCAGGCGACTGCGCGAGGACGAGGAGGAGCGTCAGCAGGAGGTTCACGAGGTGGGACGACTTGGGCCAGTGCACGTCTCCCTCGGGCTCGAGACCTGCTCCTTCGCCCTCGCACGCACTCGTGCAGCTACACTGCGTCGTCCAACGAGGGGCTTGAAGAAGGGGACGAGAGGGAACAGGAGGGACTCACGGTGGAAGTTGATGGCGTACTGGTCATTGAGGCGCAGCATCGGCAGCGTGTAGCTCTTGCCGTTGAGCGGGTTGATCTGGGCCGGCTCCCAGAGCGATGCCCACCGAAAAGGCGGCGGCCCGCCGTGCAGAGCGCGCTTGGCGTCGTCGCTGAGGCCCTGCTCCTCGATGTCGTGCGTCGAGGCGGCGACGACGTCGTTCGTCGACGAGCGCTTCTCCATGTCGGACATGTCGGCGAGGTAGTCGAGGGTGTCGAGTGCGAGGGTGGAAGAGGGCGAGTGAGGAAGAGGAGGAGAGGAGAGGAGGGGGAGGTAGATAGGTGGATAGTCGACGGCGACGAGGCGACGAGGGCTCGACGAGGCTCGTATCGACCGCCTGCGATACGATGGTGGACTCGGCCTGGAAGAGGAAAGGCCCGACGCCGGACGACAAGGGCGCGGCGCCGCTAGCGGACCTCGAGACGACGAGACTCGACCCCTCGAGCTCGCGAGGCGAGAAAGCCCGACGGTGGACGGCGCGAAACCGTGGACGGCGAGCAAGTTGCGATCGAGCACCCGATCGCAGTCGTCGAGACGAGGTGCGGTGCCGGCCGTGCGCGCGGCGAAAGCTGTAGAGCTGGCGGGTCCACGGTCGAGGAGGAGGAGCTCGAGGCGACGAGAGGCTCGCAAGCGCTATCGCGGCGGGTGGGACGCTCGCAGCGTGCTCGCCTGGCGCAGCTGGCAGCGCGCAGGACGGCAATCAGCCCCAGGAGCGAGAGGGAGGTCCGCGTCGGAGGAGAAGCGCTGCCCCTTTGGCCGACCCCGCACTCGTCTCGTCTCATCTCCGCGACGGCGCTGCCCTCCGTCTGCTGGCGAGTTCCGCACCTCTCGCCCGCCCTATCGCAATGGCCCGCACTCGCTGCAGCCCCCAAGCACCGCCCGCCGCCCTCTCGCCCGCCGCCGTCTCGAGCTCCTCTCACCACTACCTCGCTCCTCCACCATGGCCCCGATCGCCTCGACCTCGTCGCTTGACACGACACCCATGGCCAGCACACACCCACAGCCAGCAGCAGGAGGCCGGCAGACCATCTTCGTCGTCGTGCGTCCCCTCTCTCAGCCGGGACCCCGACTCGAGGCCGGGCGAGGAGGAGCGTCAGCGAACAACTCGCTCTCGCTCCCTCCTCGCGCGGTCTGCGAGGCTGCGAGTGGCTCCAAGGACAGCAAGCTGACTCTCCCGAGCAAATGCGCGCGCAGGGACTCGGCATGGTCGGCATGGCCTTCATCGAGAAGATGCTCGACCTCGACAAGGACCAGGGCCGCTACTTCATCCGCACCTGCGTGAGTCCCTCTCTCCTTCTGGCAGTCCCGTCGAGCAGATCAGGGCAGGTGGGGGAAGGAGCAGCAGGGATAGCTCGGGACGCCGTCGCGTTCGAACCAACCCAACGTCCTCGCGAACCCTTTGCTGACGCCGTGTTTCGTGCTACAGGGCGAGGAAGATCATCTAGCTTACAATCGAGTCGGCCTCAGCGATTTCTTTCAGCACCGCAGCGTGTCGGACCTCTTCCTGCAGAGCGCGTCTTGGTACAGCGAGCAGCTGCCCGACCGCTTCGCCTTCAGCGTTGGCGAGCGCGTGACCGAGATCGACCCGGTCCACAAGAACGTCTACACCTCAAAGGGCAACGTCTACCAGTGCGTGCGCTCCCGCCGTCTGCTCTCCAAGCCGTCCTGACGCGCTCCTGTGCGCGCGCGCAGGTACGACCTCCTCGTCATGGCGACGGGCTCGAGCGGCGCCCTCCCGCCCTACGTCTCGCCGCAACAGGCAGCGCAGACCAAGGGCGTCTTCGTCTACCGCAGCATTGCCGACCTCGAGGCCATCATTCAGTACGCCGACCATCCAAGAGTCACTCGAGCGTCGGTCGTCGGCGGCGGGGTGCGTCTCGTCCCCTCTTGCCCGCCCGAGCCTCACTGCCAGTCGTGTATCAAGGCGAAGCTGACGCCTGCTCCTTCGCAACGCAGCTACTCGGCCTCGAAGCCGCCAAAGCAGCGTACGACCTGCCGACCTTGCCCGACGTCAACATCCTCATCCGGCAGAACTACCCGCTCAACCGCCAGCTCGACGCCGCAGCCGGCGAGCTCGTCCTGCACAAGATCGAGGACATGGGCGTCAAGGTCTTCACCGGCTGCGAGCCCAAGGCGATCATGACCGTCGAGCGAGACGGCGAGCAGGTCTTCGCCGGCTTCGAGCTGTCGGACGGCGAGAAGATCGAGAGCGACCTGGTGCGTCCGACTCTTCCCTCGAACCTCTCTACCTTCCCCAGGTTGCGCTCGCTCGTGCAGGAACGCTGACGCCTGCGTGTCCGAGCAGGTCATCTACGGCATCGGCATCTCGCCCCGGGACGAGCTCGCCGCGGCGTCGGGCATCAAGGTCGCACCTCGAGGCGGCGTCGACGTCAACGACGACCTCATGACGAGCGCTCAAGACGTGTACGCCATCGGCGAGTGTGCGTCGTGGCGAGGAAACGTGCGTCCCGCTCCTTCATCCAGCTCTCGAGGGGCAGACGCACCCTCCTCACGCCTCAAGACAGCGTGCTGACGTCGTCGTACGCTCGCAGACGTACGGCTTGATTGGTCCCGGCGTCGAGATGGCGTCGATCCTCGCGTTCAACCTCACCCAGACGGCTGGTCACGCTCCTCGCAAGATGAACTCGCCCGACCTGTCGACCAAGCTCAAGCTCATGGGCGTCGACGTCGCCTCGTTCGGCGACCACTTTGCGCACGAGCGCATGCTGCAGGACGCCGAGCGGGTCGAGCTCGAGAAGGGCGTCGCCCTTCACCGCAAGCGCCCTCGAGACACGCGCGCCGACCCGCTCAAGAGCCTCACGTACCGCGACCCGATCTCGGCGACGTACCGCAACTTCATATTTACGAGCGACGGCGCGCACCTCGTCGGCGGCATCGTGCGTCCTCTCCCCTTTTGCACCTCGTCCGTCGGCCTTCTCAAACTGCTCGCTGACGAGCGTCTCTCCCCTCTCTCATCCTCCCACGCCCTCTTTACCTCACACTCGCCTACTCACTCTCGCTCTGCAGATGATCGGCGACACCGGCGCCTTCACCAAGCTCGTCTCCATCGTCAAGAAGAAGAAGAAGCTTGACGTCCCGCCGTCCGAGTTCATCCTCGGCGCCAAGAAGGGCGACGACGACGACGGCGCCGACCTCGACGACGACACAGTCGTGTGCTCGTGCCACGCGACGACCAAGGGCGCCATCAGTGCGTGCGTCAAGTCGGGCGTCGTCGACTTTGCCCAGGTCAAGTGCAAGACGAAGGCTGGCACGGGCTGCGGCGGCTGCGTCCCGCTCGTCACCAACATCTTCAAGAGCGAGATGAAGAAGGCCGGCAACAGCGTCACCAACAAGTGGGTCTCGAGCGTTGTCCTGCACCTCCTCGACGCGCACTGACCCTCCTCCCCTCCCTCCCCTTCTCCCCTCCCCCCCCTCCTCCCCTCCTGCCCCTCATCGCCTCCTTCCCTCCTGCAGCATCTGCATCCACATCGAGATGTCGCGCGCCGACCTCTTCAAGGTCGTCAAGGTCAAGCGCCTGCGCGACTTCCGCTCGATCATGCAGGCCGCCGCTGTCGACCCGGACGCCGCCGGCTGCGAGCTCTGCAAGCCCGCCATCGCCTCGATTCTCGCGTCGCTCTACAACGAGATGGTCATGAAGCCTCGGCATCACGGCCTCCAGGACACGAACGACCGCTTCCTCGCCAACATCCAGCGCAACGGCACCTTCTCGGTCGTGCCGCGCATGGCCGGCGGCGAGGTGACGCCCGAGGGCCTCATCGTCATCGGCAAGGTCGCGTCCAAGTACGGGCTGTACACCAAGGTCACCGGCGGGCAGCGCATCGACATGTTCGGCGCGCAGAAGGCCGACCTGCCGGCCATCTGGGAGGAGCTCATTGTGCGTCACCCTGTCTCTCCTCTTCATCCTGCCGCCCTTCCCTCCTCCGTGCTGACTCCTCTCTCTCTTCCTCCACCTCCTCCTCCTCATCGTCGTCGTCCGCCTACGCCTTGTGCTGCTCGCCTCGCTCGTCGTCTCGCCTCGCCTGCTCGTCGCCCGCTTAGAACGGAGGGTTCGAGTCAGGACATGCGTATGGGAAGTCGCTGCGCACGGTCAAGTCGTGCGTAGGCTCTACTTGGTGCAGGTTCGGCGTCGGTGACTCGGTCGGCCTCGCCATCGACCTCGAGAACCGGTACCGAGGCGTGCGCTCGCCGCACAAGTTCAAGGGCGGCGTGTCGGGCTGCGTTCGAGAGTGCGCCGAGGCTCAGTCCAAGGTGCGTCCAGCATCACTTCTGCACGCTCTCGTCGTAGCTGTGCTGACCCTGTGCTCGTCCTGCAGGACTTTGGGCTCATCGCGACCGGTGCGGCGGCTTCCTCGAGACGGCTCTCGCCTTGCCCCTCCTAGCTGACTCTCCCTCTCTCGTGCGCTCGCAGATAAGGGCTGGAACCTGTACGTCGGCGGCAACGGCGGCGTCAACCCTCGGCACGCCGCCCTCTTCGCCAAGGACGTCCCGCCGACCAAGGTTGTCCGGCTCGTCGATCGCTACGTGCGTCCCTCCCTCTCTCACTCTTTCTCCTTCTCGGCGTCTCGATCGATCTGACGTGCGTCATCTCCTGCAGCTCATGCTCTACATCCGCACCGCCGACAAGCTGCAGCGCACGGCCCCCTGGGTCGAGAGCTTCGAGGGCGGCATCGACAAGCTGCGCAAGATCATCATCGATGACGAGCTCGGCATCTGCGCCGACCTCGAGCAACAAATGGAGCAACTCGTTGGCTCCTTC
>ERZ794949.591-NODE-591-length-11090-cov-3.218577_pt1 | contig 11090 bp, 5 predicted proteins | sample MGYA00511363_ERZ794949 | MGnify/ENA primary metagenome ERZ794949 (study PRJEB30137, sample SAMN04331402) | food metagenome | isolation source: T1 must sample point D1 replicate B | place: Australia: South Australia ... | reverse complement strand
AGCCAATGTGGATGTTGGCAAAGCAGAAATTTCAGTTGAGGAAGTTTGTAAAATAATAGAAGAAGTAGATTCTTCACTAGTTGGGATTGCTGAAGTTTCTAAAGCTGAGGCTGTAGAGGAAATAGCTGCCTCACTAGTTGAGCTTGCAGCAGTTTCTAGAACTGATGATGTGGAGGAAACAGATACAACAGCAGATGTGGAGGAAACAGAAACAACTGATGATGTAGTGTTAGACCTGTCAGTGGAATATTTATCCAAAATGTTTTTCATTTGTTCAACATAACTTTTACCATCAACAAAGTTGGAGTATCCATAGTCAGCATCCCATAACATGATACCACCAAAGTTGGAATCAGAATATAAACTTTCAACAGCAGCGTCTACAACGGTTAAGTTAGATTGGTAACCAGTTGAAGCAGCAGAAGCAGACCCCGGAAGACCCAAGAACAGCTTGATATCTGAGTTAGGAGACTTGTCTTCAGCATATGCTTTCCAAGTATCCCAATTAAAGTTGGCTGTGCCTAAGTTACAGTAGTTGTTGTAGAATTGAATGAAAGCAAAATCAACGTATGAGTTGAGGAGCATGTCACCAGTACCAGCATCTGGGTAGACACATTGAGGAGCAGCAGAAATGTAGTAGTACTTGCTACCCTTTTCATTAGCAATCGATCTTAACTCGTTAACTAAGGCAGTATATCCGGTATCCAAGTTGTTTTCAATGTCAAAATCAAAACCATCAATGACAGCAGAACCAAATGGTCTATAATCGGCGCTTCCTTCAGCAAATGTGTTCCACAATGTAGTGGCAAATGTTTTAGCTTCTGAAGTGTTGGTGAAGCCATAAGATCCGGCTTCGCCACCTAAGGACAGCATGACAGTGACACCTAAATCTTGGCAAGTTTTAATGTCACTTTCCAAAGTGGAACAAACTGTGGAAGAGTTGGAAAAGTCACTTTGACAATTTTCATCTAAGTCCAAGCTCATAGTTGGGAAGGCGTCTAAGAATGACAACAAGATTATATCGGCATCACCTTTTTCACAGTAGTAGGCCAAAGATTCTTCATTGTTAGAATCAACGCCCCAGTATAAGGCAATTTGGTTGTTGGATGTAGTATTGGCTAAAGCCAAGGAGGATTGAGATAATGCTGCTGCTACTAAAACAACAGATAATAAATTGTTGATCATTGTTGAAATGTAATAGTATTAAAATTTAAAAACTTAGCTTTATTTTTTAATAAAAATATGTATCACACTTTTCTGTTTGGTTTGTAAATATTTTAATGAAATGTAACATATAAGAGATGTTTTGTTAATTAAATAGTAATCACATATGATTGCATTAAAAACTATAGAAAAGAGTTACATTAAAATTAAATCTGCATTGATTCAACTTAAATACCTTAGGCATAAATTCAAACGAGAGTCTTTTTGATGTTGATGTTTCTTTGTTGAAATAAAATACGAATAAACTCTGCATAATTTTTTTTAATGTTAATGCAGCATATTTAAAAATAGAAGAGAAGAGGGTCTGTAAGGTGATTAGTAATAAAACTATATTGTTATTCTTTTGCAAATAAAATAGTAAATAAACAAGTTAGTCAAGCAGAGAATTTATGTAACTATTTTTTTTGCTTAAACTATTGATACGTTGCATTGTGTGATGTTAACTTCTAGATTGTTATAGCTCTATTTGTTTTGTTGGTTATTTTTTTCAATGTGTTTTGAGTTCAGCCGTGCACTTCAGTTCAGCACAGAATGTTTAATGCGATGTTTTTTTTTTAATACAGGAAATGCTCTAGTACATAAACATTTTTTTTTGTTTCGTGTCACGGATTTTAAACGAGAAGATGTAGTTGATATGGCAACAACAAATGGTTGATGAACACTTCCTGTTATTGTGATTAAGAAGATTACAACTTTCTTGTTGAATCGAATGTGAGTTAAAAATAGCAGTATATTCATAGTGATAATTCCTCACAGATGAGATTATCCATGTTGTGAACGGCGTTTATTTTTTGGTTTTTTTTTATTGCTTATTTCGGATATAACACCTTCTCGTTTTTGTACCGTTTCCATCATCATCTAAGAACTCTACACGTGCATTGATCTGCAAATATTGTAAATGTTATCTTCAAAAAGTATATCAATATAAGGGTAATTAGAATAAACCCCGTCGTATAATAAAAGAGCATAAAGGCAAATACGATTAAACATGCAGAACTTTGAATATGAGAATATACAAGTGATCGAAGACTTAGTCAATGAGTTGAATGTTTTACTCAAACGTGAAAACAGTTTGCAAGACTCCATTTCTTCATCCATCAACAGATTAAATGATTACAGAACCATTCAAGAAATTAAAGCAATAATGGAAAAGTCAAATAAGACGACCTTGAACTACGATCAGCAGAAGATGTGCAAAAATCTTTTAATAACAGACAACATATTTACAGCGTTATTCGAAGAACATTTAAGTATCTTTAAAGAAATTGGCTTGAATATAAACGATGTTATGATGTTAACAGTGGAAGAACAGAATGATTTATTGAAACAGCTTCTAAAAAAGGTCACATCAGACAACAATAAACTGATAGACTACCTGAAATACGAACAATCTGATGATACTCTCGTTGTTGTCAATAAGTTCAAGATCTTCATAAATAACCAGTACACCAAGTTTCTCAGTGAAATCAGTGAGCAGTACAGGGGTCACGTTTTTCCACTGGAGGATGCAGCCAGGGGGATAAGTGGTGTGAACAATTTGACAACACTGAAGAAAATACACCTGATACTGGTGGATATCGGAGAAACGCTACAAAGCGTGAATAACTAGGTGCAAATTTCACACTCATCACCTATGATAATGCCATTTTGTGCTTACCAAAAACTTACGGGTGGAAAAAAAAAAATGAAATTTTAAAAAAACTGGGTGTAAAAAATGTGCTATGGACCAAATTGCTTTTGTTTAATTAATTAGAGATAGTGATATCCCAACCAAAACATTTACAGACAGGATATGCCTTAGCACAACAATATGGGGGTGTATTTTTCCATAAATAATATCCAAACTTTCTTGTACAGGATTTTTTAGTTTTCATTTTTGAAAATTGTTCAATTATTTAAAAGAGCATCAACACTGAATAATCTCATGATTGACTTATTGTGATATACTATACAGTATAAGTACGTTAACTTCAGAAAAATAAGTCTAAAAAACCCAAAATAATAAAAAACATTAATATCTCATATACCTCCCTTTTATTCAGATAATATTTTTTTTTGGCTTTCACTAAGAATATATAACTACAAAAAATGGGAAACAAAGTGTTTAATGTTGCAGTATTCTTTGTTGTTTTAAGAGAAGCATTAGAAGCTGTTATTGTTGTTTCTGTATTATTATCATTTGTCAAGCAAGCCATTGGTTCCAATGACCCAAAGCTATACAGCAAGTTAAAGAAGCAAATTTGGCTTGGTGCCATTGCTGGGTTTATTATTTGTTTGATTATAGGTGCTGGTTTCATTGGTGCCTACTATGGTCTACAAAAGGATGTCTTTGGTAACACTGAAGACTTGTGGGAAGGTGTGTTCTGTTTGATTGCCACAATCATGATTTCCTTCATGGGTTTGGCCATGTTGAGATTGAACAAAATGCAAGCCAAGTGGAGAGTTAAGATTGCCAAGTCCATCGTTCAAACTCCAAAATACGATGAAAACGGTAAGAAGAAGGCTTGGCAAGGATTTGGGTACATAATGAAGAAGTACTGTATGTTCATATTGCCATTTGTTACTGTTTTGAGAGAAGGTTTGGAAGCTGTTGTCTTTGTAGCTGGTGCTGGTGTCACAACCACTGACTCCAAAGCCTCATCATTCCCATTGCCAGTCGGTTGTGGTTTGCTGTGTGGGTTATTGGTTGGTGCCTTCATCTTCTATGGTGGTTCCCACTCCTCTTTACAAATTTTCTTGGTTATCTCCACATGTATCTTGTACTTGATCTCCGCAGGTCTATTTTCCAGAGCTGCTTGGTTCTTTGAAAACTACAGATACAACAAGAAGACAGGAGGTGATGCCTCTGAAAATGGGTCTGGACCAGGTTCTTACAATGTTGCCGCACATGTTGTTTACCACATAAACTTTGCCAATCCTGAAATCGACAATGGTTGGGATGTTTTCAACTCCTTGCTGGGATGGCAAAACACTGGTTACTTGTCCAACATCTTGTGCTACAACTTGTACTGGGTAGTTATCATTACAGTTGTCTTGTTGATGTTATATGAAGAAAAGCATGGTCACTTACCATTCTTGAAGAATAGAAAGTTGAAGGAATTATCTCCATTCTACTGGGTTAAGTCCAAGTACAAAAAGGAAATCACCAAGCAAGATGAAAAGGAAATCTTTGACAAATTACAAAAGGTTGCCTTTGACTCCGAAGGTAACTTGGTTGCAGCTGAAGAAAAGGTTGTTGAAGTTAAATAATCTGTTCATTTTTTTTTTAAGTAATAAAAAATTGAAGAATGGCTACCATGTGCTTATATCCGATGTCCTTTTTTTTTGACTAGTTCAAAAAATCAAAGAAAAGCGTTGAGATAAGCGATCTTAACAACATAACATTAACGAAACATGTTTTAATATATAATAAGTCAAGAATCTGTTTAAAGTATAGAAATGATTAGTCTCTTTTTTTACTTTTGCTGTAATCTTCAGTATGTTCCTTTGTTTAATACTAGTGTCTTTGTATCAGAGATCGTGTGAAGACCTGATGGGTGTCTTGTGTTTTGTCCGTCAAAAAAAGAAAAAAAAATGGTTCCCCCAAATATTCTGATGGATTGAATGACATTCTCAGTTCCATACAATCATCCTTTATTCCTTTTTTTTTTTTTTTTAATTTTGTGATAGTTTATGTAAATGATACTTCTAAACCAAAAGCAACCCCATTAGAATTAACTTCCATCCAAACTCCTACTCTGTATCCATCTTTTTGTTTACCTGCTATACTTAATAAATACCTTTTTTTAGAGTAGCACCTCAAAAATACAGTCATTCCTATATTATTCTTAAACCCTTTGTTTCTGGCACGCAATAATAACAAACTAAGATAAATACAATAAAAAATATGATTTTGATAGAAGGTGTTAAATACGCATGCGAACGTTGTATTAGAGGACATAGAGCTACAAAATGTTCCCACTCTGATCAACCCTTGGTTGTTATCAAAAATAAAGGAAGACCCTCAACAGTTTGTGACTATTGTAAGGCTCTGAGACATAACAGAAACTCTCATCCTGAGGGTTCTTGTACTTGTGGAACTGAAGCGAAACTCAAAAAAAAGAGGGAGCAAATGAGAGAAGAACGAAGACTGAAGAAAATGCAGCAAAATGCTGGAAAACATATAGACACTTTCTCTCCTTCTTCAGAAAATAGCTCCATAGCCACCAATCTTCAAAATAACAGCCTTAATACAGAGACATATCACTCTGCTAATTGTTCATGTTATGATACAGGAATTTGTAATTGCCATAAAACCCGAAAGAGTAATCAAAAAAGGATTTCTAAAAAGAAACATATGAAAAGGAGAGGTTCAGAAAGTAGCACTGACATAAGTGCCAGAGTTTTTGCCGCCCATGCAACAGACCAAATCTCTCACAACTCTATACACTCATTCAATTCATTCAGGGAAAATTCAAGTATGTGCAGTCATGACTCATTTTCAAATGCAAAAATCATGACTGTACCGCATGCCTCCAATCTAACACATGAAGGCTCATTGTTAAGCTTCAACAACTCCGGAACCAACCCTTACCCATCGGTTAACAGTACACCCTTTGAATCTCATTTTTCATCCCACACTTCTCCAGATGAAAGGCCCATGCTCTTTAGTTCCCACAGTAAAGATTTAGTAAAGTCAGTTTCAAAAATGGCCTCAAGTTCACTTGATCATGAAACAAGTGTTTCTCCACCAAACAACATGGAACAACTCCCTTCAATCAACAGTTTCTTAAGCAACTCTAGGAGAGTATCAACAAACAACAACTCCTCAAATATACATAATGATATTCACACTTTGAATGAACACAAGAAGACTCACTGGCAACTACACAACAACCGAAATAACTCATTCAAAAGAGTTGACTCCTTGAATTCATTTTCAACCAACAATGAACTCAATTTGCGACAAACCCCTGATTACTCTACAAACCATGCAACATTGTTCAATCCAAATTATAAAGAAAGCAACAAAAAGGATTCTCACGGACTTTTGGATCAAGTTATCACAAGCAACAACGATGCTGATGTAGATTTAAAAAATTTGTTAGATTCAGTGCCGACAGTAAGCATTACTCAAAAGCAACAAACAGCAAACAACGAGCCTCTTTCGTTTTTGGATACCGGCTTAGTCAATGCCAATTTTTCCAATAATTTCAAGGATCATTCCTTCTCAAAGCAAGATATCTTAGATAATGGTATTTCCTCCAAGAATGACATGTTAGCTAGTTTTTTACGTCCGGAAGATGTAAATGATACAAGCAACTTAGGCAATGTTCCAATGGAAATAGACAATTCCAAATATTTTGATGAGTTTTTAAATCAAAATCAAGATAGTTTAAAGTTTGATGAGAAGTTATTGGAGAAGTCAATTACTGACTTTTCTGCACTCAACAATGTTGACATGTCTTTTGCCAACGATAATTTTGTCAACGAATCAATTCCCGTGACCAATTCAATGTCTGAAGATTTCTTCAATGGCTTTAAGATCAACAATGATAGTGAGGAAGTACAAAAAGCTCAAGGTATGAACTTGGAAATTAATCAAGCCAATCCATATCATGAAAAAGAGGATGATGAAAAGAATGCTATGGTTTTGTCACTAAGACCCGGAACTGTAGGTTTGAGTCATCTCTTAGGTAACTTTGAAAACCAACGATAGAATCGAGAACGTCTTCGTTTATAGAGTACAACACCTATATAATAAAAATAATAAAAATAATTAGTCTATGTTTAATGAATCAATCTTTTTGGTTACATCATTGACATTTTCAGTCTGTCTTTGTTTGAACAAGACCTCTGATCCGTCATTTTTGAAGTACTCTAGCAAAATAGAGTTATCAATCTCCAGTACTGATGATTTCTCCCAGTGTTCTATCTTGAGAAGCTTGAAAATTAGTAGAAGTATTTCAAGGTTTTTGTAAGATTTGGATTGTTCTTCATTTTCTGCCTCCTCGCTTGAGCTGTCTGAGTCTTCATATTGATCATAGTAAGAAAGAGCGATCCATTCGTCCTTTTCCCTCATTTTCAAAATGATGCACTCATTTTCAATTTCATTTAATCCTATGCTTGATGCATCTTTGTTGTAAAAGAACTTCTCCACATCTGTGATTTTTATCATCTTTGTGAGCTCTTTATCTTCTGGATCATGATACATATCGTCATCAAAGGTTTGTTTTATTTTTACAATCTTTGACTCATCTAGATACTCCAAGTATACCTTGTTTCTTCTGGCGACTTCATTCCAAATTGCAATGTTCTCATGGAAACTTTTCAATCTGAATAATGTGCACTCAAAACAAGTATATGTTTCAAGCATCTGGTTCATTAACACACCAGCCTTCAAGACATTACCCAAGGAATAATCGATCCTTGTGGATTCATCTTTTGCAGCTTCATAAGAAACATTTTCCTTGCTGATCATTGTTTGTAAGGAAAGCTGCAAGTACGAACTTACACTGTCTATATTCTTTTCCAATTCCAGCATACTGCGCTCAATATCGTCTTGGTCCTTCTCAATCCAGCGTTCAACATCGTCTATAAGCGGGTTAACCAGCATATTACATCTTTGAGCTGCTTGTTCTCCACTCATCCCCTTTGTCTTTGAAAGATCCACCAGAGCTTCCAGTGCGCCTGTCAGTATTTTCAGCTTAAGATCGATTCTGTTTCTGAGAATCTTCAAGTTGTTGATGAGGTGTCCCTCGCTGTGTGTGTCTGTGTCCTTCGTTGTTGCTTTGGTGACCACACTGGTTATCGTTTTGTTTAGCTGGTCATCAATCACCCTGGTCATTTTCTTCATTGCAAATGAAGTCGCATAAGTGACTCCTGACTTTAACGCTATGTCGAATGCCTTGCTTCCCGCACCATTCAAAAATTGTTCCATAGTTAGAAGAGAAGTATCCTTTTGTGTTGGTTTTTTGTATATAGTTTCTTGGATTTTTGGTGTTTATTTAATGAAAGTGTGTTTGATAAGAAACTTGTATAATAACGGATTTCCATGATTTATCTCATGTTTTTTTTTTAGTATGAAAAATTAGATAGCTTATTTGACGATGAGAAAACAGTGTTCATCGCCAATTTTTCCAATAAACCGATGTTTATCCAAAATATATATAACAGTAAAAAACTTTCATGATAGTTGCATCATAATACATAAGAATCCATGCTCAATCTGTGGATTCAGAAAGGTTTCTAACACCTAAATCATCTGAAAATCAGAATAGTGTTATAATTCCAAAAATCTAAATTCAATCAAAGGGTATATATTATACATGAGAAATGTATTGGAAAGCATATGTTACATCATCATGCTCGTATTCTTTTTTAAGTAAATGGTCGTTGGTACTCTTCAAGTCTTCATGGTTCAAATGGTTCCAAGTGGTTGCATCACCATACAACATTGCGTCAGCTCTTTTTCTTTGTTGGCCCTTGACACATCTCTTACAATTGAAAGTTGTGTGAGTGTTACAGGCAGACTTTCCATCATACTTGAAAAGCTTCTTCAAATTGTTAGAGGAGAACAATCTTTCTACATCGTCATTTTCATCCACAACACATGAAGAAAGTGACATCTTCATTGATTGTCTCTGGTATATTTTTTCCTCAATAGTTCCTGTGCTAATGAACCTATAAATGAAGCAATCCTTCTTTTGTCCATCTCTCCACACTCTTGCCAATGCTTGTTGATCAGATGCAGGGTTCCAGTCAGGATCAAGCAATATCAATCTGTTAGCTCCGATTAAATTGATACCACATCCACCAGCTTTCGAACTCAACAAAAAGATGAAATCATTGGTGTTATTTGGATCATTGAATCTATCAACAATTTTTGATCTTTTGTTAACCGTTTGAGTTCCATCCAATCTGATGAATCCATATTGATACATGTTACAAAATATTTCTATCAAATCCAAAGTGTGAGTGTAATTGGAAATCAACACTATTTTATCATCAGTTTCAGCTCTGATGGATTTCAGCATTCTGTACAAAATAGCAAATTTACCACTGTATTGGTGCTGTACCTTTGATGATCTTACTCTGTTAAAGTCAGCTGGTTTATAATCAGGTGGATAGTTGTCAAAATCAGGAACTTCTTTTTCAATATCAATCAAATCTGGATGGTTACACAATTTTTTCAAAACACCTATTGCCTTTAATGGTGTTTCTCCATTTGTTGATGTTTTCATGTTCAAGGCTTCTGGATTATCCAATTCAACATTATTTAATCCACAATCTGAGACATACTTCTGATAAACATCTTCTTGGAAAGGTGTAAGCTTGACAAATATAACATGTTCATATTTACATGGCAAATACTTGGCTAGAATATCATTGGTTCTTCTGATAATGAATTTGTTGACAATCTCTGACAACTGCTTCAATCTCAAATCACTTTTATTCTTTTCTTCTTCGTCAGCATCGGCATCTCTACCTCTTAAGATGGGCATTTCAAAGTGCTTTCTAAAGTCAGATCTAGTTCCCAGTAAGCCTGGGTTGGAAAAGTTTAAAAGGGCAAAGTATTCGGAAAGATCGTTTTGTATTGGTGTTCCGGACAAGATTACTCTTCTATTACAATTGATACTGTTAAGAGCCTTGAATGTTAAACTTTCCTCGTTTTTAAGTCTGTGACCCTCATCAGCCAAAAGCAAACCAACTTCACAATTATTCAAGTTTTTTATGTTTAATCTCAAGGTCTCATAGGAAATGATTAGTACAGGTCTGGTGATCTGTCTGTTTTCTGCAGCCGCCCAAGCCTTGATGGCATCTTGCGGTGATAATCCTCCAGTGGCCTGTTTTTTACCGGTCATGGCCAGTGGTGTCAGGGCATTTGGACCCAACCACTTGGTGATCTCATTGGCCCAGTTGCCCACAAGAGAGGATGGACAAACAATGATTGCCTTTTGTATCATCGGAGATCCTCTTGGACCTTGCTTTATCAAAGTCCACAGCAGTGTCAAACATTGAAGGGTCTTCCCCAACCCCATTTCATCGGCCATTATACATCCATACGCATTTCTAGCCTTGGCTGCAGCCTTTGTGACAGCTTCATCAGTCTTCATTTCCTCATCATCCACAATGAATCCACTCATGTCATCATCTTCACCATCTGTGGAGTCTTCATCTCCTGGCAAGTTTATTCCTTCTAGAATATCATTTCTACGCATGAAGTCTTGCATTACTAAACCCGTCACACATCTGTACAGGAAACGAACACCCTCGACTTGATGGGGTCTTAAAATTTTCGCCAGCTTGGGATCAATGACGATTGGAACATTAGGTTGGCTACTCAAGATTCTTAGTTTTTCCTCCTCACTAATAGTGAATACAGGAGGCAGCAGAGATGTAAGCGACTTATTTTCCAGTCCATTAGACATTTTTTTGGCTATGATCCCATTGGCAACAATTTTCTTTTTTATTTCAACCAATTCTTGTTCTCCTTTTGTTGCAGCCGCTTTCATCTCCTTAGCCAACCTTTTTTGCTCCTCCTTCATTTTCTTGGGATCGTTTAATAATTCTTCCTGTCTTTTGATCTCCAGTTGTTTCAAATCTTCTTCAACAGATAGGTCCGGCATGTCACCATCAGCAGTTGGGTCGTACAGCAAAATTGCCAGCTCTCCATATGGATCGTGTAATGGTCTTGCCTTCAAATTTTCCAATTGAACACGAGGTCTGTTTCCCAATGTATAGTCCATAATATGGGTTCTAGTGTAATTTTTTATGGGCACCTTGAAAGTTATTTTGTCCAATGGACTTCCTGCTTCTTGTATTTTTTTTAGGTTTCTTGAGCTCAAGGCATCTATTCTTTTCTGCACCTTCCCGTGTTGAATGAA
>ERZ794949.590-NODE-590-length-11111-cov-2.711288_pt1 | contig 11111 bp, 12 predicted proteins | sample MGYA00511363_ERZ794949 | MGnify/ENA primary metagenome ERZ794949 (study PRJEB30137, sample SAMN04331402) | food metagenome | isolation source: T1 must sample point D1 replicate B | place: Australia: South Australia ... | reverse complement strand
CGGCATCAAGAACTCGAAGAGGAAGGCCGCCTCGTCGTCCCAGGCCCCTCCACCTCGCCCCTCGGCCGCCGACCACTTTGCGGCGCACCGCGGCTCGGCCCACGCCGCCGCCTCGCGCTTCCTGTTCGACTCGTCGCCCTCGGCCCGGTCCCACACGCCCCGCCCGGCCACCCCAGAAGAGACGTGGCGCCACACCCCGCCCGTCCCCTACTCGCTCCCCGTCACGACCACCTCGGCGCGCTCGTTCGCCGTGCGCGACGGCAACGTCGCCCGCGCGTACCGCACCCTGAACCGCGTCCTCAACGACAACAACGTCCGCCGCGAGCTCAAGCGCCAGGAGCGCTTCGAGACGCCCAGCAACAAGCGCGTCCGCCTCAACTCGGAGCGCCACCGCCGCCGCTTCAAGGTCGCCGTCGGCAAGTCGGTCTCGCTCGCGCTCCGCACCAAGGACTTGTAGGCGCGCGTGCGCGAGGGCCGGTCGATGTAACGAGGTGGTTCTCGAGGTCCCGCACGAGTCGTCCAGCTCGGAGCTCTGCGTCTTGCTTCCTGTTCTCGCTCCCCTCGCGCTCAGCGAGTTCTCGCCTCGGGCTCGACATCCCGCGCACGCTTCATCCTCACATTCTCGACCCTCGCAGACTTCATCGCAAACGTCGACTCGATGCACCGCCGTGCCGTGGTCGACTCGACTTCGCCCGCACGACTCGCCGATCCGCCTCTCGCCCATCCTCTCACTCTCCCTCCTCCCTCCCCTCGCCCCTCTCGCCTTCCGACGTCCCTCGCCCGACCTCGCCCGCCCCCACGCCCTCTCGCCCCTCTCGAGCGCCGGACTGTGTGCCGGCGGCAGCGCGAGGCCGCCAAAGGCGTCATCGGCGGCGGCGTTCGAGCCGGGCGCGTCGCACCGTTGCGGGAGCGACTACGAGTGCGGCTGCGGGCTGCGCATGAGCTGCTGCGGTTCGACGTGCCGGCCGTGCGGGCGCGGTGGGTGAAGGGCGGCGAGGCGAGGGGGAGGGACGAGGCGGGCTCGGGCCCGTGAGGAGTTGTTGCGAGAGGCGGCGGCAGCGAGGGCGACCGGCGAGGACGGCGCGACCGAGGTGAACTTGAGGAGATGAAGAGCTGCTCGAGGTCGAGGGTGGCGAGAGGAGCCGAGTCTGAGCGTGCGACAGGGCTGGGTCGAGGCGAGCAGGAGGAGACGAGCGCACGGGCCGGGTCGTGGGCGTGTGCCGACGAGGCTGCGGCCGGTACTGTGATGATGTCTGCGATGTCAAGAGTCGGTGATTGTCGCCGCAGTATGTCGCAGAGAGCGCTTCGAGGAAAGAGAGCAGGAGATGTCGTATACGTACCTCTTTTTCGCTGGAAGTGCTTTGCCACCTTTGCGACTGCTCGTCCCTTTTTCTTTCTCTTTGGAGTGCGAGACGAGATTTCTGAGTACCTTGAGCTGGCGCCGCCGAGACCGAGGCCCGCCATCGAGCTGAAGAGGAGGACGCACCGGCCATGGCGCTCAGGCCGCCGCTGCGGCCGTACGAGCGAGACGAGGACGACGCGCTGCGCGAGTACGGCCTCAACGCCGACGAGCTGCTCTGCGCAGCAGTCGGTCATGGCGAACCAAGCGAGACGAGCGAGGGCGAGAGGAACAGCGCCGGGCTGGACGTAGTCGGCAAGCCGTCTTGCGAAGGTCGATTTGCTCAGCGGCGGGACCTCTCGCTGTCGCTCTCGGGCAGGCTCTCACGCTCCCTCACGCAAGCTTGAACGAGCTGGAAGAGAGGGAAGCATTCCAAAAGCCTACCTAGCTACCAGGCACCGCTCGCCGCACCGCCGCGGCGCCGCTCGAGCACCCTCACGCTCGCTCCAGCGCGTCGCCCGAGCGCGCGGTACGGGCTCTCGCCGCCGTGCTGCTGCTGATCGCGACGAGCCGGCGGCGGGACGAAGTACGGCGAGCTGTGACCCTGATAAGGGCGCGGCACGGGCGGGTACTCGGAGTCGCTCGAGTCGGACGACGAGTAGCCGCTCGAGCCGTTGGGCGAGTCCGGCTGCTGCAAGAGGTGCTGCTCGTTGATGAAGCTGCTGTTGACGTGCGACTGGTGCTGCGAGCGGCGTGGCAGAGAATCAGCTTCCTTCCTTGGGCATGCGTACGGACCTGCAGATGCTGGCGGCGGCGGCGAGTCGGCGAGGACGAGTTTTCACCCAGCCCGTCACCCAGCCCGAAGGGAAAGGAAGCCGACGAGGACGAAGGAGAGCAACAGAAGAGAGAGGACCCGAGAGGACGACCGAGAGCCTGAAGCCGCTCACGGCCGGCGGACGAGAGGAAGGACTCGGTGACAAGAGCGGGCGAGCCACAGCCGGACCGAGACAGACAGGAGGCATGCTCGAGGACTGATCATCGACTTGCAGGCGGACAGGAGAAGCTGGGCGGCGTTGCAGAGAGCCTCGCCCGACGCGCTCGACGAGGAGGCTACTCGTCCTCGTCCTCGTCCTCTTCCTCGTCGTCGCTCTGCGGCGGCGCCACCCTCTTCTTCTTGCTGCCGCCTGCTCGAGACGACTTGCGAGTCGCAGCGGGCGAGGACTCGGTGCGCGAGGCGGCGCCATCCGACTCTGGGAGCGCGAAGGAGGGAGGGTCCGTGCGGCCGAGTCAGCGTATGAGCGAAAGGCAAGGAAAGGACCTCGAGAGCGGGAAGGAGATGACGAGAGCGAGCACGAGAAGAGAGCCACGCACCGTCCTCGTCCTCCTCCTCGTCGTCCTCCTCCTGCGCCCGACCGCGCTTCTGCCGCTTGCCCTTCCCGCTCCCCTCCTTACCCTTGCCCTTCCTCGCCCTCTGCGCAGGCGTCGCCGTCTCGCTCGTCGCGTGCACGCTCTCTTCGTCGTCGTCGTCGCCGCCGAGCCCAAGCGCAGCGACGTTGATCGGCACGCCGTGGAACTTGTGCGTCTTGGGGTCGCGAGGCCAGATCCTGCGCGCGCAGCGAGGGAGGGTCAGCATGCGCCTCTTGAGGACGACGTGGAGAGAGGAGGAGAGGTCGAGACGCACTGCTTGCACGGGTCGGGCGGGTTCGACAAGTGGTCGGGGCACTGCCCGTTGGCGCCGAGTCGGCGCGGCGTGCAGAACGTGTGAAGGCGGACGCCGCACGCTGCGTTCGGGCAGGCGTAGCCCTGCGAGCGAGACGAACGAGGACGACGTCAGCACGGCGGCGCGACGCAGTACGAGTCGAAGAGCAGGTCCGAGCGAGGAGGGGGGACGCACGCTCGTTACGATCGAGAGGCAGTCGTTGCAGTCGACGACGGTGCGGTGCCTCGGGTCGGGCGCATCGTCGTCGTCGTCCTCGGCGTCTTGAGCGAACGTCTCGCGCAGGTACGGCGCGAGCTCGACCAGCGAGCGCGGCGACAGGGTGAGGCGAGCGGACGAGTGGAGGGAGAGCCAGCCTGCACAGACATCGTCAGCTTCTGCAGAGCCACACTGCAGGGTGAGAGGTAGGAAAGGGACGCACCCTTGGCGAGGAAGCTCTTGACGAGCTGGATCGCAACCGTCTTGGTGAGCGGCTGCTTGGCGCAGCGCACGGCGTCGGTCTGCGAGACGCTGTAGCTGAGCCGCGGCGCAAGCATGATCTTCTCGACCTGCGAAGGACAGGGATGGTCAGCGTGCTGCTCTCGTGGGCGATGAGGGCGGCCTAGAGAAGGAAGCTGGAGAGGGGACGCACGATGGCTTTGAAGAAGGCAATCTCCTCGGCCTTGTACTCGGTGGCGAGCTTTGCGGGCTCGTCCTGGATCGTGTTGACCTGCGAGAGGGGTGATGCCGGTGTCAGTTTGCCGTGCAGGAGCGAGGCAGAAGCAGGAAGAGCCGAGGACGCACGAGGATGTACATGCCCGTGCCGGTCTCTTGATCCCTCGTCGCCTTGATGTCGAAGCCGCACAGCGACAAACCCGGCTCGAGCTGGGCGATGAAGTTCTCGAGCGGCGGCGGCGCGTCGACTGCGAGCTCGAAAGCGGAGGTTGGGCGAGGAGGGGGAAGGTGGAAGAGGCGAGTCAGCGCCGGCGAGCTGGTTCCGAGCTGGAGAGAGAGAGAGAGTGAGAGACAAGGACGCACGACTGCACAGCTTGACGCACTCCTTGTAGAGCGCCTTTGCCGTGTCGAGCGAGAGCGTCTTGCGGGCGATGAGGGCCTGGAGGAAGAGGTGCCTGCAGGTCTTTAGCGGCTCCTTGAGGTCGAGGGCGGCGATCTGGGCGGCGTTGTCGCCCTCGCTGTCGTCGTCGGAGGCGTGGCGGCGGCCGTTGGCCTGCTTGTGGTTGCGCTGGCGGCGGCGAGCAGCGTCGTCGGACGAGGCGGACGGCGAGCGCTGAGCGCGCGAGGTGGACGCGCGCGGGGCCATGCTGCGGTGCGTGCTGGGGTGCTGAGTGTGCTGAGTGTGCTGGGACTCGCGCAGAAGGCGCAGGCGAGGTGTGCGAGGGCCGAGAGGGAGCCGCGAGCGATGAAGCGCGCCGAGTCGCGTCTCCGCTCACACGTCCGCGGCCTCGACGGTGAGCGACTCTAGCTCGGCGAGCGGCTCTCGTACAGCCTGCACAGGATTCAGATAGTGTCTGTGACGAGGCGTGAAAAAGTCTACGGCAACGCTCGGCTCGTCGAAAATCACCACCTCGTCTCCCTTCCCCCAGCCTGGCTCCTCAGCTGTGCCAGCATCGCCTTGCCCTTGCCGCCGACGCAGGCAGTCTCGTCGCCCTCCACGTGGCTCGGACCCTGCCGCCGCTCGAACCGCACCGCCGTCCCCCTCCTCTCGCACTCCCTGACGACCCGCGCAACCGCCCAGTCAAACTCGCCGTTGCCCTTCCACGCATCGGCCCTCGAGCGGTCCCACGTCGCCGGGAGCACGAGCTCGACCAGCCCAACGAGGAAGGACGGCGAGCCGTCTGCCGCGCCGAGTCCGGTGGCGCCAAAGAGGGACGGTGGCGCCGAGGCCGACATGGCGAAGGGCGAGCGGCGCCTCGTGGGGGATGACGACGCAGATGTCGGCGCCGTGTCGGCCGTGCTCGAGGACGCGAGGACGAGGAAGGCCGTCGAGAGGGCCTGCGCCGCGACGAGGTGCGGCTCGAACAGGTCGCTGCCGCCGCTCGAGCGCAACGAGGCCGGGCCGACGACCTCGAGGCACTGCGGCCGTGCGGTCGAACGCTCTACCGTCTCGAGCAGGCTCGCCGTCAGCGAGGCTACCGGGACGGCGAGGTGCGCGAGCGCGTTCCCGCACCGCTCGACGAGGTCGAATGGGTCGACGACGCCGTCTCGCCGGTGCTCCTCGTCCGAGAGCGGCGGGCTCGTGAGGCGCAGGAGCTCGAGCTGCGGCGCGAGCTCGACCGGGCTGTGCGCGCCGAGGTCCTGCGACGTGACCGGGTCGTCGACGAGGCGGCAGTTCTCGAGCGACAAGGCGCGCAGCCTCGGCATCGTGTGCGCCGACAGGAACTGGGCCGCGCTCGGCCCGTCGATCTGGAGGTTGTCGACGACGAGCGTCTCGAGCGAGGGGAGGGGCGTGAAGAAGGGCGTGAACCGCGAGGTGGTCGTCCGGTCCGACACGAGCGAGTCGACGAGGGCGAGGTGGCGGAGCTCTGCATCGAAGGATCTGCATCAGTGACATCCAGAGTGACTCTGAGATGCACAGAGAGGACAAGAGGACGCACGGCGGGCGTTGGCAAAGTCGGTGAGCGAGAAGACGACGACCCGACGCAGCTCGAGCGCCTCGAGCGCCGGGCACAGCTCGAGGACCTTGGCGAGCCTCGTCGTGAGCGGGCTCCTGCCGGCGTGCTCATCGTCTGCGCGCTTCGAGACGCCGCCGTCGAGTCGCAGGCGGGTGACGAGCCGTGCGAGGCCGGGCGCGCGCTTGACGGTGCGGAGAAAGAGGTTGATTTGCTTCGTGGTGGTGAGGGTCGGCTCGACGTAGAGCGCGTCGCGCACTCGGTCGCGGGTCTGGGTGCATAGGCGGGCGACGGTCGACGGCGAGTCGAGGAAAGCGAAGTGGAGGATGAGGAGGACAACCTCGGCGGGGAGGACGGGTGGGCGGCGAGGTCGGGCTGGACGGCCGCCGTACGGCTTATCGGTGACGCTGCGGATGCACACGAAGGACCGTCAGCACGAGTGCGGCTCGTCTGGACGCGCCTGGCTCGGCAGGTCCGAGAGGATCCGAGGTGGGGGCCGCCGGAGGAAGCGAGCGCGAGGAGGAGACGCACCTGGGCCTGCGAGTGCGGTGGAACGAGCTGGTGCGCTTCTTGCGGCGGAAGAGCGAGAAGAAGGGCATGGCCGTGCTGGTAGCAAAGGCGCGAGGACGAGGGTCGAGGCGAGCTGGCTTTTGTCGCCTTCGGTCGACTGCCGAGCGAGAGAGGGGCGGCGTGGACGAGGGTGGAGCGAGGGCGACCCGGCGAGTGGCTTGCGGGCCTCTGTAGCTCGCCTAGCGCAGCCGTACAGCGCGTGCAGAGGCTGGACGAGGGCGTGGGAGGAGCGAGGCGAGCGAGCCGTCTCCCGTCCTTCGAGCCTCGGCTTGCACCGCCTCGCAATCTCGCTCGCCGCTCTCGACGAGACTTGGGACGAGCGGCACAGACTGGTCAACGGGCTATATACAAGGAGTCGCTCTATCGTATGCCTACAGATGCCCCTGTTGTCCCTTTCCCTCCCCCTCGCTTCCGACCCACCTCGGCGCTCGAGCCCAGCCCCTCGTCTTGAAGCTCGGCCTCGAGCGACCTTGGCGACGACGACGACGTCGACGACGTAGAGCGCGCCTAGGCGACGGTCGGGACGACGCCCGAGTTGAGCGGCTCGTTCTCAAGGTTGACGCGGCCGCTGAGGACGTCGACGAGGCGCTGCATCGGCTCCCACCACTGCTCCTTGCCGCGGCGGTTCTTGATGTCGGCCTGCTGCATCATCTCGTCGACGGCGACGAACCGGATCCCGGCGCCCTGGATCGCGATCGACGCCGCGCCCGGGTTGCCGCCGGCCTGGGCGTGCTGCTGTTCGAGCCAGTCGATGCACTTGACCGTGAGGCGCACGGCGCGCGTGCGGTCGCGCGGCGAGGGGACGCCGCCCTGGAGCGTGTGCCCGAGCGAGACGAGGCGCGAGTCGAACAGGTCCTTGCCCTCCTCGGCGAGGATGTTGGACAGGACCTCGGTCGTGTACGTCTTCGAGGCGCGCTCGGCACTGCGGGCGAGGAAGAGGACTCGGGCGAGCGTCAGCTGACGATGCTTGACGAGGTGCACGAGCATCTGAGAGAGCAAGAACGCACCGGATGACGAGACGGCCCTCGCTCTTGCCGTTGACGTCCTGCTGGTAGCGCTTCTTGAGGAAGCTGACGTCCGAGACGAGCGTCTTGAGGTCGAGGCCCTTCTCGGGCGTGTAAACGATGTTGGCGCCCGACTGCGAGTGAGAGATGAGGAGAGGACGTCAGCTCTTGGCTCGTCGAGGACGACGGCGAGGGGAGGGGCGAGGAGGAGAGGGGAGAGGAGAACGCACAGCGAGCGCGCCGAGCATGGCAATGTAGCCGCAGCCGGCACCCTGCGTCTCGACGACAAAGACACGGTTGCGGCTCGCCGTCGCCGACTGCTTGATGGCGTCGCACGCGTCGACGAGGACGTTGATGCTCGTGTCGGACCCGATGCTCCACTCGGTGACGGGGACGTTGTTCGAGATGGTGGCGGGGAGGTGGACGAGCGGGATCTTGAGCGCCTTGTAGCGGTCGCGCGCGCTGCTGAGCTGGTTCAGGGCGACCATGCCCTCGAACCCGCCGACGATGAGGAGCGAGTCGAGCTTGTACTCGGCGAGCTTGGCGGCGATGGCCTCCATGTCCGAGTCGGGCAGGGTGCGGTTCGTGCCGAGCTCGGAGCCGCCGCGAGTGCCCCACTGGTCGACGCGCAGCCAGGTGAGCTCGGCGACGTTGCCCTCGAGGAGGCCGACAAAGCCGTTGTAGATTGCGACCGGCGTGTGGCCGTGGCACAGGCAGTAGCGCACGGCGGTGCGGGTCGCAGCGTTCATGCCGCCGGCAGGAGCACCGGTGCTGCGAGAGGGAGGAAGGAGGAGGAGGAGGAGGGAGAGCCGAGTCAGCGGGGTGCGAGGAAGAGGTCCGAGAGCGGGAGGGGAGGGACGAGGGCGACGCACTGGACGATGCCGACGCGCATCCGCTGCGCCTCGGGGACACGGTACTCGGTGTTGAGGCGGGTCGTCGCGCGGAAGGCGTGCAGGCAGTCCTCGAACTCGGGGTCGCGCAGGCTGAGCGCGCGCTCAAAGTCCATCGCCTCGATCGCCTTGGCCACCTCCTGCGTCTTGGCGACGGCCTCCATGAGCGGCTGGCGCGTGATCTTGTTCTCCGAGATGCCGATGACGGGCGACGGCGTCGACGGCGTCGACGAGAGGACGGCCTCGACGGCCTCGGCGCCCTGGAGCGTCGCGAGGATGCGGTCGTACGCGACCGGGTTGCCGCCGCGCTGCGTGTGGCCGAGCGTCGTGACGCGAGTGTCGAGGCCGAGGCGGTTGGTGAGGACGTCCTTGATCTCGTCGGGCGTGATCGGGTTGAGCTTGCAGTCGTGAGCGCCCTCGGCGACGATGACGATCGTCTTGCGCTTGCCCTCGTCACGGTGCTGCGGATCGCTGCGAGTCAGCCCTTGCATTCGAGGAGGAGAAGGGAGGAGAGAGAGAGAGATAGAAAGAGAGCTGGACGCACACGGCTGAGGACGCTGCACATCGAGCTCTGCCAGTCCTCGGCGGTGGGAGGACGCTCGGGGATGAACATGTAGTCGGCGCCGGTCGCGATCGACGCCATGAGGGCGAGCCAGCCGCAGTGACGGCCCATGACCTCGACGACGAACGCGCGCGAGTGCGACGAGGCGGTCGACGAGATGCTGTCGACGGCGTCGCAGATGCGGTGGAGAGCGGTCGTCGCGCCTGTTGCCGAGGCAAGAGTGGGTCTGCGTCAGCTGCAGCTCTTCCTCTAGATGCGCAGAAGCTCGAGAGGGACGCACCGATGGTCATGTCGGTGCCGGCCATGTCGTTGTCGATCGAGCCGACGAGCCCGACGATGTTGAGGTTCTTGTACGTGTCGTACTGCTCCTGCGAGATGTCACCTGCGAGAATGAGGAACGAGGTGAGCTTGTGACATCAGGGAGCAGCGGCGAGAGGGAGAGAGGGAGAGACGGCGACGCACCACGCTCGAGGAGAGCCTTCATGTGCTCGGGCCACTCATCACGGAGGCGGTCGGCGCCCGTGAGCGAGCCGTCACCGCCGCAGACGACGAGAGCGTCGATGCCGTGACGAACGAGGTTGAGCGCGGCGGTGCGGCGACCCTCGAGCTCGCGGAAAGCGGCGCAGCGAGCCGTGCCGATGAGCGTGCCGCCGATCGAGGCAAAGCCACGGACGTCGTCCCAGCCGACCTGCAGGGGGATCACGCATCATTAGCTGACTTCTCGTGAGGGTGTGGGCGTCTGAGAGGAAGGAAGAGGGACGCACGCGGATGATGTAGCGACCCTTGAGGGTCTGCTCGCCCTCGCCCTCCTTGAGGAGCTCGCCCTCGCCGTACGTCGCGACAAAGCCGCCGCGGCGCTTCTCGGGAGCAGCGTCGGTCGAGACGGGCGCACCGGCGAGCGGCGGCGAGTTAGCGTCGGTCTCGACGTGAGCCGACTCCTCGTTGCCGCGGACGAGACCCTCCCAGCCCTCGCGGACGACGAACGCCTCGCAGCCGCTATTGCCGGGAGGGTATTTTGAGTCAGTAGAGGGGCTCGTAGAAGGCGCGCATCTGCTCAAAGGTGCTCTCCTGCGGAAGAGGCAGCGACTCGAGCCGGCCGACCAGCGTCCACCGCCTCGTCCGCCACGTCGCGCCCGCCCTGCGCCCGCCGCTGCACCTCGCCGGCACTCAAGGAGCCCTCTGGAGTGCCCTGTGCGCTGCTGCCAGCCCTCGCGCCCTTCTGAGCCCCGCATCGCCCCTCATCAAGGTCGTCAAGACCGACCCTCGCCTCGCTCGTCGCGCGCACCCTCTGCCCGCTCGCGACCGCCGCAGAAAGATCGAGAGAGAATGCAGGAGCAAGGACGCACCGAGCAATGGCCATCTTGACGACGGCACGGACGGCGGCGTTCATGCCCGCCGAGTCGCCTCCCGAGGTGAGGACGGCGAGCCTGGTGCGGCGCTTGCCGGACGCCGGGGTGGCGGGCTCGGCAGGCGAGAGCCCACCGGTGGTGTTGCCGCCCCAGGCGAACGGCGGAGGGGTCTCGGCGCCAGAGAGGTGAGGGGTGCTCGGGGCGGTCGAGGCGGGGAGCACCTTGCTGAGCTGCTCGGCGACGCGGTCGAGCGGGTTCTGGCTCATGGCGGGTGGGTGTGCTGGTGGTGCGTGGGTGTGCAGTCGAGGGTGCAGCTCGTGCGAGCAGGTCGAGGGTGAGGAAGAGAGCGAGCGGAACGAGGGCCGAGCAAGAAGCTGCCGAGCGTCATCGATGGCTTCTGCGCTCGCTTCTCTGCCAAGTCCACTTGCGCGCGCTTCTGATGCTCTCTGATAGACCTGTAGAGCTTCCCAAGCGAGCCGCTCAAGCAAAAGCACGAGGAGCGCACGAGTTGTCTCGAGCCAATCTCGAGCGAGCCGTCTTTCTCTCGGGCGAGAGACACAGTCGCGAGGAGTGAGCGCACCGTCCTCCCTTTGCAGCACGCTCGCCCTAGTCGTCCTGCCCGACGAGCCGCTCCTTCCACTCCTTCCACCCGAGACTCGCCGCGAGCCCCTCGGCCTCCTCGCGCTCGATCGCGCACCGCAGCTTGACGCCGTCGAGCACCTTGTCCTGGGCGCTTGCGCGCGTCAGCAGGCGCAGCTGCACGAGCGTCTGCACGAGCGCGAGGACGGACGGCGTCCCGAGCGCGTACTCGAGGCGGCTGTCGAGGATGGCGTCGAACAGGGCGACGAGGCGCTCGAGCGCAAACGGCTTGCCGCCGCTCAGCGCTGCAGCGTTCTTCTGCGGGCGTGCAGGACGAAGAGGAGGTGCAGCCGAGGGTCAGCTTCATCCTTGCGCACCCGCCGAGTAGAGAGAGAGCGTGAGCGACGCACCTTGGGACTGCCCTTACCGCCCGCTTTGGCCCCTCCACCCTTGCGCTTGGCCTTCTTGCCCTTGCGCGCGACGCCCTCGGTC
>ERZ794949.589-NODE-589-length-11120-cov-19.472390_pt1 | contig 11120 bp, 10 predicted proteins | sample MGYA00511363_ERZ794949 | MGnify/ENA primary metagenome ERZ794949 (study PRJEB30137, sample SAMN04331402) | food metagenome | isolation source: T1 must sample point D1 replicate B | place: Australia: South Australia ... | reverse complement strand
TAGCATTGGCAGCAATGCCATTAGCCGAATCAGCACGTTTCGTACGTACTGAAATGGTTGACGTTTTAAGTTCAGACTACATTGAACTAGCAAGAGCCAAGGGACTAAGCAAATTCGGTATTATTTACCACCATGCTCTAAGAAATAGTTTAATCCCATTGGTAACAATCATCGGTCCATTGGCCGTAAACATCATGACTGGATCACTAGTTGTTGAAAACATTTTCGCAATTCCAGGTATTGGTGAACAATTCGTTAACTCAGTGTTAACAAACGATTACCCAACAATCATGGGACTTACAGTTATGTATTGTTTCCTATTATGTGTCGTATTATTAATCACCGACATCGTATACGGAATAATCGATCCAAGAATCAGAGTAGCAGGGGGAAGAGAATAAAATGGCAGATAAAGCAAAACAACTACCAAAAGACGCCTTTGAACCATTATCAGATGGTGCACATTTAGATAATGAAAAAATTGCGGCTCCTTCTCTTACTTTTGTGAAGGATTCATGGCGTCGTCTAAAGAAAAACAAAGCGGCAATGATTTCACTATACATTTTGATTTTCTTATTTGTCGTATCATTTGGATCAGCATTGATTCCTGCATTCAGCAGCATTTCAACTCATCCAAACTTAAACAACTTACCACCACGTATTCCTGGAATTGACATTCCTGGATTTAACGGAACTTTAGTGCAAGGTGGAGCACGTGTTAACGCCTATACTGGTGCTGCTGCTAACCATTACTTCTGGTTAGGTAGTGACTACTTAGGTCGTGACTTGTTCGCAAGAACATTATTCGGTACTAGAATTTCACTATTAATCGCCGTTGTTGCAACTTTCTTCGATTTAACTATCGGGGTTGCTTACGGAATTATCTCAGGTTGGATTGGTGGAAAAGTTGATACTTTCATGCAACGTGTCATCGAAATCCTACTATCAATTCCTAACCTAGTTGTTATGATTCTTCTACTATTGGTATTAAAACCAGGTATTCCTGCAATCATCATCGCGATTGCATTTACCAGTTGGATCAACATGGCTCGTTTAGTTCGTGCTCAAACACTTGAACTAAAGAGTCAAGAATTCGTGCTAGCTGCACGTTCGCTGGGTGAAAGTTCATTTAAGATTGCTTTCAAGCACTTATTACCAAACTTAACTTCAGTGATCATTATTAATACTATGTTCACTATTCCAAGTGCTATCTTCTTCGAAGCATTCCTATCATTTATCGGAATTGGGGTTCCAGCTCCAGCAGCTTCATTAGGTACTTTGATTAGTAACGGTCAAAAGTCATTCCAATTCTTACCATATCAAATGTGGGTTCCAGCAATCGTTCTTTCATTATTAATGATTGCATTCAACATTTTAGGTGATGGTCTAAGAGATGCATTTGACCCTAAATCAAGAGAGTAGGTGACAAGAATGGAAAACAAGGAAAACATCCTAGAAGTTAGAAATTTATCAATTAATTTCAAAACTTACGCGGGTACTGTTCAAGCCATTCGTGACATTAGTTTTGATTTAAAGAAGGGTGAAACCCTAGCAATCGTTGGGGAATCAGGTTCTGGTAAATCAGTAACTACTCGAAGCATTATGGGTTTGAACGCAACCAACGCTGATGTTGTCGACGGAAGCATCGAATTCGATGGCCAAGACATTTTAAAACTAGATGAAAAAGAATTAAGTAAATTACGTGGTAGCAAGATTGCTGAAATCTTCCAAGATCCAATGACTTCATTGGACCCAACTATGAAGATTGGTCGTCAAGTTGCTGAACCACTAATGATTCACCAAGGTTTATCCAAAGAAAAAGCAATGGCTAAAGCCTTGGAAATGTTGAAACTTGTAGGTATTACTAATGCCGAAGAACGAATCAATGACTACCCATACCAATTCTCTGGTGGGATGAGACAAAGAATCGTGATTGCGATTGCGTTAGTAAACTACCCAGAAATCTTAATCGCTGATGAACCAACCACTGCGTTGGACGTTACCATCCAAGCTAAGATTCTGGAATTAATGAAGGAATTACAAACTAAGATTAACACTTCAATCATCTTCATTACCCATGATTTAGGGGTAGTTGCAGGAATGGCTGATCGTGTTGCAGTTATGTATGCGGGTAAAATCGTTGAATACGGAACTGTTGATGAAATTTTCTACAATCCAAAGCACCCATACACTTGGGGATTATTAGGTTCAATGCCTACTTTGGATACCGACGAAGATGTATTACCATCAATCCCAGGTACTCCTCCAGACCTATTGGAACCACCAGTAGGGGATGCATTTGCTGCTAGAAATAAGTATGCATTAAAGATTGACACAATTGAACAACCACCATTCTTTAAAGTTTCTGACACTCACTACGCAGCAACATGGTTGTTAGATGATAGAGCTCCTAAGGTGACTCCACCAGCTGACATCGTAAAGCGTCAAGAACACTTTAAAAATACTAAACAAGGATAGGTGGTGACAATATGTTAGATAAAGATGCACCAAAAATTTTAGAAGTAAAGAATTTAAAACAATACTTTAACGTTGGTCGTAAAGACGAAGTTAGAGCTGTTGATGATATTACCTTCAACGTCCATGAAGGGGAAACCTTCGGACTAGTTGGTGAATCTGGCTCCGGAAAGACAACCACAGGTCGTGCAATTAGTCATTTGTATGAACCAACAGGTGGCGAAATCATCTTTGAAGGTAAAGATGTTTCAAAATTAAAGACTAAAAAAGATGAAAAAGAATTCAGAAGTGATATCCAAACTATCTTCCAAGACCCTTACGCATCATTAAACCCTCGTATGAAGGTTAAAGACATTATTGCAGAAGGTATCGACATTAACCACTTAGCCAAAGACAAGGCTGATCGTGATGCCCAAGTCGAAGAATTATTGGAAACTGTTGGTTTGAACAAAGAACATGCCAACAGATATCCGCATGAATTCTCTGGTGGACAACGTCAAAGAATTGGGATTGCCCGTGCCTTAGCTGTTAAACCTAAGTTCATCATTGCCGATGAACCAATCTCAGCATTGGACGTGTCAATCCAAGCCCAAGTAGTTAACCTACTTAAGGACTTACAAAAGAAACGTAAGCTAACATACTTATTTATTGCCCATGATTTATCAATGGTTAAATACATTAGTGACCGTATCGGTGTCATGCACTATGGTCGTATGTTAGAAATCGCTGATGCCGATGAACTATATGCTCATCCATTACACGACTACACTAGAAGTTTACTTTCAGCTGTTCCGGTACCGGACCCTGAATTTGAAAGACAACGTGAGATCGTAGATTACGATGCAAGTGTTGAAAGTGACGGAAAGCAACGTAAGTTAGTTGAAATTGCTCCTAACCATTATGTTCGTGCTGCCGATGACGAAATTCAAATGTACAAGGATCGCTTAAACAGCTAAAAAAATAACCGTTACTTTGTTAAGTAACGGTTATTTTTACGTTGATTAGACGTTTTCACTTAAGTTGTTGTAGTATTCAACGCTGATTTCACTGGCGTCAGCATTTGATACTAGCTTTGAAACACTTCCGTTTTCGATTGGTTCGGAAACGTCGATGGTGTCATCCTTGAATTGGTCAACAGCCCATCTGATGATGGTACCGTGAGCCGCAATCATGATGTTGTCACCGTCGTTAGCGTTTTGAATGACTTTCTTTAAGCCAGGGATGAAACGATTCAATAAGTCTTGATTGTTTTCAGCATCACCGTATGGATCGTGGGCAGCGATTAAATCGGCTGTACCCCCCATACCTAGTTTGCTAATCATCTTGGCATAATTGTCCATGCCGTCTGGTCCACCAATTTGGTGCCATGCAGCTTCGCTATCGTTTCCTTCAAAGTAACCAAAGTTTTCTTCACGGAAAGCTTTATCTGCAATAGGTTCTTCAATATCTGAGGGATTTTGTTGCAATACATATTTTCCAGTATCAAAAGCACGAGGCATATCACTGGAATATGCGTGATTGAATGTAATTGAACTTAATCTTTTTCCGGCATCAATGGCATCGGCAATTCCCTTTTCAGTAAGAGGGGCGTTAGCGATTCCTTGAATACGGTTGTATTTATTTAAATAAGTTTGTCCATGACGAACAAGATAAATGTTAATCATCAGAAAAAACCTCCTGACATATTTGTATGCCTACATTTTATCATATATGGAAGAGGTAGAGAAAAGATTAGGTTAAGTCTGGGATGACTTTTCTTTCTATCATATATGTGCTAAAATTAATAACCAAATTTTAAGATAGGAGCGTAGCTCAAATGTCTGAATCAATTAAAGAACAAGAACAAAAACACTTAAATGATGTTTTAGCCAAGGTCGAAGTTGCCAAAGCTGAAGCCGTTAAGAAAATTAATCGTGCCGAAAAAGATGAACACGATATCAATAAAAACTTCTATAATGATGTGCGTTTGAAGACCAGTACTTACTCTGGAATGATGGAAACATCAGTCTCCATTCGCCAACAACAACAAATGCTAGAAGAACGTGAAAATAGTTGGAAACATGCAACTAAGGAATACGACAAGCTTGCCAAGATGCAAGAACGTCCTTACTTTGCTCGTCTAGACTTCGAAGAAGAAGGCGAACACAAGGCAGAAACTATTTATATCGGTTTAGGTTCTTTTGCCGATAGTCCAGATCACTACTTGATTTATGACTGGCGTGCTCCAATTTCGAGTATCTACTACGATAGCAAAATTGGTAAATTGACCTACCACACACCAATGGGTGAACAAACCGTAAACGTGACTTTAAAACGTCAATTCCAAATCAAGGATGGCAAGATTGAAACCATCTTTGATACCGACCAAGTGGTTGGAGATCAAATGCTATTGGATAACCTAAATGGTAAGTCCAATACTAAGATGAAGAGTATCGTTACTACCATCCAAAGAGAACAAAACAAGATTATCAGAGATACCAAGTCCGACTTGTTATTCGTGCAAGGGGCCGCTGGTTCTGGTAAGACAGCTGCAGTATTGCAACGTGTCGCTTTCCTATTGTACCAATACAGAGGAAAACTAAGTTCAGCGCAAGTCGTATTGTTCTCACCTAACCAATTGTTTAACGATTACATCAATCAAGTTTTGCCTGAATTGGGTGAACAAAATATGGTGCAAATGACTTACTACCAATACAGTAGTTTGCGTGTGCCTAAGTTTAAGGTTGAAACCCTTTCAGAACGTTTCGAAGAAGATAATTCTGAAGATAAGAAACTAAGAAACATCAACAACCTAAAGAATAGTCTGGAATTCTTCAAGGCTGAAACTGCCTACACTAACCATTTGAACAGTGAAGACATGAAGTTCAAGAACTTGAAGTTCCAAGGCGATATCTTTATCTCAAAGGAACAAATCGCAGAAATTTACTACAGTTTTAATGAAAACTACAACCTAAGAAATCGTCTAGACGCTACCAAGGAACGCTTAATCAAGATTTTGAACCGTCGTGTCAAAGTCGAAATGAAGAAACCATGGGTAGAACAAGCTGTGCAAGACTTGAGTAGAGAACAAATTCAAGCCGTGCAAAACGCCCATCCAGACGAATTCGAAAATGCTGATAAGGAATTCGACTTCCTAGCAAGACACATCGTTATCGGTGCATTCAAGCGTATTAGAAAACAAATCGTCCACGGTCGTTTCCTAGGGGTTAACAACCAACTAGTGCACTTCTTAAGAAACGTGCCAAACCTAATCGACTTATCCAAGTACGACCTAACCAAGGAAGACTGGGCCAAGTCAGTTGATACTTCAATCAACCAAATGAAGAACGGCCACATCTCAATGTCAGATGTTTCAGTATACCTATACCTATTCGACCGTATCTCAGGTAAACGTCCTAAGACCGACATCAAGTACCTATTCATTGATGAAGTCCAAGACTACACCGCATTCCAAATGGCATTTATGAAGTTCACTTTCCCACGTGCTCGTTTCACCCTATTAGGGGACTTGAACCAAGCTATCTTCACTCATGAAAATAGTCATACATTGCTATCAGAACTATCAACCATGTTTGATCCTGAAAAGACTAACGTCGTGCAACTTACTAAGTCATACCGTTCAACTGAACAAATCACTGACTTCACTAAGCACATTCTAGAAGGCGGTAGCCAAATCGAATCATTCGCGCGTGTCGGGGACAAACCAGTCATGCAAGTGGTAGAAAATAGGGATGTCGCACTCGATAAATTAGTTGCTAGAATCGATAATGATAAGGAAAAACACGATACAACAGCCATTATTGTCAAAACTTTGGCTGATGCGAAGTTATTATCCGAACAATTAGACGACAGAAACGTAAAAAATACGCTTATACAGACCGAGAACCAACGCTTGACCACTGGAACCCTAGTAATACCTGCTTACCTTGCTAAAGGGCTAGAATTTGACTCTGTGGTTATGTTTGACGCAGATGACAAACATTTTGGTGACGAAGCAGACCGTCAATTGGTTTACACAATCTGTACTCGTGCCATGCATGAACTAACAATTATCGCTGAAGGAAAGCCAACTCATTTGTTTGATGTTGTGCCTAGCGATTTATATGATTTACAATAATCGCAATTAGTAACAAATAAAAGCGCCTATCCATAGGGATTAGGCGCTTTTATGTCGTTTCTAAGATGTTCGGTGGTATTATGGACGTACTACTTTTATTTGAACGGAGGCGTAAAATTGTCAGATCCAATCAATTACTACGCATTTAAGAAAGACGAGTGGAAGGACTTATACAAGTTACGCTCGATTCCCGTTACTACCGACGGGCTAAAACAAATCAAGGCCTTTAACGATGAGATTTCCATCCAAGACGTGCGCGACGTCTATATTCCCATCGTTCATTTGTTGGACCTTTGTACCCAAAACTTCAACCAATGGCAAAAGACCAAGACCGCCTTTTTGGATAAACAAGACCGTAAGGTGCCATTTATCATCGGGATTTCCGGAAGTGTGGCCGTTGGTAAGTCTACTACCGCCAGACTACTTGAAGTATTACTATCAAGATACTTTGAAGACAAGAAAATCCAATTAATCACTACCGATGGATTCTTGTACAATTCCGCTGAGTTAAAACGTCGTGGCATTATGGACAGAAAAGGATTCCCAGAAAGTTACGACATGAAGTCATTGATTAACTTCTTAAACGAAGTGAAGTCAGGAAAACACAACGTCAAAGCACCGGTATACTCACACGACGTCTACGACATCATTCCAGATAAGTTCGATATCATTGACCAACCAGACGTCTTGATTATCGAAGGGATTAACACGTTACAACTACCAAGTAACCAACAAATCTACGTTTCCGACTTTACCGACTTCTCCATCTACATCGACGCCGATGATGATTTGATTGAACAATGGTACATCGAACGTTTCGAAGAGCTAATGGATACCGCGTTCCAAAATCCATCTAACTACTACTACGAAATGGCTCATACCGATCGTAAGAAGGCCATCGATACCGCCAAGGATGTTTGGCAACAAATTAATTTACCTAATTTGCTGGAAAATATTAAACCTACTAAGACTAGGGCGGACCTAATTATTCACAAAACAGATGATCATCGTATTGATAAAATTTTGCTTAGAAAGTACTAGATTTAATTTGACGCCATTCATTTTTCTATGTATGATAAATACAATTTAATGATTGGAGAGTGAATGGTTTGGCTGAAATGGATTTATCATCGTTTGATAAAATCTTGGTGCTTGACTTTGGAAGTCAATACAATCAATTAATCACCCGTCGTATCCGTGATTTTGGTGTGTATTCCGAATTAAAGCCCCATGATATGACCATCGACGAAATCAAGGCTTTTAACCCTAAAGGGATTATCTTCTCTGGAGGTCCTAACAGTGTTTATGCTGAAGATGCATTGACTGTTGATCCTAAAATTTTCGAAATGAATATTCCAATTCTAGGTATTTGCTATGGTATGCAACTAATGGCATATAACCTAGGTGGAGGACAAGTTGATGGTGAAGACCATGGACAATATGGTCACGCTGACATCGACATTACGTCTGATAATGCGGAACTATTCAAAGATTTGCCTAAGGAAGAACCAGTTTGGATGAGTCATGGAGACCTTGTACGTAAGGTTCCAGATGGCTTTGAAAATGTGGCAACTGCTGACGGTTGCCCAATTACTGCAATGCAAGATACCGCTAGAAAGTTCTATGGAATTCAATTCCATGCGGAAGTTAGAAATACCAAGTACGGTACTGACATCCTAAAGAACTTCGTGTTTAACGTTTGTGGCGCAGAAGCTAACTGGTCAATGAATGACTTTATTGACTTACAAATCAAGCAAATCAGAGAAGAAGTTGGCGACAAGAAAGTTATCTTAGGTCTATCCGGTGGGGTAGATTCAAGTGTAACTGGTGTGTTATTGAACAAGGCCATTGGTGATCAACTAACTTGTATCTTTGTTGACCACGGTCTACTTCGTAAGAACGAAGTGAAGGAAGTAATGGATAGTCTAGAAGGTAAGTTTGGTCTAAACATCATCCAAGTTGATGCAAGCAAACGTTTCTTAGACAAGTTATCCGGTGTTACTGATCCTGAACAAAAGAGAAAGATTATCGGTAATGAATTTATCGAAGTCTTCAATGAAGAAGCTTTGAAGCTTAAGGATGTTGATTTCTTAGCTCAAGGTACCCTATACACTGACGTTATTGAAAGTGGTACTAACACCGCTGAAACTATCAAGTCTCACCATAACGTTGGTGGTCTACCAGAAGACCTACAATTCAAACTAATCGAACCAGTTCGTTCGTTATTCAAGGACGAAACTAGACGTCTGGGTGAAGAAATGGGGATGCCAGACTACTTAGTATGGCGTCAACCATTCCCAGGTCCTGGTCTAGGTATTCGTGTTATCGGTGAAGTTACTGAAGACAAGCTAGAAATTGTTAGAGATAGTGACTACATCCTACGTCGCGAAATTGCTGCTGCTGGATTAGATAAAGATATTTGGCAATACTTCACCATTTTACCTGGCTTTAGAAGTGTTGGTGTAATGGGTGATGGTCGTACTTATGACTACACCATCGCAATCCGTGCGGTTAATTCCATTGATGGAATGACTGCTGATTTTGCTAAGATTCCTTGGGATGTCTTATCAGAAATCTCAACTAAGATCACAAACGAAGTAGAAGGGGTAAACCGTGTAGTATACGATATTACTAGTAAGCCACCTTCGACAATTGAATGGGAATAATAAGTTCCTACATGAAAAGAGCTCAACAATTGAAATTGGGCTCTTTTTTTGTATATCAGTGTCTTACTTCCTTAAGAAAAGTTTAATATTCTTATCATTTTCTTATTTTTCTATTTTTTATGATAATATTTATAGTTGATTTATTTATTTCATATACATAAATATTAAGGGGGATGAATTATGAAATTAAATAAAATTATTGCGACACTTTCCGTTGCAACAATTTTGGGTGGTAGCGCTATTGTTTCTACTCAAATGGTACAACCGAGTGTGACTGCAAATGCAGCAAAGCACCACAAGAAACATAAGAAGGCTGCCTGGAAACACGGTATGCCAAAGGCACTAAGAGGTAAGTATGAAACAAAGCACTTTGGTGCTGATCTAATGGAAACATTGGATATGAGAGCCAAGACATTTACTTCATGGGAAGCAGGAATGCCACCAAGGAACAACTACCATTTAAGATACAAGGTGGTTGGTCACAACAAGTTTACCATTCTATATGATACTCATGCTGGTGGTAACTTTAGAGCGTCAAAGAATTCTAAGATTACAATCACCAAGATTAATAAGAACCACTTAAAGGTTCAATATGATCATCACATCTACCGCAAAGTAAAGGAATTATAATAGGGGGAATAAATATGAATAATCTAAAAGCTAAATTCAAGAATTTAAACAGAGCTCAACAATGCGTATGGACTGGTGGAATCATCGTTGCCGTCCTATTTATTTTCATCGTTGGTAAGAGTGCTTTCGCACCAAATCAATTAAGCGGTAGTTATACTGCCACTATCAATGCGGGATTTATGACTTCTAAAGATACAATGAAGTTTGATGGAAACACAGTAACCGAATTAAGAAAGTATGGAAAAGACATTAAGAGTACATACTCTATCGACGGAAACAACATTACTTTCAAGTTTAACGATGGTACTGTAGGTCATGCGAAATTATCAGACGACAGAAAGTCATTTAAAATTACTAGTGCAGAAGGTTTAGCAGCATTAGGTACCGGTATTAAATACACCAAAGATGAGTAATTAAAGGGGACAATAAAATGATTAGTGCAAAAAAAGTATTTGCCACATTTGCTGTAGTGCTTACTTTAGGGGGAGCTGTTAGTTCATTAACTAGTGTTGAAACAAATAATGTGACTGCACATGCCGCTAAGAAATACGTTAAGAAAGTAAACCATAAGACAAGTAAGGATACTTTCTATCATGTTGCTACAATCTATAATGATGAGGTTGGTGCATATTCAGCTTGGTCACCAATTGGTGATCCGACAGTTTATGCTTTAAATCTTCCATACAACAAATATTCAAAGGATCTCTGGCATAGCAATGAAAGACCAGTTAAGGCAAACTACAAAGAATTACAAAAATCTGTGAAAATGAATATCAAAAAGTGGACAACTTTGGATCCGTATATTTATGGAAATCAAAAAAGATTTAGAGATATGCTATATAGTAAAGTAGTCCAAATTAACGGTTATGCATCGTACATTGGCGCAATGCAAAAAAATATAATTCCGTTACTAAAGAATCATATCGATAAAAAGGATTATGATAAATTAGCTTCTATTCAAAGAAAATCAGAAAGTATTAATAAGAGTAAAAAGTATAAAGCATTACTTAAACATACAGATAAGTATTTTATTCATGGTCATGAAGTATTAAACAGTGATAAAAAGTCTTATAAAGAATACAGAAGTAGTTGGGAATTGAACAAAGAATATCTAAGAGTTCTTTCTAAAGTATTCGGCTACCTAAAATATTAATAAAAAAGCTTAACCATTTTGGTTAATGAACTGAACCCCTTGAGTTGGAGAAATCTAACCTAAGGGGTTCTTTTATGTT
>ERZ794949.587-NODE-587-length-11142-cov-124.583747_pt1 | contig 11142 bp, 4 predicted proteins | sample MGYA00511363_ERZ794949 | MGnify/ENA primary metagenome ERZ794949 (study PRJEB30137, sample SAMN04331402) | food metagenome | isolation source: T1 must sample point D1 replicate B | place: Australia: South Australia ... | reverse complement strand
TCGGAGGTAAGTGGATACGGAATTGGTTGCAGAAGTGTGTACACAGCATTTGGGGTGTTTGTAGTAAAAAAATGCCTGTTGGAGTATTTGTGCTGTTTTTTTCAACAAATTTCTGATTAAAAAGCCTAGTATAAACCCTATACTTCAACGCCCTGGCCTCTGTACCCATGTTTTGCTTCATTGCCAACATCACGTGCTGCCATGAAGCAAAAATATCGTACTTTTGAATATCGGAGATAAGCATCAAAGAAGCCCAGACATTACATAAGTCCTATGAAGAAATGCATACAGATATGGTGCCTAAGCATATACAGGTGTAAATTTCTCATTGAACTGGTTTCTATACTATAAAACCACATACTCTACTTGATTCAATAACATAGGACTAACTTTTTAACAGCTCTGCAAGCCTATGCGCTTTTTATCAATACTACTAAAGACAAAGCACTCAAACCTTTGCAGTTAGTATTTCTTTTACCATTCTCTTTCTCATATTAACAACTTCTTTGGTTTTTGCAACTTCTTAGGCTTACCTAAAACACATCTAACGTTATAAGACTCTTAGCGTCTACCAATCTAAGGGTCGTTCAATCATAATGCACGTGACCAATATGCTCTAAGTCACGTGGTATTGTGTGGTTGTAAGAAAAAAGCGACAACCTCGATTCTTGCCTCGTTTTGTTTCTTTTACCTTAAATCCCCTTTCTTTCTGTATCTATATAAACAATTAGTCTAATTCTCAATGTTAAACAAACCAAAAGCAAAGCAAGAATACCAGATACCAAACGTGAAACATGAGTAATACAAGAGAACAGGTTTTTCCTACAAGAATGACATTAACGACCATGAAAATTAAGCTGAAAGGTGCACAACAAGGGCATTCTTTATTGAAAAGAAAATCAGAAGCCTTAACAAAGAAATTTAGAGAAATTTTGAAGAAAATACAACTGGCTAAGCTTCAATGTGGTAAGTTAATGTCTTTAGCTTTTTTCACCATGACTGAATTGAATCAAGCTAATGGTATATCAAACCAAGACTTATTGTATTTGAATATTCTAAACAATGTCACTTCTTCTAAACCTAGGGTTTCCATAAACGCCAAAGTAGAGAACGTATCAGGTGTATTTTTACCTATTTTAGAATCAAATGTTGACAATACCATCAACGACTTCAAGTTAATTGGGCTGGGTAAATCATCCAACCAAGTAAACAAATGTATAGAGATTTATTCAAAGATTTTGGAAACTTTGGTCGAATTAGCTTCTCTACAAACTGGGTTCATAACTCTGGATGATGTCATCAAGATCACAAATAGAAGAGTCAATGCAATCGAACATGTTATCATTCCAAGAACTGAAAACACCATAAGTTATATCAATTCAGAATTGGATGAATTGGACAGAGAAGAATTTTATAGATTGAAAAAAGTTCAAGAAAAGAAACAAATCAAGGAACAACAACAAATGTTGCTAGACAGACTTGAGAAAGAAAAGAAACAAAAGGAACTGGAAGACTTGATAAAACAAAAGGAAGCATTGAGTTTAGAAGATGCGGCAGATGAAGAAGCTGCAGACGAAGAAGTTGCTGACAAAGAAGTCGCAGATGAACAAGTCGCAGATGAACAAGTTGCTGACAAAGAAGCTGCGGACGAAGAAGTCGCCGATGAACAAGAAACTAGAGATATCTTAACTGAAGACAAAGACGGTGACGAAGATGGTGTTATTTTCTAAGCTTCAATCTCTTCAATCAGATAAATACATCTATAGGTGCCTCACGCTTTGAATAAGCTTAAATCTGTACCATATATACATATATGTTCTTACTTAAGAAAAGCTTTTAATAAGTCCATTTTTTGCTGTTAATTTTTTCAGGTTCCCATAGAACTCGTTTCCTTGAAGAATCTTACAATCTACGCTAGTATTTTTTAACGAAAAACACGTTTTTTCATATACTAATACCTTTGTTTACTATAAAACAACCAGTTTAAACTTCAGCAACCCATATAACAAAGAATGTTTTCAGGTTTAGGAAGTAAATTTGCAGTATTAGTTTTCTTTTTAAGTTGTGTTTGTGCTGAAAGATTGCTTGAAATTCAATCAAACCAATACATAATCGTGAAAGATGATAAGGAAAAGTTTCAATTATCTTCAAAAGGAGTTAAGTATATCGATGTGACAGATACTCTAGACATCTCAACGTCAAAACTACTTAAAAGAAGTGAAGAAACTCATGAATCTAAATTTGAAGTTAAATTCTGGGACAAATATCAAGTCTTCTCTTTCCAAGACTTGATGTTTGACGACTCTGTTTTGATAACTCTGGAAAATACCATACTTTCAGAGTCTGACAAAGAAGTTCGTGTGAATCTTCCACAAGATTTGACGAAGCAAGACTCTTTCAACGAGATAATTGCTTCAACTACTGAAGAACAACTGATCAAAGATATGCACACTTTCATAGAACATTTTACCTCTTTTTACAATCGTTTTTATAAATCCAATTATGGTGTTCAAGCTTCAGATTGGATTTTTGAACAATTAGAATTTCTGAAAGCCCAAGCAATGGATGAAATTCCAAATTTGGAGGTTGATGATTTAATAAGTATTGAAAAGTTTGAACACTCCAACTTCCCCCAATACTCCATTTTATTTAAAATCAAAGCCAAACCAAACAAAAACAATAAGGCTGTCATCATTGGATCTCACATTGATTCCATCAACTTACTTTTCCCATATTTATTACGTGCCCCTGGTGTTGATGACAATGCTACAGGAACCTGTATTAACTATTTAATCTTGAAAACTTACCTAGAAGCCCTTGTTTCGAATAGTATAGAATGGCCTGAAAATGACTTGGAGTTTCATTTTTACGCAGGAGAAGAAGGTGGTCTTTTAGGAAGCTTAGACATTTTCAAAGACTACAAATTCAAGGATAAAAAAGACATCATGTCTGTACTGGTACTTGATCAAATAGGACATCCAGATAAAAACAGAGAATTAGGGTTGATGACTGACTTTGTCAGCCCTGATATGGTTGATTTCTTGGAAATACTTATAAAGTCATACACCACAACAGAGGATAACAAGCATGTTAAATACGTCAAAGATAAGTGTGGTTATGGATGTTCAGATCATGCATCTGCTTACAAATACGGTTTCCCTTCAGGAATGATATCTGAATCATCTTTGAAAAATGATAACAAATTCACTCATAGTGTTTTTGATACCATTGACAGAGTTGATTTTAAATGGTTAATTAATTATTACAGAATTGGTTTATCATACCTACTTGAATTATCTACTTTCGAATCGGAACTTTAAAACGAAATAAACGGGTTTTCTTATTTGACAAAACGTGTTTAATATGATATATACATGATTATAAGATTAAGTTATTTAAATCTGTTATTTATTTTTTTGCTCCAATGTTCATCTTATGGCTACAAATAAAACTGTCTTAAACTCTTCTATCCTTTACCTTCAAACCATTCTTGTTGTACTTACTTCTTCTGGTCTTATAACCCTTGGCCAAAACACCAGAGTAAGATTGAGACAATTTGTTGGATTTCGATTTACCTCTACCACCACCATGAGGATGGTCAACTTTATTCATGGCAACACCTCTGACTCTAGGTCTTTTACCTTTCCATCTATTTCTACCGGCCTTACCCAATTGTTCTAAAGAGTGTTCAATGTTGGAAACCATACCAATGGTGGCAACAGCGTCAATATGAACATATCTTTGTTCACCAGAGTTTAGTAAAATAACGGCCTTCATATCATCTTTTGAGACTAATCTACCGAAAGTACCAGCAGCTCTACATAGCTTGGCTTCACCACCTTGAGTCAACCCAATATTATGAATGATTGTACCAGTAGGAATATGTCTGTATGGAACACAGTTTCCTCTTTGAATGATTTTTTGTAGCAAAATAGAGGTATCCAAAGGACCATCTAACTCGGCAACAGAACTCAAATTTCTAATTTCTCTTCTTAAATCCTCAGAAAATCCATTTCTGAAAGATTCTACATAATCACCAGCTCTCAATCCATCAGCAGCAACAATGTATGAAATTTCGGATGTTTTGACATTTTGAATCAATGCTAAATGGCATGTTCTGACTGGGTCATACTCAATTCTTTGTACTATGTGTTTACCTAAATCGTGTCTGAAGTAATCTACTAATCTCAATCTCTTCTTGTTACCACCACCTCTGTGTCTGACAACAATTCTACCAGTGTCATTTCTACCACCAGTTCTCTTTTGAACTATAGTCAAAGGCTTAATTGGTCTATCTTTGTATAAATGTTCGTGGTGAACAAGTCTAACATTGGTACTACCTGGTCTTCTGATTGTTACTTTACCATTTGGTTTGAAAAGTGGTAAATTAGAAAAAGTCAATATCTTAGCTCTTGTATCTAGATCCTTTGTCTTACTTCTGATTAATTTATCTTGTAATTCTAACTCAGTAATAGAAGCATTCGCATCAGGCACAAGAGGTATCAAAGATTTGTTGATCTTTTGGGTTTCATTATGTACTGATGTTGTTAATGTAGGATCTTGTCCTTCAGTTGAGTAGTATCTTCTAACGTTAAATCTAGGTATACTACTGAAAGTGTACCTAGACAAATTGTTGACTTGATACTTCAATCCTAGCATATTGTTGTTAATGTATCTGTGGTTTAATTCTTCAGCTTATTTTTTAAAATTTTCCAGTGCCTGAAAAAAATTGCTGTTATTTCTTTCTTCAATACAAAAAGGGAAATTCGATGAATTTATGAGAGAAAAAAAAAATTTTTTTAGTTTCCTAGATAGGTAAAGGTATACTTTAGTCGGGTAATTTTATTGCATGATCGGAGTTAAGCATAAATTTCATCTTTGAATAAGTGCAAAGAACCTCCCAAACACCATTAAACGACTGAAAAGGTACTTTTAAGCTCAAAGTAAATACATATTCGAATCAATCAGATGTTGTTTAAATACTGGTCAAGAATGAATGATTTTATTGGCTGAAAAAAAAGAAAAAAAAAGTTACTTTTAATTTATTTGTGGAAAAGAAATAATTCTCTTCTTTATACTTATTAATTAGGTATATATATTCTTATTATAATTAACATTATTATCTTATGTGATTTTGTTTAAAGGAGTTCAAATCACACATCAACTGTTATTTCAATCCTGGAAGAAAGTAGAGCAAATGGCTTAACCATTCTATTGATAGCAAAAGCAGAAAAGTAAAGACGAGAGAATCAAAGTTTTGTTGTATAAAGATTGAAAAAAAGGGGGTTTATTTCAATCTAAATAGCTTTCTTCAAAGTCCAGTCTTTTTCATTTATTTACACCAATCGAATCCATATGCCACTAAAAACATTCCAAAAATGCAATGTTAAATTATTATTGTTATTATTCATTTTCAATTACTGTCAAATGATAATCCAATTTTGTTAAAAAGGTAAACCCATCCGTCTTAATCTACCTCTTTTGGACCATCATCGACTTTTATTATTTATCTATTTTGTATTTTCTTTAATCTTGTAGTTTTTCTGTTCTTTTTTAGAAATTATTAAATTATTATATTCTACTTTATTGACTAAAGTAGAAAAAGAGTAATCATCATTTCAAATTCAACTAATTTCTTTCATATAATTTTTTTTTTTTTAATTTATATTAAAGAATTAGTCGATAGTCAGTATAGAAGAAGCATATGTCACTCAAAATCTTATCAAAAGACCATTAATATAGCATCATCATTAAACTCTATACCAACTACCATTAATTATTATAGAAACCTCTTCAATTTATTATTATTTTTTCTTGATATATTACATTTTGATTTGAAAAAATGGATGTTTTTATTCTTTAAATTTATTTCAATAAGTTTAAAGATTACTTGATGAAGAAAAAGACTTTGACAGTATTCATCAAAATCAGCTCACCTATAAAATAGAATATACACTAAGGTTCTGTAATGAAACATAGCATTAAAAATTCTCTTAATAACAGTGCTGTTATGTTGTGCCAAAAAAAAATGAATTCAAAACCCATTATTGAACAACTTTTTATTCCTATATTACCGAAAACAACACCAAACTCCATATGAAAGAAGCAAATAAAATGATCTTTGGATGAAATGACCTGAATAAATATTAAAGTGTGTGTGTGTGTTTTAATCAAAATCATTCCAAACAAAAAAAGATCATAAATGAAATGTACAATAGTATGTGTGTGTGTGTTTTATACATTCATTATTAAATTCAATCTTAAGCAGCAGGTATTTGTCTCAACTCAAAAAAAAGGTAATATAAGACATTGAAGAGGAATAATCCTCCATCATATTGTATTTTTAATAACATGTTCATTGATTTGAAGATTGGATTGTCTTCTATTTATTTTCTGTTTCGTTTCAGCAATGAAAACAAGAATTATTAGTTGCTCTTTCAATCTTGATGATCCACTTCGTAAAAAAAGTCTAAAGTTAATAAAGCTTAGGAATTTCATAAAAAGTAGGTAGAATGATTTTTAAAAATAAACTCTTTTTCTATAACAAAAAAAAAGGGTATAGATGAATCACCAATTGAAGCAAATCCTTGATTAAATGTTTAAAGATACTGTTCTTAAAGGAAGCAACCATAAGTAAATTAGAAATAAGGGAGAGTTATTGAAAATAAAAAAATAAAACCAGAAAATCCAAAAACAATCCTAAACCTTAAATCCACAGAGGAAACTACACCTTTAAAAAAAGTATCTTAAAAACAAACCGAAACATGGGTAAAATTCAATCAGAGATTGTGAATTACCATTCCAAAAAAAACTAAAAATGAGCTTAATAATTGTTTTCTTCAAAGTTGAAACAATTTGAGAAAATTACCTTTCGAAACCCATAAAAACAAAGAAAAAGTAGATTTCTTAATGAAAAGAAATCACTGTTATTTTTTTATGTTTTAAAAAAAAATCAAATCAATGAATATGAAGAATAATGATCATAAATGAAAACATATGACCATCATAAACATTCAATATTAGTAGCAGCAAAGTTTAAAAAAAGAAAATAAACGTTTTTGTAGTTAAAACAAAAAACCAAAAGTGTTTATTTCAAATTTTTTTTAGGATAAACTGAGAAAGAAAGAAGTTAGTTAAAATCTTTTTTAAAACCTAAAAGAAATCTTTGAGTATTTGAGAAATAAATTGAAAAAAAAAACAAAATTATACTTTTTTTCAATCAAAGAAAGACTTCAACATCAAGTTTATTTGTCAGTTTCGTGTTGAGTGGAGACTCTGTTCATAGCAGCTAAGAAGTCTTCTAAAGATTTACCACTCTTTTCTTCTTTCTTTCTACCGTTCATGAAGTTGTCGAAGGCTTCGGATTCAGACATTAAGTAGTAAGCACCGGCCATGGTGAAGAAGACACCTAAAGACCAGACGTAAATCTTAACAACAGTAACAATGTCAGTCCAGTTGTCAGACCACCAACCGAATAAGGTGAACATAGTAGCAATGACATCGACACCGAAGACGGCACCGGCTAATTGCCAAGATGGAATGGTGGACCAGAATGGACCAACAGCTCTGGTAACGAAAATCAACCAGTTTTCAGTTAAGGAGATTTCTAAGAATAAGACACCGTCAATAGAACCGAAGTTTTGGATAATACCACCTCTTGGTAAGAACATGGTGGTTAAACAGATCCAAGAACCAATAGCCAAAATAACACCTAAGATAATGGACATACCCCATAATCTTGGTAAGTTCCACTTAACAGGCTTTGGAGAGAATGGAGCATTATCGTAAGCAATGGCCAAAGTAGCAACATCAGCGAAGATAGCAATGAAAACAACCAAATCAATATCTAAAGATCTGTCTAAGATAGCAATCCATAAACCTAAGAAGATTTCTAAATGTAAGGATAAAGCAATTCTGTAAACAACGTAAGAGTACATTCTGTGGAAAATTTGTCTGGAGGTCTTTAAAGCATCAATAATAGCAGATAAACCTGGAGCTAAGAAAACAATATCGGAAGCGGATCTGGCAGCATCAGTAGCACCTTCAACAGCAATACCGGTATCAGCCTTCTTCAAAGATGGGGCATCGTTAACACCGTCACCAGTCATGGCAACTAAGTAACCTCTGTTTTGTAAGATTTCAACAACATTGTACTTGTGTTGAGGGAAAACTTCAGCGAAACCATCAGCATTTTCAACGAAATCACCTAATTCAGAACCAGTCATGTCACCACCGACACCACCTAAACCTAATCTTTCAGCATCGTAAATGTTAGTACCCAAACCTAATTGTCTACAAGTTTCCTTAGCAATACCAACGGCATCACCAGTTAACATCTTGACTCTTAAACCTAATCTTCTAGCTTCAGCAACAGTGTGAGCAGTATCATCTCTTGGTGGATCCATACATGGCATAACACCTAAGATTTCCCATTGTTGATCTTCAATCTTTCTAGCAACACCTAAGGCTCTGAAACCTCTGGAAGCTAATTCAGCAACCTTGTTTTCGTAGTTTTCTCTGATTTCTTCAGATAAAGCGTGGTCTTCTTCAACAGTCTTTAAAACGAATAATGGAGCACCCTTAACACAAGTGATCTTTTGACCTTCTGGAGATTCAACTAAAGCAGTAACCTTCTTGGAGACAGGATCGAAAGGATGGAATTCTAAAACCTTGTACTTGGTTAACAAGTTCTTGGCGGTTGGGTAGTTGATCAAGGACTTTAAGAAAGCCTTATCAATGGCATCCAAACCTTTTTTCTTTCTGGAGGCAGCTAAACAAGCAGTTAACATTAAATCGTTGGCATCAACACCTTCAACAGTGTATGGTTCGTGTAAAGATAATTTGTTCTTGGTCAAAGTACCAGTCTTATCGGAACATAAGATTTCAACACCGGCCAAGGATTCAATAGCAGATAATTTTTGAACAATAGCTTGTTTCTTAGCTAAGTAAGCAGCACCAACAGCCATGGTAGTAGTAACAACGGCTGGTAAACCAACAGGAACACCGATAATGGTGATGGCTAAAGTGTATCTCATAATCTTGACAATCTTGTCAGTTCTGTAGAAACAAGCAGTCCAGACCATTAATAAAGTAACAATAACTAAAACCAATAAAATTGTACCAATACCGTTTAAGACTTCAGTGAAGTGACCGGTACCACCGGCGGCTTGGTTAACTAAAGCAGCAGCTCTACCAACGAAAGTGTTGTCACCGGTAGAGGTAATAATCATGAAACCTTCACCGGTCTTAACAGTGGAGGAGGAGAAACAAGCATCACCGTAGTGTTTGTCAACAGCTAAGGATTCACCAGTGATAGCGGATTGATCGATTTGTAAGAAACAATCTTCAGTAACAATTCTACCATCAGCTGGAACAACGGTACCATCTTCTAAGTGTAAGATATCACCAGGAACTAATTCGTTAGCAGGGATTTCGGTTAAGTGACCATCTCTGATAACAACAGCGGTGTTGGCTAAAGTCTTCTTTAATTCATCAACAATGGAACCGGCTTGGTATTCTTGGATGAAACCAACGGCAGCGTTTAAACCTAATAAACCACAGATAACACCGAAATCAACCCAATCGGCTAAACCAGCAGCTAAGATAGCAGCCAATTCCATAACGAATTGAATAGGACCAACGAAGAACATAACGAATTTGATGATTAAAGATTCGTTTTCTTCGGACATTTGATTCAAACCCCATTTCTTTCTTCTCTTAGAGACTTCATCAGAAGATAAACCAACGTTAGGGTCGGTTTGTAGTTGATCTTCAGGAACAACTCTGGCAGCACCAGCAACGTGTTCTTCCTCTTCTTCTTCATCATCATCAGCGTCACCGTGATGAGATTGTAAGTCGATGATTAATTGATCAATATCTTCATCTTCATCTTCATCTTGTTGAGAGACGATTTTTTTTTCTTCAACTTCAGACATTGTTAGTAGTATAAATAATAAAAATTAAATTAATTAAAAAAAAGGTAGGTATATTTAAAAAAGAATAATAAGTCGATATTAAAATTTTTCAAAGATAAATATTATAAGTTACACTGTAATATCCCTTTTTTTTTAGTAATTATACTGGTGGTTTTTTCCCTATATTATATTGTAACAATTATAAGTATATATAGTCATAATGAAGAGAAGAGAACAGAAGAGAAGAGCATTACTCATTGAATACAACTAAAAGAACTACAAAAATTTTGGAATAAAAACAACCTCAATATTGAACGTTCTTATATACATGTATATTTTTTTTTTCGCCTAAGGGTTGTAAGATTAAAAATTTTGCATAAGAGAGAGAAGTTGCAAGGGCAATTTCATAGTATATAGATTATCTGTCTTTTTTTTCTTGTATTTAAAATAGCGCAAAATTCATATACGGACAAAAAAAAAAAAGGCAAGAGTTTGTTTATTATGCAGCTATCCCGCTTTTCCTATTTAGGGAACTGCTCCGCGGATGTGTTGTGTACGGGACTTCCCAAATAGGAAGGTGTCTCCGTACTATAAAAGAGGAAAACAAAAGGAAAGGAAAAAAAAAAAGTCCACGCACAATTTGCAATTAAAAGTATACATGTTGTGTCTTAAAAAAATATGCACATAAATGTCTTTTTTTTTTTTTTTTGGTTAATTGCTCATTCTCTTTATTGAATATCCCGTCGTTACGGTAAAAAAAAAAAGAAAAGAAAAAAAAAAAAATTATACACCCATTTTGAAAATTGGGCTAAATTGGTGCGTTCTGGGTTGTACACACCTTTTATGTATTACAGGTCACGTGTTCAACCCACAACATTTTAAGAGCAGGTAAAAATGTTTATTTATCAACAAGTTTGTTTTTGTTTACATTTTTGATGAAATTTTTTTTTTTGCCCTAATTGTAATATCTTTTCTTTTATATGTAAAACACAGCACATTTATCATTTGGAGATAAGGCAGTATTTTATTTGGAGATAAGGCAATATCTTATTTTGAGATTAGATAACGACTTATTTCAAGATGAGACAACGCCTTATCACGAGATAAGACAAAACCCTACACTATTCTTGTGTCAATCACTTTGTGAGATACACACACCTTTAAATACCGTACCATATATACATCTATTCCCTCTTGGTTTTTATCACCAGCAGGGGATCTTGCTTTG